>Ga0073936_10005742_pt1 | contig 16643 bp, 20 predicted proteins | sample AliMusrvi5mmetaG_FD_87041 | JGI IMG/M metagenome (GOLD analysis project Ga0073936, IMG submission 87041) | Freshwater lake bacterial and archeal communities from Alinen Mustajarvi, Finland, to study Microbial Dark Matter (Phase II) - Alinen... | ecosystem: Environmental > Aquatic > Freshwater >... | reverse complement strand
CAGCTCCTCGACGGCCTCGTCCGCCCCGGCGACGTCCTTGAACGTCACCTTGGGCGAGTCGACGCTGACGCGCTTGGCGCGGCTCTTGCCGAAGCTCATGACCTTGGAGCCGCCGCCCTGCATGCGGCGCATCATGAAGACCATGAATCCGACGATGAGCAGCAGGGGCAGCAGCAGGGTGAGCAGGCTGCTCCACCACTGGGAGCCCCCGCTCTTGACCGCGACCGCGACGTGCCCGTGCTGGGAGAGCAGGTCGCTGAGCAGCACGGCATCGGGGTAGGCGATCGTGTAGGACGGCGCGCTGGTCGGCTGCACGGTGACGGTCTGCGCCGTGAGGTCGATCGAGACCGACTTGACCTGACCGGCATCGAGCTGACCGGTGAAGCTGTGCGGGCCGCCGGCGTAGGTGTAGTGCACCGCGCTGCTCGTGGAGCGGCCATGGAGCGTGAACGCGATCGACGCGAGCACGAGCACGGCCAGCAGCCCGAAGATGAGGCGCCGGTACCTAAGCATGCGAGGCCCGGACTCTCAAGGCCAGCTGATGCTCGCCGGCGCAGCCGCCGAGCCTGGGGCGCGTGCGCACGGCCGCTGCGCGCAGCGCCGCCAGCGAGAGTCTCGAGGGGTGCATCAGCGGCTGCCCGTGAAGGCGTCGATGTCCTCGCGCCGGTAGAGCTCCGTGCGCGCGGCGCCGGGGGCCATCACTGGTTCGATGCAGTTGGCCGCGATCCAGCGCCGGAAGGTCGGGCGGCTGAGGCCGCACTTGCCAGCGGCCGCCTCTTCGGAGAGCAGGGCCGGCTCGTGGTCGGGGCTCTTGGGGTGGGTCAAAGGGGAACCTCCTGCGGCGCCGGCAGCTGACGGCCGCGGCACCTGATTCGTGGCAGACGTGCAGGTGCACATCCGCGCTCATCTGTAACGGTACTCCGCTTCACCAGCAAGGGCCACCTGACGCAGCCCGCGGCGACGCTGTGAGTGCTTCTCCCGCGAGACCGCCACGCTGCACCCTTTGTGGGGCTCCGGGGCCGGTGTCTGACGTCGAGTCGTTCCTCCTTCGTGAACGCTGCCGGACTGAACTGGGCTCCTGGTCAAGTCGGAGTCGCCTGCGATCGCCTCGGTCGCAGGGAGCGAGGCCGACGAGGAAGCGGCGACGCTCAGCGCAGGTGAGATCATGGTGTTCCTCGCCTATGCCGTCGAGCGTGTCCTACTTGCGACCAGCGTGGCGTCGCCTCAACTTGCGCGATGGTAGTCCCAGTATCCCCAGTGCTCGTTCCAGTCCTTGTAGTGGGCCTTCAGCGAGCCGTCGTCAAAGACGCGATAGGTGTAGTGGTGATGTTTGACCTCGTAGTAGTGGTGCGCGTCGTGAGCCTTGATCCAGAAGCGCACAAGCTTGTGACCGTTGCCGTTGTTCCAGATGACCAGAAACCGCGAGCCGACCGGGTCTCGGACGACGAACGTGTAGCCGTTGCCCACCCACGTTCCGACGATGGGCCACTGGTCGTTCGCTCGCGCCGGCTGAGTCGCGATCCCAACGACGGCCAGCGCCAAGACAAGCGCCGCCATCCATGCGAGCAGCCATTTCATGCGAGTGCCTCCTGTTTCCTGGTTGCCTCTCCGACCAGTATCGGCACGACGCGGACGGAACCGCAGTTGGGAGAAGGACGCAGAGAGGCCCGGCACGCCGGTAGTCGTCGCGGCAAGCGCCGGGCCGGGAGGGACCCTACCCACTCGCGAGCGGACGCAAATGCAAAGCGAGCAGCCGCCGGCAGCTAGCCTCGCCGCCGCCCGAAGGTGAAGTACGAGATCGGCCCCAGGACGTTGACGAAGGCCAGCGCCGTCCACACCCGCTTCGAGCCGTTGATCTGCCCTGCCGGCCGGCGCTTGAGGTCGATGAGCGTTGCCGCGAGAAGCACGACTTCAACGACGCCGGTGGCGACGATCAGCGCCCGGCTGCACCTGCTGCGTTCGCTCCACTTCTTCTTGGCGGCCACGATGCCCTCCGCATAGTCGACGGCCCTGCGCAAAGCGACCCGAAGCTCGGGCGAGCGTCGGGTCGCGGGCGCGGCCGAGATTCCGATCCGGTCCCTGCAGCGACCCTACCCGGGCCCGACGGCCGCAAACGCAGGAGCGGCCCGCCGCGCCGGAGTCCTCGGCGGGAGGACGTGGCCGCCGGGACCAGACCGCGCGCGACGGCCAGGGATTCAGGGTTGCGCGGCCCTGCGCCGACGTAGAGAGCGAGCCGCAGCGGTCAAGGATGTATCGCCTTCGACTGAGCGGCATCGACCATCGACTGGACGCCTGCGGGTCCGCGGGGCCGGCGGGCGGGCACCCGAACGGAGGCCGCCATGAAGAAGTTCGTGCTCGCCCTCACCCTCAGCGTCTGCGTCGTCCTCGTCCTGCCGGGCGTGGCGAGCGCCTCGACGCCGAGCCTCAAGAAGCTCGCGAAGACCGTGGCTGCGTTGCAGAAGAAGATGAGCGCCCAGGCGACCACCATCGCCGGCCAGGGAACGAAGCTCACGGCGCAGGCTGCGACGATCACGACGCTTACCGCCAAGTTGAGCGCCGACGAGGCGGCCATCGCCACGCAGGGCCAGAAGCTCACGGATGCCGCCTCGCTGCTCGCCATCGCTCCCTACGTGAGCCTGAACACGAACGCCGTGACCGGCGTCGCCGGCCCTAACATCGTCTTCCAGGGCGCCAACGTGCACGTGCGCAGCGCGAGCGCGGAGGAGGACGGGTCCCACCTCGGCAACCTGATCGTCGGGTGGGACGCCGCCCCAGACCCGCTGCCCGCCACCTACCGCACGGGCGCCAACAACCTCGTCGTCGGCGATACCAACAACTTCACGAGCTACGGCAGCTTCGTCGCCGGCGCCGGGAACACCGTCAGCAGCTTCTTCGCCAGCGTCAGCGGAGGCGTCTACAACACCGCGAGCGGCGTGTACTCCAGCGTCAGCGGCGGCAACGAAAACACCGCCAACGACTCTTACTCCAGCGTCAGCGGCGGCGTCTTGAACATTGCCGGTGGCCAGTGCGCCAGCGTCAGCGGCGGATCCAACAACACGACCAGCGCGAACTACGCGAGCATCAGTGGCGGAGCCGGGAACACGGCGAGCGGCCACGACGCCACGGTGAGCGGCGGCGAGTACAACGCGGCGTCCAACAGAGGCGCCAGTGTCTCCGGCGGCTTCAATAGCACGGCAAGCGGCCAGTTCGCCAGCGTCAGCGGCGGCAGTGCGCTGGCCGAAGCCACTAACTACGGCTGGATGGGTGGCGGGTACCACACTCCCTGAGCGCAGTCGGCACTTGGCCGATGCTGTACTGGGCGAGCATCTGAGTCGGAGAGGCCCGGCAGACCATCGCCGGGCCTCTCTGCGTTCATCGGCACAAGCCCGTCCTTAAGCTTGCATGCCTTGAGCCTGCAGTGCGCTACCGCTTGAGGACCAAGCTCACGTTGTCGGCGTAGGCGTCGTTGTAGCTACCGGCGACGCGCGTCGCCGTGATGACGACCATGATCTTGCGCGTCGACGTCGGGACGCTGCGAGTCGCCGTGCGCAGGAGCAGCGTCGTCTCGTTGACGCGAGCTGCGGAGGTCACCGGGCCGATCTTGAACGACTTCGCCTTTTGACCCTTCTTGTCGAGGAAGGTCGCGGTGACTGTGGCCTGGTCGGTCTGGCTGGCATAGCCGCCGAGGTCGGCGGAGAGCACGGCCTTCACCACTCCGCTCTTCACCGATCTGCTCCAGCTGGAGGGCACACTGATGGTCTGCGTCGCGGTCGAGAGGGCCACGCTGCCGCCCGCGAAGAAGGCCTTGCCGCCGCCGATCGCGGCAGAGACGGCCGCGTCGGGGAAGCCGCCGGAGGCGCCGTAGATGATGGCCGTGAACTGGCCCGTCGTCTTCCACCCCGTGGGCGCGAAGATCTGCGCGTTGTCGGTCGCCGCCTGGCCCACTTCCGCGCCGCCGTTCGTGACCAGGTTCGGACTCATCACCGCCGCCGACGCGGCGGCGGCTCCCAGGAGCGCCAGCGCGAGCGCCCCCAAGCTCAGTACGACGGTGGTCAGTGTTGCGAGTCTTCTGCGCATGCTCTCCCCCTTCGATCGCGGCCCGGTGCCCTGCGGCTCCCGTGACTTCGGACCGGTACAGGATTCCCGCCTGCTCCCCGTTCGCACACCTCTCTGAGCGTTCGCGCGTGGGGTCTCCGGGAAGGCAGTGCGGAAGGACGTCGAGGCCCACGTCCATCGGCGCGACGACGGTGGTGGTGCGCGGCACGTCCTCGACGATGGCGATCTCGCCGATGCGGACGGCGGCCTCGACCGGCACGCGGATCGCGCCGAAGGCGAGGCCGGCGGCGACTAGGGACGCAAGAGGCCGGCGAGCGCCGCCGTGACGAGCCGGCACACGAGCCGCTGACCGGCCGCGCTCGGGTGGATGCCGTCGCCCGCGATCAGGAGCTCGCGGATCGACCGGCCCGGGGCGTCTCCATACGCCTCGAAGGCGCGGTGCACGTCCACGAGCGACACGTTTTGCTCGCGCGCGACCTCCCGAACGGTCTGAGCGTAGAGGTCCAGCAGACCGTTGAGGCCGCGCTCGTCGGCCGCGTCGAGGAGCCCCGGATGGGCGCGAAAGACGGCGATCTCCTCCGCACGATCCCAGCGCATCGGGTTGGGCGTCATGAGCACGATCCGCGCGCCGTCGACCCTGAGCGTGCGCACGATGAAGACGAGGTTGTCGCGGTACTCGGCGCGCGCCAGGCGCGGTTCGCGCCGGCCCTCCTCGGCGTCGATCCAGGAGTCGTTGATGCCGAACTGGACGAGCACGAGGTCCGGGGCGAAGGCGCGCACGTCGCGGTCGAGCCGCTTCCGCGCGTCGCGCGTCGTGGTGTCGCCGATGCCGGCGTTGACGACGCGCGCCCGCATGCCGTGAGCCGCGAGGGCGGCGGGCAGCAATTCCGCGTAGGACGAGATGCCATGGCCGCTCCAGTCGTCGATCGCGGTCGTGGAGTCGCCGAGCGCGACGACGGTGAGCGGCTCGCGCCCGGTGCCCGCGTCGCGCTCCGAGATGCCTTGCGCCTGCATCGACGTCCCTCCTCCCCGCGCCCATCCGTCGCCCTCGCCAGCGGGCGGGCGCCGCGTCACCACGCCGACCAAAGCGGCGGCTTATCGTGCCGGACAGTAGCACGACGGCAAGCGCGGGCGCCGCCCGCAGAGCCGGCGCGCTGGACCGGCGGGAGCCGGCGCGCCGGACCCGCAGGAGCCGGCGCGCTGGACCAGCGCCCGCCGACGGTTCAGTATGTCTGTTCGCCGGCGCCTCCGGGCGAAGACCGCGCGACGAAGGGCAGCGATCGTGAGCACACGGACGAGACGACAGAGCGTGACGGGGCCCGCGGTGGTGGCGGTCGCGCTCGCCCTGGTCCTCGTCGCCGCCGCCTGCGGCGGCTCCGCCGGGCAGGCCGCCTCGTCCAGCCCCTCGCCGACGACGCCCGCCGTCAGCATCGTCATCACCCCGAAGGGCGGCCAGCACGTCAAGCCGCAGAAGCGCATCGTCGTCAAGGCGGTCGACGGGCAGCTCGTCACGGTCAGCGTCGACACCAAGGGCGAGCCGGTCGCCGGCACCCTCGACCCCTCCTCCACCGTCTGGCGCAGCCACGACACGCTCAACACCTCGATGCGCTACGTCGTCCACGCCACCGCGCGCGACGCGGCCGGGCGCCTGGTGACGGCCAAGCGGACGTTCCGCACGCTCACTCCCCACACGACCTTCACCGCCCAGATCTTCCAGGGTCACGGCCTCACCTACGGGGTCGGCATGCCGGTCATGCTCACCTTCAGCCGGCCGGTAGAGGATCGCGCGGCCGTCGAGCGCGCGCTTCACCTGTGGACCTCCAGGCCGGTGGCCGGCGCGTGGTACTGGGACGGCTCCTCGTCCCTCTCCTTCCGCACGCGCAAGTACTGGCCGGCGAACACCAAGGTCCGCTTCGTCGGGTACCTCGACGGCGTCGAGACCTCACCCGGCGTGTACGGCACGCACACGCTCAAGCAGAGCTTCTTCATCGGCGAGTCGCTGATCGCCGTCGCCGACACGCGGACCCACCACATCCGCATCTACCGCGCGCGTCACCTCTTCGCGAACTGGCCCATAAGCAGCGGCCGGCCCGGCAAGGAGACGCCCAACGGGACCTACCTCACGATCGAGAAGCAGAACCCGGCCCACATGAAGGGGCCGGGCTACGACCTTCAGGTGCCGTGGTCGGTGCGCTTCACCTGGAGCGGCGACTACGTCCACGACGCCCCCTGGTCCGTGGGCTCGCAAGGCTACGCCAACGTCAGCCACGGCTGCGTCAACCTTGCCCCGGCGAACGCCGAGACCTACTACAAGATGGCCGTCCCCGGCGATCCGGTGACGATCAGCGGGAGCCCCAAGGCCGGCAAGTGGGGCGACGGCTGGACCCTCTGGTTCCTCACCTGGAAGCAGCTGCTCAAGGGCAGCGCCCTGCACAAGGCGGTGCGCGTCGGGCCGCAGGGCAGCACGCTCGTCGCCCCCTCGACGCTGCATCCGACAAAGACCAGGTCGCCGCTCAGCGGGCCCAAGCCGGAGAACTCCGCCGCAAGCTGACCAGGTCAGGCGCCCGCTCCTCTGCCCACGCTTGCCGCCGGCGCGGATTCAGACGAGAATCCCTCACGGCGCATCCACACCCCGCTGAAGGAGACCTTCCATGGCGTACGCAGAGGATTTCGAGCAAGCCCTCCAGGTGGGCCGTCCTCCCAACATCCAGGCACTCTTCCCGAACTCCAAGGCGCTGATCGTCAGCGGCAAAGTCGTCGACCGGGCGATGCGCGCCAAAGGCAAGGCCATCGCTATGGCGGCGAACGGACGTAACAGCTTCGTCATCCGCGGGGCGCTGCGCGCCGCCCAGCGGGCCAACGCCGCCCTCATCATCGAGATCGCCAAGTCCGAGGGCGGGCAGAAGGCCTACTGCGCCGTGAACTACTGGAACATGGCGCGCGTCGTCGACGCCCTGTGCAACGAGATGGGCATCACCATCCCCGTCGCCATCCACGCCGACCACTACGGCATGAAGAACGAGAAGGACCTCGAGCAGGCCCTGGTCGAGGTCCCCACCATGTTCGAGGCAGGCATCACGTCCATCGCCATCGACGCGTCCCACCAGCCCAACGACCAGAACCTGCTGGCCAATCTCGCCGTCAACTCGAAGATCCCGGCGTGGGCCGGCCTCGAGACCGAGATCGGCGAGATCAAGGGCTCGACCGGGCTCTCCACGCCGGACGAGGCGCTGTTCCTCATCCAGGGACTCAACGCACACGACATCTTCGCCGACTGGATCGCGCTCAACAACGGGACCACCCACGGCATCGAGGCGTCCGACGCGGGCATCCAGGTCGCGCTGACCACCGAGGTCCACGAGGCCCTCACGCCCTACAACGTCAGCGGCGCCCAGCACGGCACCTCGGGCAACAGCTCGGACCGGCTCCGCGAGATCGCGGCCAAGACCCACACGACCAAGGCCAACGTGGCCACCGCCCTGCAGATGATCTCGTGGGGCCTCGAGGTCAACGACTACGGTAACGCCCAGCTCGACGCCGACGGCAACTTCATCAAGGTCGAGGGCCAGGGCGTGACCGAGGAGATGTGGGCCGAGGTGGTCGCCTACGCCGACGACAAGGGCTGGAAGAAGGGCGACTACAAGAACCTCAACCTCCCGTTCGAGAGCAAGTTCCTCGCCCAGCCCAAGGGGATCCGCGAGCGGATGGCCCAGCGGGTCGAGGACTTCGTCTACAAGATGCTCACCGAAGTCCTGGGCACGGCGGACACGGCTCCGCTCGCCGTTGCGGCGATCCTGGCCGCCGGGTCCTACGACCTCGGCGCCAAGGTCGGACGCATCGAGGACCCCGCCGACTGGACCGACGAGAAGATCGTCGAGAAGGCGAAGTCGCTGGACACCGACAAGGGCGCCAAGGGGAACTTCGACGACTAGGACGCGCAGACGACGCGGCACCTGCGGGCGCCGCTGAAAGAGCAGACACGCGGGGCGGCCGGCATCTGCCGGCCGCCTCGCGGCTTTCTCCGACCGGCCGGCTGGACGCCGGCGTCGCGCAGCCGGGTCGCGCTCATTCCCGCGCCGTCTCCCCCGCGCCTTCCGCGCGCATGAACACTGTCGTCTCGCCCGGTTGCAGCACGCGCACGTCCACCTGCGGCGCCAGGTGCGCCGCGTAGCGGGCGAACGCGTGCGGCCACTCGCTCCATTTCGCATCGAAGGCCGGCGGCAGCCATGGCGGGTTGATCGTGCCCCGGTGCACCGGCACGCAGGCCGCCGGCCGCAGCAGCTGCAGCGCCTTGGACGCCGACAAGGGGCCAATGTGGTCGTCGGGCAGCCGCGGAGTTGACCCGCTCTTGTGGACACCTGACGATTGGGGGCCTTCGCCCTCAGCAAGGGAGTCCCGATGCCGAGATCGCATCCACCGTATACGCCCGAGTTCCGCCGGGAAGCTGTGCGCCTCTTCCGTTCCTCTGGCCTGCCGCTCAAGGAGATCGCCCTTGACCTCGGCTGCTGCACTGAGACGCTGCGCTCGTGGGTCGCTCGGAGCGACGTCGACGGCGGCAAGGCCGAAGGTCTGACCAGCGAGGAGCGCGAGGAGCTGCGCCGCCTGCGTCGCCGCGTGCGCATCCTTGAGGAAGAGCGCGAGATCCTCAAGAAGGCCGCGACTTTCTTCGCTCGGGAGACCGATCGGGCCAGATGAGCTTCGCCTTGATCGCCGCAGAGAAAGCACACCACTCCGTCTCCCTCCTTGCGCGCGTGCTCGGTGTGAGCCGCGCCGGTTGCTACGCCTGGGCCGGCCGTGGCCTCTCGAAGCGCCGCCAGGCGGACGCGGCCCTCACGGCGCGCGTCACGGCCATCCACGCGGCCACGAGGGGCATCTACGGGGCACCGCGCATCCACGCGGAGCTCGCCCAGGCCGAGGGCGTGCGCGTGGGCCGCAAGCGCGTCGCGCGCCTGATGCGCGCCAGCGGCCTCACCGGCGTCTCCCGGCGCCGCGGCGTGCGCACCACGACCCCAGCCCGAGAGCGGCCCGGCGCCCCCGACCTCGTTGAGCGTGACTTCACGGCCTCGGCGCCCGACCAGCTCTGGGTCGCCGACATCACCTACGTACCGACCGGGCAGGGCTTCCTCTTCCTCGCCGTGGTGATCGACGCCTACAGCCGCCGCTGCGTGGGCTGGTCGATGCGTGACGACCTGAGGGCCGAGCTCGTCGTCGACGCGCTCGGCATGGCCGTGAGCGCCCGCCGCCCGGCCGCGGGGCTCGTGCACCACTCCGACCGCGGCAGCCAGTATGCCTCGCTGACCTTCGGGGCCACCCTGCGCGACTCCGGCCTTCTGGCCAGCATGGGCAGCCGCGGCGACGCCTACGACAACGCCGCCGCCGAGAGCTTCATGGCGACGATCAAGACCGAGCTCGTGAAGCGCACGACGTTCAAGAGCCGTGACGCCGCACGGCTCGCCCTCTTCGAGTACATCGAGACCTTCTACAACCCGCTGCGACGCCACTCATCGCTCGGCTACAAGAGCCCGATAGAGTTCGAGCAGATCCACTCAGAAGAGACACAGGAGGACGCCGCTGCCTAAGCGCTGACCTGTCCACGGAAGCGGGTCAACTCCAACTCCACCGGGTGCTCCCGGCCGAACGCCGGCGCCGTCCCGCCGCCGTCGCTCCTTGACACCCCTCCGCCCGCGTAGATATCGTCCGGGCACCGATCGTTGGTTAGGTGAATAACTAAATCCACCCGCGCTTCGCGGGAGACACGGAGGGAGCATGGGACAGCGCATCCCCACACGGCTCGGCGACGGTTCGCTCGTCGAGATGACCCGGGCGGAGATCGAGGCGGACCTGCACGCGGGCTCCGAGCTCGCCGCCAAACGGGCCAAGGTCGACCCGCTCACCGACGACGAGATCGCCCACCTGCTCGACATCTTCACGTCACCGGCCAAGTTCAGCTCGGTCGACTACGGCGACGAGGTGGTGCTCAGCTTCGACGGCTCCGGCAACGCCGACATCGGCGCGCCCGTCCTCGAGCAGATCGTCTACCAGAATCACCACGGCGCCGACATGATCGAGCTCTGGCACCACGACTACTCGTACAAGGCGGTGCGCACCGTCCTCTCGTTCCAGACGCAACTGCTCAAGGACGCGCAGATGCAGACCGTCGTCCCGCTCAACTACGGGGCGATGCCCGACCTCGGCCGTTACTCGCAGCCGGACGGCCCGATCCCCAACTGGTCGGAGCTGATGCCACTCGGCAAGGTCGCCGAGGCACGCGCGGCGCAGGAAGAGGCGATGACGCACCTCGAGAAGGACATGTGGTGCGTCGTCGAGGCGATGGTCGCCGCCGGCGCCGACGGTCTCGACTTCGATACGGCAGGGGCCGCCGGCGACGCCGACCTGCTGGCCACGCTGCGCGTCGCGCGCAGGGTGCGCGAGACCTGGCCAGACATCGGCGTCGAGATCGGCCAGGCGGCCGAGCTCGTGCTCGGCATGCACGGCGAGCTCGAGTTCGACGGCGTGCGCCTGGCCGGCCAGTGGCCGCTCGGCCAGCTGCGCGCCGTCACCGCCGCCGGGGCCACGATCTTCGGCCCGGCCGTGAACGTGAACACCACGAAGTCGCTCGCCTGGAACACGGCGCGCGCCTGCGCCCTCGTGAAGCCGGTGACCGCCGAGGCCACCATCCCCGTGCACATGAACGCGGGGATGGGCGTCGGCGGCGTACCGATGACGCCATATCCGCCGACCGATGCCACCTCGCGCGCCTCGCGCGCGATCGTCGACATCTGCAAGGTCGATGGCTTGTAGGTCGGCGTCGGGGATCCCCTCGGGATGGCCTCGACGCACGCGCTCGCCTCGGGCATGGGCGGGATGCGGACTGCCGGAGATCTGGTGGCCCGCATGCAGATGACCCGGGGCATGCGCCTTCCGCAAGCCAAGCAGTACGTCGCCGACAAGCTCGGCTGTTCGGTGCTCGACCTCAGCGACACCGTCGCAATGCACGACCTGCGCCGCGACCTCGGCCTCGGCCGCATCCAGGTGCAGGACCTCACGTATGCCGACCAGCCGGGGGCGATGGAGGCGAAGTTCCACATCGCCGACGTCCTCGACATCCCGATCAACTCGGTGGAGCGGTTCAAGGCGCACGCCGGACTGGACTGACATCAGGAAGCTGTCGGCGCCGGGCGGCCGGTAGGGCGGCGCCGCGGGCACGGCGGCATTCAAGCTCGGCGGCGGCCCGGTCGACAACATGCGGAGAGCGTACCGCGGCGCCTGGCGGCGCCGTGCGCATGGACTCAGAGCAGGAGCAGGTATGCAAAGACTCCCATCGCCGGCGACGCCGAGCAGGGCGCCCGTCGCGCGCGCGGACCGGAGGGTGACTTGACCGCCCCAGACGGCCGCACCCCGCGCGTCTTCATCGCCATCCCGACGCGCGACATGACCGCCGCCATCAGCGCGCGGCTCGCCCTGCTGCTCGTGGAGCTGGCGCGGCGCCCGGACGAGCCCATCATCGAGATCGTCCCCGGGTATCCCGTGGACCGCGTGCGCAACCAGATCTGCAAACGCTTTCTCGAGAGCGACGCCGACTTTCTGCTGATGATCGACGACGATGCGGTCCCGCCGGCGACCGTCCTCGAGATGGTCAAGCACGACAAGGACGTCGTCGCCGGCCTTTGCTACGCCTACCTGCCGCGCCTCGGTTACTACTCCGTGGCCTATCCCTCGGGGAACAGTGACGTGAAGGTGCCGCGCCTCGGGATCGGCGCCCAGATCGAGCACCAGGGCCTCATGGAGGTCGAGCTCGCGGGCAGCGCCTGCCTGCTCATCCAGCGGCGCGTCCTCGAGGCGCTCGAGCCGCCCCACTTCACGATGCTTCTCGACGACGACCGCCTGCTCATCAAGGACAGCGAGGACTTCACCTTCTGCCGCAAGGCCCGCAAGGCCGGCTTCTCCATCTGGCTCGACACCGACCAGCCCTGCAGCCACTACCGGGCCCTCGATATGCACGCCAGCGTGCACTGGGCGCAGGAGTACGCCGCCCGGCAAAGACTCGCAGAGCTCGACCTGTGAGACACGTCAAAAGAACCGGCAACGCCACGAGAGACGGGATCAGATGAGCATGAGCGACGCACAGGAGTTCCTGCGGCAGTTGGCCGCCGACCCCGCTCTGGCCGGGGAAGACGCCGCCGCCCACCGGCGGCTGCTCGTCGAGCTGGCCCGCGACCAGGGCTTCGCGGTCACGGAGCAGGACCTCGTCGAGGCGGCGCGGGCCGCACAGGAGGCCCCATATGGAGCGCTGGACGACGCGGCCCTGGAAGGGGTAGTCGCCGCCGGCACGAGCTTCGAGAACTTCAACTTCACCCTCAATTAGACGAAGGATGAGGGCATCTCCGGCGCTCGATGTGCCGAGCCCGCATCGCGCGCAGTGCGTTGCGCCGCGGAGGGTGCGTGAGCCCGGCGGCCCTGCCGCCGTCAAAGGAGAGACGTGGACACACAGCTTGACCTGAGCCGGCGCCAGCCGCTGCTGCCGCTGGGCTCGGACTTCCCAATGACCTTCTACGACGCCGCCCGGCTCGACCGCTACAAGGACGCGGTCCTCCAGGTGCTCGAGCGCACCGGCGTCAGGTTCGCCTCACCCAAGGCGCTCGCGATCCTCGAGGAGCACGGCGCGCAGGTGGATCGCGCGTCCGGGGTCGTGCGCTTCGCGCCCGAGCTCGTGGCGCGGGCCTTGGCGCGCGCGCCGCGCAGCTTCTGGCTGGGATCGCGCGACGGCACCCTCGACCTCGACCTTGCGAGCGGCGAGACCTACAACACGACCAACGGCTGCGGCACCGAGGTCGTGGACTGGCGGACCGGGGTGCGCCGCCAGCCGACGAAGGAGGATCTGGCGGCGATCACCCGCATGGTGGACTACCTCGGCTCGCTGCAGTTCTGGTGGCCCAACGTGGCCGCCGCCGACTGCGGCGACACGCACACCCTGCACGAGCTGGACGCGGCCTGGAACAACACCGCCAAGCACCTGCAGGGCATGGTGCAGGGCGAACGGGAGGCGAAGTACGCCGTGGAGATGGCGACGGTGATCGCAGGCGGGCCGGAGCAGCTTCGACGCCGGCCCCCGATGAGCGATCTCATCGGCACAGTCCAGCCGCTGGTCAACGACAAGGACGGCATCGAGGCGGCCCTCGTCTTCGCCGCCGCCGGCATCCCCGTGTGCTTCGTCACCATGCCCACGTATGGGACGACGGCGCCGGCCACCAAGGCCGGCGCCTACGTGATGGGCTTCGCCGAGCTGATCAGCGCCACGGTGCTCGTCCAGCTCGCGCATCCAGGCGCGCCCGTCATCCTCTTCCCCCTGCCGGTACACGCCGACCCGCGCACGGCCGCGCTCGTCACGGCTCCGCTGAACCACCGCGGCCTCTTCCTGCCCAGCGAACTGGTGCACCATTTCGGCCTGCCGGCGATGACCGGCTACGCCGGCACCGACGACGACCAACCGGGCACCTGGCTGGCGGCCGCCGAGACCGCACACACCGTCATGCTGGCCGGCATCGTCGGCTCCGAGCTGATGACCACCATCGGCCTCACCAACCGCTACCAGCTGTTCACGCCCGAGCACATGATGCTGGACGACGACCTGTACCACCGCGCCGCCAACGCCTTTCGCGATCTCGAACTGGACGAGGAGACGCTGGCGCTCGACGTGATCGACGCCGTCGGGCCCGGCGGTCACTTCCTCGGGCAGGCGCACACGCGCCGTCACATGAAGGAGACGGTCGAGCGCTCCGTGGGTCAGGAGATCGGCCCCGACGGCGTGCACTACCGCGATCCGCTCGAGGTCGCCCGCGAGCGCGGCGTGGACATCCTCGAGAACTACCGGCCGGAGCCGCTGGACGAAGCCAAGGCGGCGGAACTGCGGCGCATCGTGGCCGCGGCGGACGCGGAGCTGCGCGGCTAGGGCAGGTTGGTCGCAGCCCGGAGCCCGCCGTCGCGCCCGTGTCCGCGGCCAAGCCGGCCGCCGGCCGACATGTGTCGCGTCGCGCCGGCACCAGATCCGGTACCAGACTCGGCACCGGATTCGGCACGGGATTCGGCACCAAGTTCGGCATCAGACTCGGCACTGAATTGTGCGCCGCCCGGGTGCGAGTATCTCAGGCGTCGCCCGAGACGCCGCTGCCCGGCGCGCCGCCGCCGCTGCCGCTGCCCGGCGCGCCCGTGTCGCTGCCGCTGCCCGGCGCGCCAGCGCCGCTGCTGCCGTCGAGGTAGCTCATGATGAGCTGGCGCCAGATCTCGAAGGCCGGACCGATGTCCAGGCCGGGATCGGCCTGCATCTGCAGCGCGACGCCGTCGGCGATCGCGACCGTCAGCAGGGCCAGCGGCTCGAGCTTGGCCGGATGATCGGTGCCGGCCTGGGCGCCGAGCGCCCAGGCGTCCAGCTTGCGGTACCAGTCGAAGAGCGCGCTCAGATGCGGGCGCAGTTCCTCGTCGCGCAGGATGTGCGGGACGACCTCGTAGAACATCTGGTAGGAGCGCAGGTCCCGCGCATACGTCTGGTGCAGCTGGAAGAGCGCGCGCCGGCGCTCCTCCCCCGGGGGCACGCTGGCGAGCTCCTCGATCAGCTCGACGCTCTCGAGGTACATGACCGAATCGATGAGCGTCGAGATGAGCCCGGCCTTGCTGCCGAAGTGATAACGGATCAGGGCCGGGTTCTCGCCGGCCTCGGCGGCGATGTTGGCGAAGGTCAGCGCCGGGAAGCCGTCCCGGGCGAGCACGCGCTTGGCGGCCTCGAGGATGCGCGCCGCGGTCGGCGCCAGGCGCGGCGCCGGGTCCTCGATCGGTATCTCGTGCCTCGCCACGCCCCGCCCCCTCCCATCGATCGTGCCCGGCATTCCTTGACAGCCCGGGCGCATCTGCTACTCTACCACCTTAATTAGTTATGTGACTAACTAACCCTTCCGATGGGACTGCCGACGGGACGCAGCCTCTTACCACCGACAGGAGGAGCAGGGTGAAACGCAACCTGCACGCCGGCCGCCTCGGGAGCGGCGGCCTCAGTCTTAACGTCTTCACCGACGCCGAGCTCGACGACATCCACTTCGCCACGCTGGAGGTCCTCGAAAGCACCGGCGTCTTCGTGGAGGACGACGAGGCGATGGACATCTTCAAGGATGGCGGCTGCCGCGTAGACCGCGAGACCCGCATCGTGCGGATCCCGGGCCACGTGGTGGAGGACGCCATCCGCTCCTCGCCGAGCCGGTACACGCTGTACGGCCGCGAGCCCAGGAACGACTTCGTCATGGAGCCGGGACGCGTCGCCTTCACCAACTTCAGCGAGGGCATCCGCGTGATCGACGTGGAGACGGGCGAGTACCGCGATTCGACGCTGGCCGACATCGCCGACATCGCCCGTCTCAACGACTACCTCAGCGAGTTCGACACGCACGAGATCGCCGTGGGCGCCAAGGACGTGCCGCCGCAGACCGCCGCCGTGCACAACACCGAGGCGCAGCTGCTCAACACGACCAAGCCGATCGGCATCGGCCCGCTCTCCGGCATGGAGGCCAGGGCGATCTTCCGCATGTGCGCCGAGATCGTCGGCGGCGAGGACGAGCTCCGCGCCCGCCCGATCGTGTACGGCGGCGTCTGCCCGGTGAGCCCGCTCAAGCTGCCGCGCGACGCCACCGAGGTGATCATCGAGTCGGCGCGCTGGTGGATCCCCAACAACATCCTCAGCATGGCGATGTCCGGCGGCTCCGCCCCGGTCACGCTGGCCGGGACGCTCGTAACCCACAACGCCGAGGTGCTTGCCGGCATCACGCTGGCACAGCTCACAGAGCGCGGCTGCCCCATGATGTACGGCAGTTCGACGACGGCGATGGACCTCAAGCTCGCCGCCGCGTCGGTGGGCTCGCCGGAGATCGCGATGATCAGCGCCGCGGTCGCGCAGATGGCCAAGCGCTACATGATCCCCAGCTTCGTGGCCGGGTTGTAGACAGATTCCAAGCTCGGTGACGCCCAGGTAGGACACGAGAAGACCCTCACCGGACTAGTGGCAGCGTTGGCAGGCGCCAACCTGATCTACGGTGCAGGGATGATCGAGTCGGGAGTCACCTTCGATTGCGGGCAGTTCGTGATGGACAACGAGTTCGCGCGCATGATCAAGAGCGTCGTGGCGGGTATCGCGGTCACGGACGACACCCTGGCGGTGGAGGACATCGCCAAGGTCGGTCCGTTCGGGGATTTCCTCAGCCTCGACTCCACGCTCAAGCACATGCGCGAGCTGAGCCAGCCCGAGGTCCTCGACCGCCGCGTGCGCGAGGACTGGGAGGCACGCGGCTCCAAGGAGCTCTACACCACGTGCCTCGAGAAGGCTCGCGACGTGCTGCGCGAGTACCACCCCGAGCCCGTCCCGGACGACGTAGCGGCGCGCGTGCACGCGATCGTCGAAGAGACCGACCGCGCCGCCGGCGTCGCCTGAAGGAGGCAGTCACCGTGAAGGACCCACTCAAGCAGGCCGTCATCGACGGCAACATGGACACGGCGTTGGCCCTCACCCAGGCGCTCATCGCCACCGGGGCGCCGGCGCGGGAGGTCCT
>Ga0073936_10005740_pt1 | contig 16646 bp, 6 predicted proteins | sample AliMusrvi5mmetaG_FD_87041 | JGI IMG/M metagenome (GOLD analysis project Ga0073936, IMG submission 87041) | Freshwater lake bacterial and archeal communities from Alinen Mustajarvi, Finland, to study Microbial Dark Matter (Phase II) - Alinen... | ecosystem: Environmental > Aquatic > Freshwater >... | reverse complement strand
CCGTTCGTGGGCGCCCAGAGCCGGTCGACGACTTGTGTCAGCGTCCGCTCGCAGGATTGCGTTGGATTGTTCAGGAGCAAGCCTACGAAGCGCGTCATGAGGTTGTACTGGGGATTCCCCAGCGGCCCCATGAAGAACTCGAACGCCCTGCCGCCGTCCTCGCTCAGCGACCGTATGCTCGTCGCGGTCATCTCTGCGTGCGGCAGAAACCAGCGGTCGCGCGGCCAGCGCTGCGGCGGAACAATGACCGCGCCGCCCAGCGATCCGAGCGCACACGGCAATGCGGCGGTCAACGCCCGGCGATGGTCGCGTCCCTGGCGTGCCGATTGGTCGGTCACATCCGTTAGAAAGTCGAGATGGCGAGCCAGCGGCTGCAGGGAATCCGGTCCGCCGCCCAGATCGACGCCCCAGGCGCTCAGGCCCAGAATCTGCTTTGGATGCTGGCGTTTGATGTATTCGGCCGTCTCGTCGATCACGCGCGAATGGTATTCGGTGTCGGACAGGCGCCGGCATTGCGTGCAATAGCAACGACCCAGATCGCCGGATTGGAAGCCGAATCCCTGCGTGCCGACCTCCTTCACGCAGAGGTCCACGATGTCCCGCATCCACTGGCGCGCCGACTCGCTGTGGTAGCACATAGCCACGCCGTTGTCGGGCTGGAATGAGCCCCAGGCCATGCGGCCTTCGTTACGCGCCGTCGTTGGATCGTGCCTGATAATCTCCTCGAAGCCCCAACTATAGACGCCCAGGCCGTAGAGGACTTTGATGCCCAACTTGTCCGCTGTGTTCAGGATGCGGTCGATCAAATGGCGTCGCCGGGGTTCCAGCGAGTCCTTCAGCTGAACCGCCCAGGCGTGGCTGGCATACAGCCCCCACAGCGTGATTCCGTTGTAGCCGCACTCGTGCGCCGTCTTCAGGAAGGCGCTGTACTCGAGCACCGTTTGCTCGTCGACGTCGGTAATCGGCCAGCGCTTCCCCGCCAGCGGACGGCTGGAATTATCGTTGATCCAGCCCAGCAGCAAGCGGTAGTCGAAAACGCCGCTTGAGCCGTTCGCTCCGCGCGCCAACCCGGCGCCGGCGGAGGCTAGCCCGGCCGTCTTCAGCAACTCTCTGCGGCTCATGCCGCGGTTCGTCGAACTTGCTGGAGCGCGCTCCGGCTCTGTGGCTGTCATCGCGCGTTTACTCTACCACTGCGCGTCCGCAGCCGGTTCGTGCAGCCTGGCTGAAGCCGTACAAAAATGTTTGTATTCCGCCCGCCCTCATCTATACTGTGAGGGCTCCAGACGGCGATGGGCACGCCGGTCACGCCGTCGGGACAGCGGCTGCAGGAAGCGGGAAACGCTCCATGCAGCTGATTCGATGGGCCGTCGTTCGCGTTGATGAACCGCCATGAGCACCCTCGCGCAAACGCTTTTCAACGATCTGGCGGCCGGTCTGTGGAGCGTCCTGGAACGCTACCGGGCCCAGGCCGCGGGTGTCCTGGCGGCGCTCGGTCCGGAACCCGGCTTCGGCGGAACGGTGCTCGACGGCCGACTGCTCGGCAAACTCCGCGCGGACGCGGTGGCTCCCGGCGATCCCGCGGTCGCGGCGCTGGTCAAAGGCCTGCTGGCGCTGCTGCCGGACCCCGGCGCGGCCGGTGTTTCCGTGGCGCTGCACGGCTTCGATCCGGGAGCCGGCCAGCCGCGCGGACTCGCGCTTGTCTTCGTAACCCCGCCGCCCGCGGCGACCGTCGTGGCGGCACTCACCGGAGCGGGTCCAACCGGTCTGGCCTTCGAAATCGCCGCCGTCGGCGCGGGTGCATTCGGTCCAGCCACGCTCAATCTGCTGGGGAACTGGTCGCTCCAGGCGGGCGGCAATGTCGGCGGCGGGGGGCGTCTGCAGTTCCCGCGCGGTGGCCCGGCCCAGGTGCTGGACGGCCTGCCGGCCATCTCCTTGAACCTGACACTCCAGCGCAACGCCGCCGGAGGCCCCGTCGTGCTCGGCCCGGCCGACGGTCCGCACGTTTCGGTTGGATTGCTCTCCGCCGGCCTGGGCAGCGGCGTGGACGCGGGCGGCGCGCCTAAGCTCAGCTACACGCTGGGCCTCCCCGACGCGCACCTCTCGCTCGCCTCCGGCGTGCTCTCCATCCTGCTGGGCGACGCCCTGGACGTCCCCGTGGACCTCGAACTCGCGGCCGATCCCGAACTGGGCCTGTCCTTCAAGGGCGGCGGGGTGCGCGCGACGGTGCCAGCCAACGTGGATCTGCCGGGCATCAACATCCGGGCGCTCGAGATTGCCGTGAGCGACTCGGGCGGGGGGCTCGAATTCGATTTCGGCCTGGGGCTGACCGGTGGGCTGCCGGGCATCCCGATCACGCTGACCGTCGACGGGCTGGGCGCGGCTTTCCCGCTGGCGACCGGCGGCGCAAGCCTGGGAATCGATCCGGGCGCCGTCCGTCCGCTGCCGCCCAACGGCATCGGGCTGGACCTGAATCTGCCCATCGTTTCCGGCGGCGGCTTCCTGGAAACCACGGGGCCGGGCGGGTATGGCGGCGTACTCGACTTCAACCTGATCGAGCTCAGCGTGGCCGCCTTTGGACTGCTGCAGTTACCCGTGAACGGCCAGCCATTCTCCTTCGTCGCCATCATGTCGGTGGAGTTTCCGCTGCCGGGCATTCAACTCGGCTTCGGGTTCTCGCTCAACGCCGTAGGCGGCATCGTCGCCATCAACCGCCGGCTGGATGTCCCATCCCTGTATGACGCGATCATCGACGGGTCGGCGGGCTACCTGTTGTTCCCGGTGGACCCCGCTTCGCACGGCCCCGCGATTGTGGCCACACTCGGCCGCATTTTCCCCGCCGCCGATGGCCATGTCGTAGTCGGGCCCGTGCTCCAGATCGGCTGGGGTGGCCGCATTCTCACCATGACCCTAGCCGTGGTGATCGACCTGCCGAACCCGGTCCAACTGGTCATCCTCGGGCGGTTAAAAGTGGCCTTGCCGGATCCCGCGGCGCCGCTGATCCTGCTCCAGGCCACGCTGTCGGGAGCGTTTGTGTTCTCTCCGGTACCGTCGGTTTCGCTGCAGGCGAGCCTGGACGGTTCGTACATCGCCGGCATTGCGCTGCATGGCGATGCGTTCTTCCTGCTGCGCAGCGGCGACGACGCCGAGTTCGTTCTCTCCGTTGGCGGCTTCCATCCGCGCTACACGCCGCCCAAGGGCGTGCCGGCGCACATGACTCGTATCCAGGCCGATATCACGCCGCCCGGCTTCCCGGGCATGCGCGCGGAAACCTACTTCGCCGTCACCTCGAACACGGTCCAATTCGGCGTTCACGTCGAACTGTGCGACGAGATCGCCGGCTGCGGCGTGGACGGCTGGTTCTACCTGGACGCGCTGTTCCGCTGGGACCCGGTCTTCTCGTTCTCGGCCCGCTTCGGCGCAGGCGTCGCCGTGCAGGTGCTGGGCGAAACGCTGATGGGCATCAACTTCGACCTGACGCTCGAAGGCCCCTCGCCCTGGCACGTGCACGGGACGGGGTCGGTGGACCTGTTCCTGTTCAGCGCCACGCTCGATTTCGACGTTTCCTGGGGCGACCAGCCTCCGGCGCTGCCGCCTCCACCAGACCTCGACCCGGTGTTCGCTGCCGCGCTGACGCAGCCCGCCGCCTGGGTCGGGGCACCCTCGACCGACGATCAGCCCATGGTGACGCTCTCGGCCGACGCCAGGAAATCGCTCGATAGCGGACACAGCGTGCACCCGCTGGGGCGCGTGACCGTGCGCGAGCGCGCGGTGCCGCTCGACATCCAGATCTCGCGCTACCAGAACCGCCCGATCACGCCCCAGAAATGGACGATTTCGGGCGCCGGGCTCGCCCCTGGCATTCCCGCGGCGGTGGGCAACCCGACCCAGGACACCTTCCCTCCAGGCGAGTTCCTGACGCTCTCGGAGGACCAGAAGCTCACGCGCCCGGCATTCGAGAAGTTCAACTCCGGCGTGGTGCTCTCCCCGGTGGACGTGGAGCACCCCGATTTGCGAACCGTTGACACCAGCTTCGAGGTGCGACTGATCCCGGACATCTCGATCCTGGTCCCGCTGAACCTGGTGCTTGTGGCTTCCGCCGCGGAGGCGCTGCTGGCCGTTACCGACGTGCACGCCATCAATAGCCTGTGGAATCCGCCCAACCTGCAGACCGTGAGCGTGTTACAGGCGCAGCCCGTCGCGCTGGCCACGACCCTCGCCATGAAACAGCAGGCAGTGGCCGGCGCACCGCAGGGCTACACCGCCACGCTGCAGGCCGCGCAGGCGCAGTTCGGCAGCATCGGCCCGGCAGCGGCCGTGCAACTGGTCGAGCAGTGGGAGGTGGTTGCATGAGCACGCGCCTGTTCACGTCCTGGGTGCGCCGCGGCGCTGCCGCCGGCATCGTCGAGCCGGACCCGGCCACCGGCGCTTACCCCGGTCCCGCGACGTTTCAGCCGTCCCTGATCCTGGCCCGCGACGGAGTGGCGCTGCCGCCCATCGCCGGTCCGGCCTTGACGCTGATGGGTCCCGGCGCCGTGGCTGGCTTGAATCCCCGCGCCATCTTGCGCACCGACCCCGCCGCCAACGCGACCGGAGTCGAGGACAACTACCTGGCGCAGATCGAGTTGGCGCGGCCCGACCTGCCGTGGATGTTCACGCCGGCCAAGCCCAACGCGGCTGGGCGGCTCAGCCCCTGGATGGTGCTGATCGTGGTCGAGGCGTCCATCGAACTGCAGGCCGGCACGCCGCTGCCGCGCATCAGCGTCTCCGACCTGGAACTGCCCGACTTGAGTGAGGCCTGGGCCTGGGCGCACGTGCAGGTGACGGTGGACGATCCGGCCACTGCGCCGGCTGCTTTGAACGCGGCCTATGGCGACGCCGCCGTCTCGCGGCTTTTGTGCCCGCGCCGTTTGCGGCCCGGCACCGCCTATCTCGCCTGCTTGACACCAGCCACACGCGCAGGCGCGCAAGCCGGGCTGGGCCTGCCGCTCGACCCCGGTCCCGCTATCGCGCCCGCCTGGACGGCCGGTGCGGGACAGACCGTGGTACTGCCGGTCTACCATTCGTGGCGCTTCTCAACGGGCGACGACGGCGATTTCAAGTCGCTGGTCCAGCGCCTCCACGGCGTACGGCCCACCGACGTGGCGGGCTTCGGCACGCGGACCATCGACGTCTCCAATCCCTGGCAGAGCCCTCCGCAGCCCGGCGCGGGTATGACCATCGAACTCGACGGCGCGCTGGGCATCGGGGTGGACCGGCCCGGCACTCTGACCGCCGCCGCCCGCGCCGCCTTCGAGCAGCGGCTGACCCGGCTGGTCAACTTCCCCGCCGATCACCTGCCGGCGAACTCGGCTGGCGATCCGTCTTTGTCGGCCGTCGCGCCGCCGATTTACGCCGGCCGGCACGCCGCAGCGGCGCGAGTTCCCGCCGCCGGCTGGCTGCGCACTTTGAACCTCGATCCGCGCCGCCGCATCGCCGCGGCCTTCGGCACCCGGTACGTTCAAGAGCACCAGGAATTCCTGATGGCGCGGGCCTGGGACCAGTTGGGAGCCGTCCAGGAGGCGAACCGTCTGCGCGCGCTGGCCGAACTGGCCTGCGAGGTCGCCGACCGCTTGCACCAGCGGCACATCCAGAACCTCGGCCCGTCGGAAGTCCTGTCGATCGCGGCACCGGCCCGCACGCGCGTCCTGGCCGGCAGCGCCGGAACGCTGCACGCAAGCGCCGCCGCCACGCCGCTGCCTCCCGGCGCCCTGACCGTCTCGTTCAACCGCTTTGCCCGTCCGCTGGGACCGCTGGGACGCCGCAATTTCAACCGCGCGGCGGCCACCGTCGTAGAGCGGACGGTCAGCGGGCAGCTTGCCATCGCCACGCCGCCCGTCAGGCTGGACGGCATCAAGACGCTGGCGTCTCCGCCGGTGGCCGCGCAGCTCCCGGCCGATGCCACGGGACGTCTGGTGTTTCGCAGCTGGCAGTCGGTTGCAGCCACGGACCAGAGCGTGCCCGCCCCGCCCGCGAACCTGAACGACATCCGCCTGGCGCTCAACTCGGCCGTCACATCGGTGAAGGGCCTCGGGCTGGACAGCGGCCCGCCCACCCGCATCAACTTCGGTCCACCGCCCGTGGCCTCGCCCGCCGCGACGCTGGCGCAGCAACTCGCGGCGGCGCTGGTCCCGTCCGTGCACATCCTCAAGCGGCTGGCGGGCAGGGTTCAAGTGCCGGGTTCGCTGGGCGGCGCGGCGACCACGCGGCCGGTTATGGCCTGCCCGCAATTCACGGCCCCGCTGGCCCTGGCGTTTCTGAAAGAGCATCAGGATTACCTGCTGCCGGGGCTGGGCAAGTTCCCCGACGACCGCGTGACGTTGCTGCAAGGCAATCCGGCGTTTGTCGAGTCCTTCCTGGCGGGCGCCAACCACGAGATGAACCGCGAGCTGCTGTGGCGCGAGTACCCGACCGACCAGCGCGGCACGCCGTTTCGTTACTTCTGGCCGCGGCCAGACCGCAGCCCCGACATCCTGCCGATCACCAGTTGGCCGCTGGCGAATGCACTCGGCTCGAACGGCGGCAACACGGGGTTGGATTTTGAGAACATGGCCGTGCTGCTGGTGCGCGGCGAACTGCTGCACCGCTACCCGCGCACACTGGCCTACGCCGTGCCGGGCAGCATCAACGGCTTCACCCTGACGCTCGACCCGAACGCCGTGTGGGTCGGCCCGCAGTTCGCACTCAAACTGGACGCCCGCACCACCGCCTTCGCGTTCCCGCTCAATTCGGCGATCTTGCGCAGCGATATTCCAAACGGAAAGGCAGGCTATTACTTCGTGTTCTCCGAGCCCGTCACCGGACCGCGCTTCAACTTCGACGCTGCCCCGTCCGGGCCGCCGCAGGTCTGGAACGACCTGGCCTGGGACAACGTTCCGCAGATTCGCGGATTCGCCGTGGCCGGCGTGGGCGTCCCGCAGCCGGCGCAGGAGAACGGTCCCACTGCGGCGCACTGGGGCAAGGACTCGGCGGACATGGCGCGCATCGCGTTCGCCCGCCCGTTCCGCGTGGGCTACCACGCCGACGAACTGCTGGCGGCACGGTAACTGAATATGGCTGACATCCTCGTACTGCGATCAACCATGCGCGCCCTGGAGGCACAGCTTGCGGTTGCGCAAGCCAGGCTCGACGAGCTCGAACTGGAGCTCGAAAACGCTCCGGGCGAACTGCCGCCCCCCGCCATCGCACGCTTGCGGGCGCAGGTGGTCGCCCAGATCAAGATTGTCGAAAGGGTTCAGGCTCAAACCACAGCCGCGGAGGCCGCCTATCAAGCCGCCGTGCTGGCCGATCCGATGCACACCGCGGATCCCAAGCTGCCGCTGGTGCTGCTGCCCGTCCGCATCGAAACCACGTATTTTCCGGTTGCCCCCGGCCTTGGCGCCGGGGTTGAGTTGGTCGTGCGGGTCTACCCGGACGACATCCATGTCGATACGCACGAGCCGGAGCTGACCGCGGCCGAACTGGAAGCGGGCACCGTTTACTGGAATGCAGTCTGGGGCGCGGGGCCCAACCCCGCCCGGCTGGACGCCGCGTGGACCGCGCTGAAAGCCCGGATCAAACCGCTGCGCGCCGCCTGGGTGGTGGAGGCGCTGACCCCGTCCGTGCCGCGGCCAGAGGTTGAGACTCCGGAGGGCGACCCGCAGCCGGCACCGCCTTTGCCCATGGTCCCCACCCGCGCCGGCAACTTCACCCGCGCTGCGCGCACCACGCTGCTGCCCGAGCACTGGCACATCATCGGTTTCCGCGATGGCCAGGAACTATTCAATGTCGATGGCTCGCCGATCCCCGACTCGCTCGACGTGAGCTTTGGCCCGCCCGGCGTCGGCGCCGCCGCCTCCGATCTGCCGTTCTCCGCAGGCAGCCGCTGGCTGGTGGATCTCGATGCTGCCGTAGCGGTTGGGATGGCCGTTCGCATCCCGCTCGCCGGTCCCGACTTCAGCGTGGATCAGCTGTTCGTGCTGGGTGTGAGTTCTTCCATTCCTCCCGCCGAAGGCGCGCGCCGCCTGCAGTCCGCGCTGCTGGCCCATCAGTACACCAATGGGCTCGGGTTCCTGCCTCCGGGCACGCCCACCAACAACACCACCGCCTCGCGTTCGGCCTGGCAGTCGGCGCCGGAACCGCCGACGCCGGGTGAGGTGGAGCAGGCTCGAGCGGCGTATGTGGCTGCAAGCAAACAGAATGCGGCCATGGCCAGCCGAGCGCTGGGCATCGACGGGACGGAAGTGCTGTGCGTCGCGCCCCACGGGCTGGACGACCAACAGTCCGTGATCCCAATTGTTCAGCGGAATCTGTGGCCGGCGCTGGGCGGACGCGCCCTGTCCATGCTCTACACCACTTGGGACGTGCCGCCGGGCAAGCCGCCTTCGGGAGGCGGTTGGCATCTGCACACGGACCTGGTCACCGCCGGTGCGCTGCAGGATCACATGGCGGGTTGGGTGCGCAGCCGCGGCACGCTGCCCGTGCTGCGGATCGGGCAACAGCCTTATGGTTTGCTGCCCGCGCTGTCGCTGGACGGCTGGGTGGTCCCGGCCGGAGACCCCACCGCCAGCTTCATCCAGTGGCTGCGAGCGTTTCGCCAGTACTGGCTGGCCGGAGTTGGGGCCGCACCGCACGTGGTGGCCGGCTCCGACCCCGATCCCAAGAAAAGTCCCGACAAGACCGTCGTCGACGTGCTGGGCCGGCTTCCGGTGTCCTCCGACGTGCTGGTGCGCTTTGACGGCGATCCCTTCAGCTCGGCGGTTGCGGACAAGCCGTTTCCGGTGGCTCCCATCCCCGGGTTGCCCATGAACAGCGAGTTGTTTTACGCGGCTCCGGCAGAGCTTTCCAAGGTGTTGGGCGTAAAGCCCGTAACTGACGCCGGCGGAGATCAAACGGTTCTGCGGATGTTCCAGAGCCTGATGAATGACGGCCTGGCCGTGCTGGAACAGCCGGCCGCAACGCAGCCCGCCGCCCAACAGGCCTACCGCGACAAGTATAAGAGCCTGATGGGAGTGAAGACCTTTCCCGGAGCGCCGCCGCCCGATCTTTTCGTCAGCTTAGTCCAGGATGGGTTCACCGATCCGCTGAGCGTGAGCGGCGTGAATTCGTTGAATTCGATGGCGGCTTTCATCGTGTGCGCGGCGCTGTTCGTCAATCCAGCCAACCCGGATCTGATCAAGCAAGTGCAGCAGAACCTGCCGCTAGCCCAGCAGTACGCGGCCCAATTCGACGAGCTGTGCGAGGTTCATCCCGAGTTGTACGACAGCATGCTGCACGAAATCCTGGACGTGTTTTCCCACCGCCTGGACGCCTGGATCACTTCGCTGGCGGCACGCCGGCTGGACCAGTTGCGGGCCGCCGCGCCGACCGGCGTCGTCATCGGGGCGTTTGGCTGGGTGGAGAATCTGGTGCGGACGGACCGCGTTCCGGTCCTCGTGCCGCCCGCCGGGTTCAATCCCGCCTACTCCGGCCCGCACCAGAAGTTCATCCATGCGCCGTCGCTGCACCACGCGGCCACCGCCGCCGTGCTGCGGGCCGGCTACGATTCGCACGCACACCCCGACGCGCTGGCGGTGAATCTGGTGTCCAGCCGCGTGCGCACGGCGGATTGGCTGGCGGCCGGAGTTGCCAACGGGCAGACGGTGGGAGCGCTGCTGGGCTACCGCTTCGAGCGCGGACTGCACGACGCCGGCCTGGACGGTCTGATTGCGGGACTGCGCGTGGAGTTCCCCGCTCCGCTGCCTGTGGGACCCGATGGAGACGCGAATGGAACCGCCGCCAAGGAAGCAATCGCGGCGCGCAACGTGGTGGACGGGCTGGCGCTGTACCGCCAGCGGGATGCGGTGCGGGCGCTCTTCGCGGCCTTACCCCAGGTGGGCGTGCTGCTCGACGATCTGGTGAATTCCTTCGACGCTCTGGGCGATCTGCTGCTGGCGGAAAGCGTGCACCACCTGGTGGGCGGCAGTCCGCTGCGCGCGGGCCTGGCCGCGGATACGATCGGGCGCGGCGAGCCCGTGCCGGACCGCTTTGAAGTGGTGCGCACCCCGCGCAGCGGACGCCCGCTGAGCTGGAACGTGGGCGCGCTGCTGCCCGCCGCGTGGCGCTCTCCCGCAGCGGGGTGGGTGACGAACAGGCCCCGGGCGAGAGTTGAACCGCATCTGGATGCGTGGGCCGCGAACATGCTCGGCCCGCCCGCGCTGTGGCGGATTGGGGTCAACGTCACTCCGCCGGGCGCGGCCGCCTCTGTAGTCGTGATCGGGTTGGACTCGCTGGGGCTGTGCGCACTCGACGTGGCGGTCGAGGCAGCCGGCGCGCCCGCGCAGCTTGAATACCGCATCGTCGAAGCGGTGTCGGCCCGTCAACCGGCCGGCAGCGTTGTCGCGGTCTCCACCGTCCCCGCCGCCGACGGCACGCCGGGCTTCGCCGAGCTATTGAGTCTCGCCGCCCGCATCCGGGCCACGCTCGGCAAGGCCTCTCCGCTCGCCCCGCAGCATGTACAGGGGCCCGACAGCTCGCCGGTGACGGGGCTGAATAGCGCCGAGTTGGACGGCCGGATCGCGGCGCTGGAGGCGTCGTTCTCGAACGCCGTCGACGTGCTGGCGCGGGCGGCGAAAGCGCTCGACGAAGCCGCGGGAGCGGCTGCGATTCTCGCGGCGGTAACCGCGCTGCGCTCCGCACTGATCGGGGTGGCGGATCAAGGAATCGCGGGAGCCTGGCCGGTCTCGCCCGCCGACTCCACGCCTGCGGTGGTGGCGTCCCTGGGCGGACAAGCCGGGGCGGTGCTGGCGACGGTTGGCCCGCTTGCGGCAATCGCCCGGCCGGCCGCACCCGGGGCGGGGTCCAAGGCTGCGGACGTCAGCGCCTGGCTGGCTGTGGCTACCGACTACGTCAAAGGGATCACTGGTTCGAACGTGCCGATGGTCCCCACGTTCCTGCTGCCAGCGAATTCGGCCTACGCCGGTTCGTTCGCGCCCGCGGCGGCGCCGGTGGGAGCGGACAAGGCCGCGATGATGGCGTGGCTGCGGCGAACGGCCCGGGTCCGCCCGAATCTGGCGGCGCTGCACGACACGCTGCTCGCCTCGGAAGCCTTATCGGGAACGGCGGCCAGCCTGGCCACGGCTCAATTGCCGGTGGAGGCTGCGCCGCCCTGGGTGGGCATCCCGTTTCCGGGCAAAGCCCCGCCGAAAGCGCGGGTGGCAGCCGTTGTTTCCACGCCCGCGCCCATCGATCCCACCGCCGAATTCTGCGGTTTCGTGTGCGACAACTGGACGGAGCAGCTGCCCGGCTTGACGTCGGTGGCCACCGCGGCGCGCGGCTACGAGTCATCCGAGGTAACCGGCATGAGTTTCAGCCTGGACACGCCCGACGCGTCCGCGCCCCAATGCCTGCTGCTCGCGATTGCGCCCGATCCGGGGCGTGGCTGGTCGCTCGACGTGCTGTTGGACACGGTGCGGGAGACGCTCGACCTGGCGAAGATCCGGACGGTGGACATCGGGGATCTGCCGCGCATGGGCCGTGTGCTGCCGGCGCTTCACAGCATGTCGAACGTGGACGACATGGTGGCCGGCGCGGGGGTGACGCCATGAGTTGGAGACTGGAGCCGTCGCCGCGTTCGAGCGGCATCGAGGAAGGGCTGGCGGCGAGAATCCACGACCCGCTGTGGCTGCTGGCGCGGCAGTGGCAGGTGGGCGAATTCCACGCCAAGGACGCGGGCACGCCGGCGGTGGTGACCGTGGCCGGCGAGTCCACCGCGGTGAACGGGTGGCGCGGCGCGAAGCAAGCGGCGTGGTCGCAATTCGATCCGGCGCTCAATCCGCTGGACGCGCTGGTGGAGCCCGAGGACGAGGCCGCGCCCGACCTGCGCGAGCGCGTCGAGGCGGGGGCGCATTTTCTGCGCCTGCTGAGGGGCGCGAGGCTGGATCGATACTGTCCGCGATTAGCAGCAGCGCACCCGTTCCCGGAAGCGCTGCTGGCGGGGCCGGCCTTCACCGCCGATCCGATGATGGCCGCGGTCGCACGGCGCACGCCGGATGGCTTGACGCTGCACGACGCAGCGGTCGCGCTTGCCGCTGGCCAGCCTGCCGGTGTAGTCGTCGCTCCAGGCGACGTCGATGCCATCGCTGCTGTTGCCGCCAACTGGCTGGCGTGGTACGCCGAGGAGATCCACACTGCGCCGGGCTCCGGCAGCGCCGTGACGTGGCAGGAACACCGCCTGGAATACGGCTTCTCGCTGTCGAGCAAAGCGGCGGGCGGAACCGTGCTGACCGCCAAACAGTACCTTGGCGACGGCCTGGACTGGTTTGATTTCGACATCGATCCAAGCGCCGCCGCCGGACCCGACGCGGCGTCCATCCCGATCAACATCCGCGCGGTTCCAACCCCGGTGCGCTATGGCGGGATGCCGCTGCCGCGGTTCTGGTCGATGGAGGATTCGCGCTACGATTTCGGATCGACCGATGCTGCCTCGAACGACATCGGACGGCTGCTGCTGGTCGAGTTCGCGACAGTCTACGGCAACGACTGGTTCGTGCTTCCGATCAAGCTGCCGGTGGGATCGCTGACGATCCTCGACAACGTCGTGGTCACCGATGTGTTCGGACGGAATCTGGTGCTGGCGCGGGCGGGTGACGGCGAGCCGCAGTGGAACCTGTTCTCGCTCGACACGCTCGGCGTCGCGCATAAGGCGCAGGACGCGTTGTTCCTGCCGCCGACGGCCGGCTACACGACGGACAGCGCTCCGGTGGAGAGCTTGCTGTTCCTGCGCGACGAAATGGCCGACCTGGCCTGGGCGGTGGAGTCGCGGGTCGAAGACGACCTGGAGCGCAGCATCGACCGGCGGTCGAACTGGGTTGCACCGGGCAAACTCCCGCCCGGAACGCCCGAATTACCCGCTTACCGCGTGGAGACGGTGGTGCCGGATTACTGGATTCCGCTGGCGCCGGAGCAGCTGGCGGGCCAGCAATCGATTCGATTGCGGCTGGTGCCGATGGAGGCGGACGCGGGTGGAATGCCGCAGGCGGTTGAGCCGCTCGGGCGGCTGCTGCAGGCCAACGACTCAGGCGGGCGATTGTGGTTGTTCGAGGAAGAGGTTCCGCGCGAAGGCGTGCAACTTGACCGCATCTACCGCTACGCACGGTGGCAGGACGGGCGCACGGCGATGTGGACTGCGCGCCGCCGCCGGGCGGGCCGTGGGGAGGGTTCGAGCGGACTCGCTTTCGACATTCTGGACCCGTAGCCGCCGGGGATGAACAGCCGACTGGACGTGACGGCAGGTTGGCCTCAACATTCAGCCGGGACCCAGCGATCATCCGGCAGAAGCCGTGTCGCTTGGGATTGAGATCCGAAAGCGTGTATCCTGCCCACCATGGCCTCGATTCGTCCGCTTGCCGCACTGGGACTAGTTCTGTTCGCGCCTTTGGCTGCGCCTGCCCAAGAGAAATCCGATCTCGATTTCCTGGGCAGCCTGGACGAGTTCCACGGCATTCGAAAGATGCTGCCGGAGCGGCTTTCTCAGGAAGTGAACGACCACCTGAGGCGGCGGACCGAAGCGGTGGCCGGGATATCCACGCTGGACGGGATTGCCGCGCGGCGAAAACTGGTGCGAGACACGATTTTCGAGTCGATTGGCGGGCTGCCCGAACGCACGCCGCTCAACGCGCGCGTTACGGGGGTGCTCGACCAGGGCGACTACAGGATTGAAAAAGTCGTCTTCGAGAGCCAGCCGCACTTCTTCGTTACGGCGAATCTCTATCTGCCGAAACAAGGCGAGCCGCCCTACCCCGCCATCCTATTCCCGTTGGGGCACGAGCTCGGCGGCAAGTCGCATGCCGCCTGGCAACAGGTCGCCGGATCGCTGGCCCGGAGGGGATACGTTGTACTGGCGTGGGATCCGGTCGGGCAGGAGGAGCGCAAGCAGTTCTACGATCCGGACTGGAACGATTCGAAGTTCTTCGCCTCGACGGTGGAGCACACTGAACTCGGCGCGCAGTGCATGCTGGTGGGCGACGCGCTGGCCCGTTACACCATCTGGGATGGGATGCGCGCCCTGGATTATCTGCTGTCGCGCCCGGAAGTGGACGCCAAGCGGGTCGGCGCCACGGGCAACTCCGGCGGGGGCACGCTCACCACCTACCTGTCGGCGCTGGACGACCGCATCCAAGTTGCTGCGCCATCCTGCTACATCAACTCGTGGCGGGTGCTGCTTGACGCGCTCGGGCCGCAGGACGCCGAGCAAGTGTTCCCTGGCTGGCTCCAGCACGAGCTGGACTTTCCCGACTTCATCTACAGCTTCGCGCCGAAGCCGTTCCTGGTGCTGTCGGCGATTCGCGACTTCTTTCCGATTGGAGGAGTCCGCGAAGCGTTCGACGAGGCGCAGCGCGTCTACGGGTCGCTGGGCAGCGCGGACAAGCTGCAGAAAGTGGAAGTCGACGACGGGCACGGCTACTCGAAGCCGCGCCGCGAGGCGGCGTACCGCTGGTTCGGGCGCTGGCTGAAGCCGGAGGGCGACGACGGCGCGGAACGTGACGTGCCGATTGCGACCTCCGAACAACTGTGGGCGACGGCGACAGGTCAGGTTTCCACGTCGCTGCACGGCGAAGATGTGTTCTCACTGAATCTCAAACGCTACGAAGCTGTGAAGGCGAGCCGCCCGGCGCTCGCGCTGGAGAAGGTGAAGCAGATCGCTGCGTTCCGTCCCAGCTCCGGCGGCCTGAACATGAAGACCTATGGGACCCTGCAACGCAACGGATATCGCATTGAGAAACTGACTTACGAGAGCGAGCCTGGCATCCTGATTCCAGCCGTTTTGTATGTGCCGGAGACGCACGGCGGGAAGGCGCCTGCGATTCTGATCGTCGATGGCGACGGCAAACGCGCTTCAGGCGAGGCTGCGGAACTACTGGTCCACAAGGGCAATGTCGTGTTGGCCGTGGACGCACGCGGCCTGGGGGAAACGCGTCCGGCGCTTGAAGAGCACGACTATTTCTTCCGCTATTTTGCCGACCACGACAGTGCGGAGACTGCGATCCTGTTGGGCAAGACGCTGGTGGGTATGCGCGCGGCGGATATCACCCGAGGGGTCGATCTGCTGGCGGCTCGCAGCGAAGTCGATGTCTCGAACATCAGCGGATTCGGGCGACGGTCGGCCGCGGTCGCCATGCTGCACGCCGCAGCTCTCGATCAGCGAATCAAGCGGCTGGTGCTGGAGGAAATGCTGGTGAGCTACGACGCTGTTGTCAGGCATCGAATTCACCGCCAGATGTTCGAGCAGATCGTGCCGTCGGCATTGAAGTTCTACGACCTGCCGGATCTGGCCGCTGCCTTCGCGCCGCGTCCGGTCTGGCTGATCAACACGGTGAACCCGCTGGGCCAGACGCTGGCCGCACCGGACGTTCGCGCGGTATATGGGCAAGCACACGTTCACGTCACCCGAGGCGAGGGATTCGACCAGCCGGTCAGCCGTGTGCTCGACCAGATTTTCAGATAGACGGACGTTCCAACCCGTCCGGAGTGTCTCCACAAGCAACACACTCCGACTATGCTGAACACTGGACATTATCGAGACGATTAGTAGGAGTGCGACCCTCCTGACGGACTACCCAAAATCGTGCCCGGCGTGGAAGTGCCGACGCGTTGATTCGCCCTATCGGGAAGGGTGGAATACTGACCAGGGGGAGAGTGTAAGCTCTCCATCTCAGGCTGAGCCAAAGCAGAGACTCTTGGATGGAAGGGGACTGAGCTGATGAATCCAATCCGGCCCGTCGCGCTGGTTCTGCTCGCCGCCGCTGCCGTTTCGGCTGGTGGTAAGCAGGACGCCCGCAACACCTATACTCCCAACACAGACACTCATTTCGTCTTGCCCGCCTACGGGACGCTGGCGGAATGGCAGGCGCGAAAGGTAGCGCTGCGCCAGCAGATCCTGTCGGCTGCGGGACTACTGCCGATCCCGCCCAAGACCGACATGCATCCGCGGGTGTTTGGGCGTCTCGACCGTGAGGGCTATTCCATAGAGAAGGTCTACCTGGAGACGATGCCCGGCTACTACATGGGCGGCAACCTCTACAGACCCCGCGGGGCGGGCGGCAAACATCCGGCGGTCCTGATTGCGCAGGGCCATTGGGACTACGGGCGAGTGGAGAACCAGCAACTGAACTCGCCTCCGACAGAGGGTATCAATCTGGCGCGGCAAGGTTACGTCGCGTTCGCCTACGACATGGCAGGATACAACGACAACATCCAGACCCCGCACATCTTCGGAGGCCCGAAAGAACAACTGTGGAGTTTCGGCCCGCTGGGCCTGCAGACCTGGAATTCGATTCGCGCTCTGGACTTCGTCCTTTCACTAGCCGATGTGGATGGCGCGCGGGTGGGGATTACGGGGGCGTCGGGCGGCGGCACCCAGACTTTCCTGCTGACGGCCATCGACGATCGCATCAGCTTCGCCGCGCCGGTCAACATGGTCTCCGCCATAATGCAAGGCGGATGCCCGTGCGAGAATGCGCCGGGCCTGCGCCTAGCGGGAGTTTACTGCGAGCTGGCGTAGCGCGCCCTTTCCTCATCGCATAAGTCCTTTCAGGTTCGTGGGTTGGATGGTTGTGCTGCCATTTGTTTTTGTATTACCCTGTATAGAAGAT
>Ga0073936_10005739_pt1 | contig 16647 bp, 15 predicted proteins | sample AliMusrvi5mmetaG_FD_87041 | JGI IMG/M metagenome (GOLD analysis project Ga0073936, IMG submission 87041) | Freshwater lake bacterial and archeal communities from Alinen Mustajarvi, Finland, to study Microbial Dark Matter (Phase II) - Alinen... | ecosystem: Environmental > Aquatic > Freshwater >... | reverse complement strand
GGTCTATGATACCGTAATAATACGCCTGCCGCGTTCACGTTCGACGATTTGATATTTCACCGGCAGGAATTTTTCGATGATGGAGATGTTCGTGACTACATGGGCGGCGGGAACCATGGTTGTAAAACTACCGCTGCCGGCAAGAGCCATCGGGAGTAGCAGTTGATCCGCCAAGTGGCGGCCGACAGGAACGTTGCAGGCGATGAAATCCCGCAGGTTTTTCGCCGCGCTGCGACCAACACGTTCCGCTGTCACATTCATTTCCCCAAAACAACTGGCAAGTTCCGAGGTGTTTGCAAAGACCGCTTCATAAAGGCAGCAAACGCCACGTCCGGGCCCGGGTTCACGGGTTTCCACCACGGAATCCTCGCAGGGATACTGGGCGTTTGCTGCTGTGAGGATCCGCTCGCCGATGCCCATGTTAAGATTGCGGATGGGCACACGGAGCTTTATTGATGTTAGATTTCCACGCTCATGGAGATTTATGGGCACCCATTTCCCGCATGGCCGCATCCTACATTCGATAACACCGCCTCCAACTGGAGCGAAACCACTTTGGACAAGTGAAACCGTGGCCTCAGCTCCCATACGCTGGAGCGCGGGGAGAAAGACTCGGTCAAGAAACTCAAACGGAGGCGCCATCGGATTGTGGGTGCCGCCTTCGAGTCTCAACATACTGGGCGCATTTGCATGAAGTAGCGCGGGAAACAAGGTTTGGAATAACAATCCAGTACTACCCGCAGTTCCGATAGAGAAATGATAGGATCCGCCTTTCACCTTACCAGCACAGAAAACCAGTTCAGTAGAACCAATTTCCGCACCATCGGCTGTGCCGTCAGAGATTTCACAAGCCGCCTTCACGCATGTCAGATGCTGGCGCATCAGTCCCGGCCTCTGTCGTTTGCCGCGGATGTGAATCATGCGGAATGACTGGCCTGTGATCATAGCAAGCGACAAGGCGGTGCGCAGCATTTGCCCGCCACCTTGGGAGCCGTCGAGTTGAATCGTTTTCATGCTTTTTATTATATTAATCATCGGGCGCAGTCTCGTCCTTGATGACGAAACGAGCCCTCAACTTTGCGACGCTCAGGGCAAGACCCGCCGTTTCGACACTACGCACTACTTCAGGGAAGTTTTTATACGCGTCAGGAGCCTCATCAATCGGATATTTGCGGCAATTTGTCAGAATGTCAGATACGTCTAAATCCGCATCCACAGATCCTTGATCCAAGGTGCGTGCCGCATGCTTGCGGCCCATGGCGCGCCCTGCGCCGTGGTTGACCGACCAGGCTGAGCGTTCGGCACCGCCTTGGGCTACCATCACGACTGAGCCATCGCGCGGATTTCCTGGCAGCAGTATAGGATGGCCGGTTTCAGCAAAACGGGTTCCCGCAAGCGAGAAATGCCCGCCGGGAACGGCACGCGTAGCTCCCTTGCGGTGGACCCACACCTTTTGCCCGTTAACGATTTCCTCACGCGCTATATTGTGTGAGATGAAATAGACGAGCTGTCCGGACGCTCCGGGAAGTATTTCTTGGAAGGCTTCGAGCACGAGAGCATTGATGAGCATATGGTTCACAGTGGCGAAGTTCGCACCAAGCGACATATCATCGATGTAAGCGTTCGCCTCGGGGGTTCCAAGGGGAGCATAAACTAGTTGTTTGTCACCGGCTGGAAACGGCGTGCCCCAGTCACGAAATTTTTTCTCAAGATCTTTGAATTGGCCCTGAGCAAGCAGATTTCCGAAACCGCGCGACCCACAGTGGCTAAGGAAGGAGACATGATTGTCCTTGAGCCCGAACACTTCGGCAGTTTGTCGCGCTGATGGTCGGTCAATAATATGGGTGATCTCGCATTCACCAAAGTGGTTGCCACCACCGTATGAGCCAAGTTGTCCTGCCTTGTCGTTGAAGTTTTTTACCCGCTCTGTTTGGAGCACGAATTCGAGCCTCTGTTGAAGAGCATCGTAGGTTCCGTCGTGGCCCTGATGTGTTGAGTCCTCGCACCGGTCCGCCCACTCGGGCGGAATTCCGAGGGCTTTGCACACCCGTTCAGTGGCACCCTCAGTTACGGCGAGCATTCCGAGTTCACGATCAACGTTGCGGCCTTTTTTTACCGAACGCTGACCCCGGCCTGCGCCAGTGGGTGTTCGTTCGACGATGGCATTGATAAGTGCACGGCGAGTGGGTTTGTCCTGAATCACATCCTCCGGGATATCCAGTTGCAACAAGGACATCGAACACTTGATGTCGACCCCGACAGGTCCCGGATAGATGTGCGACGGCGAGACCATAACGCAGCCGACCGGCGCGCCATATCCAACGTGACCATCCGGATTCAGGATGAGATCGGTGACGCCCGGAGCCATTCTTGAGTTAACGGCCTGTTGGAGACACATTTCATCGAAGTTATCGCGAATTGCGTCCGTACCAATGACGGTAATGGGTTTTCCAGAGTCGTTAGGGAGTGGGATAAATCCGAGTGCCTTATCTATTTTATGGATGGTGTGCATGATTGATTTGAGTTGAAAAAATGAATAGTGACAAGGGGTAGGTGAAACTTTCTTACCATTGAGCGACTAGAGCCTCGACTGTGGTCCGAATGGAATTCGAGCCTGCAATCTGGTCAGTCAACAAAATGTAATTTCACCAATATTGGCAGGATGATAGAATTTTGTGAATATCAAAAGGGAATCTGCGACAAGGAATTGGAAAGATGTTCTCCTGTGCTCTACCTGGCTGAGCTACCCGCTTGCGCGGGGCCGGACTTGAACCGGCGACCATAGGCTTAATTGTAATCTTTCCGGCATTCGCAGACGGAAGCGCTGACAAGTGATTGCGAGACGTTATCAGTTCTTGCGAACTGAGCGGGATTTGAACCCGCAGATTACCAGATGTAGTCCCGCTGGCATTCAGCGTGAATGGAAATCCGCGACAAGAAGTTGAAAGATCCGTAATAACTGCTCTACCACTGAGCTACCCTGATTGCGCAGGAGCCGGGATCGAACCGGCGACAGGTGTAATCTTTCTTGGCATTCGCGGATGGGAAAATCGGGTGCCAGCACAGCGGCGACGGGTGGTAAGACCATTTGATGTTCGGTTGAGAACGTTGGAGTCCCACCGTCATCCACAGTGCTGGCGGATTGTGAGCTGGAGCCGGATGCCCCAGGTTTCGTCTATGCGGTTTTCATGTGTTGGGATAGGGGTTGCAACTCTATGTCGTTGATCCAGTGGTCGGAACCGTTGGTACCGGACGAGAAGGAGGCGATGAGATCGAATACCGTGTCGCTGAAACCACCGACATTGAGGATATCCTTTCGATCGGGCGCTTGAGTTGTGGTGTTTGGAGTTAGATCGATGCACACAAGCCGGGCTTGGGGATTACGTTGCCGGAGATTAGCCCACTCAGCCATCATGGAGGTTCCACGGTTGATCTTGGGATCAGCCCAGGATTCGTTGTCAGAAATGAAGACCACCAGATCGGGTGTCGCCTTTTCCTTGTTAATCAGTGCCAGTGGTGCCGAGCAGTTGGTCCCCCCACCTCCGATCCGCGCAAGCTGGCTAGCATTAGTCATCACCGAGTCGCGGGGGTTGAGTTGGACATCAACGACATTCACGTTGAAGGGTAGCACACGCGCATGACGGTTACGCCGTAACAATGCGGCGGCAATCAACGCCGCAACATCGATGCAACGAACCTTTGAGCTAGCACCAGCACGATAGCCTGTGATGGGTGCTTGCATGGAGCCCGAAACATCGGGACAGATGATGATTTTGCCCGCAACTTCCGGAACGTTTCTTATGGCGGCTTCCATCGCGTCCTGAAGAGCATTGCAGAGTTCCAGCGGCACCTCCTTGTCAGCGTTCTTAAAGGCGACGAGAAGATGATAGGGGAACACCCGTGCCCGCCTGATCTGTTCTGGATCTGACAAACGTCCGGCGAGAAGTTGCACAATCTTCGTGTCGCGGAACACTCCATGACGCGCGAAAGTGTTGAGGTTCATGCGGGTAGTTTGCCATGAAGCTTTGGCCGCGATGGCGGACCATTCCTTCTGACCGAGGCTGAGAGCGGAAAGCATCTGGAACGGCACGTCGGGGACATCTCCCTCACGCGAATTTTTCCATGCTTCAAACGCGCGGAGAGTATCCGGCAATGCACCGACATCCCACGGTTTGCCTACCAACCATGCGTAAAAGGCTTCCCGCATGGCATCGGCAGGGCGAGGGTGAACCATCTTCACAACATCCGCAAGAGACGGATCGTTGCCGATAGAGGCTTGGATGAGTTGCTGTTCGTCGGCGCGTTCGAGCCACTGGCGGACCAACCGCTTCGGTGCGGAGCCAAGAGACTTGCGGCCAGTGACACCAGAGCGGAGAATTTGCACGAAGTTCCTGAGCATTTTCCCGTTGTCGATGACCTGTGGGAAAATTTCGATTAACCGACCGAGATCGCGAGCGGCGAGCACCGCGCAAAGCAAGGCGGGCATATCCTTCATGAAACCCTTACGCCGTGAATATAATGCAGTCTTGGCGAGGAAATCGACATCCACCTGATTGGCGAGATCAAGCACGCGCTCAAGCTGTGTTTCGGCGGAGGCGTAGAAGGTGTGTGTCAGGCAGCCGGTGGTGGCGAGTCGAGCGAGCGAGGCTTTTGGTGAAAGCTCGTAGGCCGTGGCACCTGCATCATTGACTACCTTGGCCTCGGGAAGAAGTGCACCGCAGAGTGTTTGGAAGATGTTTTTGTTGGCCATGTGCGTATGTCCGTAGTTATTGCGGACAGATGTGTAATTGGCACTGGCTGTGCCAAGTTTGATTTGCCAAGATAAAAATCACACAAGTCGTTGATTATTAGAGGATTAAAATCCAGATTATTTTCTTCTCTTGGTTGATCTCAATCTGATATTGATAATTTCCTAGAATATTAGCTATCTTCTTATCCATGAAGAGAGTGTTAATCGGACTGCTTGGAACGAAATTGGATAGTGGCTTTGATGTTTCACGTTGGGACTCGTGGAGGCCGACAGTTTCGCTCTTCCAGCATGAGGATCAGCTGTGGGATAGGCTGGAATTACTGGCGGAGCCGACTTTTGAAAAAATCTCAGAGCAAGTTCTTGAGGATGTGCGGCAAGTTTCGCCAGAGACGGAGGCGCGGTTGCATAAGGTGAGTTTTGGAGCAGATCCCTGGGATCTGGAGATGGTATACTCGGCTCTGCACGATTGGGCACGCGGGTATCGGTTCGATTGCGAGCAAGAGGAATATTTCATCCATATCACGACGGGCACACACATTGCGCAGATTTCACTGTTCTTGTTGAACGAGGCCGGAACTCTTCCCGGGAAGCTGATCCAATCTAAGCCGCCGTCATCACGGCCATCGCGAGATGTGCCAAAAGCTGGCTTTTCGGTAATCGATCTGGATCTCTCGAAGTATGATAGGCTGAACACACGTTTCGAGCGCGAGCAGGCCGAGGTGACAGACTTTTTGAAAAGCGGCATCGCGACGCGTAACCCCGGATTTAACCGGCTGATCGAACGTATTGAACAGGTGACTCTGTCCTCCCGTGCGCCGATAATACTCACGGGTCCTACAGGCGCTGGAAAATCACATCTTGTCCGGCGGATCTTCGAACTGAGGAAACAACGCGGTGGACTGCGAGGCAACTTCGTGGAAGTCAACTGTGCAACCCTAACGGGCGACACTGCAGCATCAGCTTTATTCGGTCATACGCGGGGATCCTTCACTGGAGCCCAGAAGGACCGACCGGGTTTGTTGCGCGAGGCAGACGGAGGACTATTATTTCTCGATGAAATCGGCGAACTAGGCACCGACGAGCAAGCAATGCTGCTGCGCGCCTTGGAAGACCACACATTTTTACCCGTTGGAGCTGACAAGCCGGTGAAGAGCGATTTCCAACTTATTGCGGGCACAAACCGTGACCTTTCACACGCAGTGATGAACGGATGCTTCCGCGCCGATCTGTTAGCGAGAATTAATCTGTGGACCTTTGCCCTGCCAGCGTTAGCTCAACGGCGGGAGGATATCGCGCCGAATCTGGAGTATGAACTCGAACGCCAGCAACTGACCAACGGACGCGCGGCGAGTTTCAACAAGGAAGCGAAGGAAGCGTTTCTGAAATTCGCAGAAGGACCCGACAGCCAGTGGCATGGCAACTTTCGCGACCTTAATGCGGCAGTTACGCGCATGGCCACGCTGGCGCCACGTGGGCGAATCCGGGTGGAGGAGGTGGAGGAAGAAATCCAGCGTCTCCGCGAGATTTGGCACCGCCCAGGCACTGCTGCCCAGGCGGAAATAGCGGATCTTGAGGCAATTATAGGTGCCAGCGCGGTGGCAAGGCTTGATCCGTTTGATAGCATACAACTGGGTTATGTTGTGGCGGTTTGCCAGCGATCCCAAACTCTCTCCGAGGCGGGAAGAGAAATTTTCAAGGTGTCCAGATGCAATCGCACAGTAACAAACGACGCAGATCGCTTGAAAAAGTACCTGGCGAAATACGACCTGAAATTCGAAACCCTGCGGTACCAACTATAATTGCGTCAGGCGACAGCACGAGAGCCTCTCCCAAAGGCCCGATTCTGCCGGTTGGGATGCTTTTCTCATTTCCATGCCCCGGGATTTAGATCCCTTACTCAAGCCTTTCCCTCCACATTCAGGGGTTGCGCGGGCGGAGAATCGTGGTACTAGTCGCTCCCCAAGCCATGCCGAACTACGATTACGAATGCCAAACCTGCGGAAACCGTTTCGAGGTCTTCCAAGGCATGAACGACCCCAAACTCACCGATTGCCCGAAAGAGGGCTGCGGCGGCAAAGTCAAGCGCCTGCTGGGCACCGGCGGCGGCATCATCTTCAAGGGCGCGGGTTTCTATCAAACCGACTACCGCTCGTCCTCTTACCAGGCTGGCGCCAAGGCGGAAAGCGGCTCCGATAAAAAAGAAGCACCCGCCCCGAGCACTCCCGCTCCTTCCAAGGCTGCGGAGTGATTTCCGCGGTGGGAGTGGTTGGGGATTACAATGCTCCGAAGTCATAGGCGCTTGTGGGTTTGTTGGGGTTACGGGATGACTGAGAGGGCAGGTATTTCGCGCTCTTCCAGCTTCTGATTAGGGCTTTCCAGTTCAATATCGGCTCGCCGCCCTTGTTCGTCCATCCGTTGCTTTCCCACTTGTGGAACATGAAATGTCCATCAGTAGCCAGAAGGCCTATCTCAATGCAGAAGGCCGTGACCTCCTCGATGGTTGCTCTGTTGTGTGTGTGTATTGTACTCAGTACATTCTGTATATCAGTATGGTTAGTCGTTCCTTGTCCGTTCCTTGTCCGTTGTTGGGTCGTTGTAGTGCCCGTTCCTGATTTGGAAGTGATGCTGAAAATCCTTGAATCTGTAAGGGTCGCGACTGTCCCCTTGCTCGTTCCCCTGAACGTTGCAAGTCGGCACTCTAACAATGTTTTTTTGGCGTGCCGATATGCCATCTCGGAAGGGATTCCGGCATTTTTCCAATCCCCGATAAACGCCTGCCCTGCCTTCAGACCGGTGATCGGGCAATCCTTCCATTTTGCCCGCATGGCGATTTGGAGTAGCAGGAGGAAAGCGTGCGGGTGCCTTTTGACGAGCGCCTCTGTCTCATCCCCGCAATACAGGGCAATAAATCGTGAGGGGTTCATTTGTTCAACACCTCCGCTTGATGGTTTTTGTGGTCGGTTGGTCTGTTATTCATAGTGCCCGGCATTTTGACCGTGATCTGATTGCCTGAAATCAAATCCAGTGGTCCACGGTGTCAAAAGGCATAATGACCTAGACCAATTGCCAAAAAGTTCTTGCCGAAACGGGATTGTTGGGGGTGGTCTCTCCGGCTGCCGGAGGCAGTCCCAAATAACATGGCAGGGGGAGTTGGTGGGATGAGAAGGAGCTGGTAGTGGCGTTGGTGCGCAAGCATACGGCGCAGGCGAACCGCCGGGTGGCAGCTCGCTTGGGAATGGGGCACGAGGTGAGCGTTACGCGGGCGGTGAGGAGCTTCAGGGAGGACCCGAAAGCAGCCCGCAGGCTCAAAGCACTTGAACGCAAGTTGGGGATCAGCTGAACTACGGGCACATGGATGACAGTCAACCCGCATTGAAGTCTTGCCGTCTCAAAAGATGGAATGCCCAATGTCTGTTATTTGGGACTGATCCTAGAGACTGAAAATTCCTGACACAAACATGAACATAAATATAGATAGATATGTACTAATTGCCATTCCCCCTACCTTGCCATGAATCCGGATCCAACCATCATCATCATTGCTGGGCCCAATGGTACGGGCAAGACGACGTTTGCGAGAGAGTTTCTGCCACAGGAGGCAAGCTGCCTAACGTTCATCAATGCGGATCTGATCGCGCAAGGACTGTCGCCCTTCCGTCCGGAGGAGGAGGCGGCACGCGCAGCCAGACTGATGCTTGAAATGATCGCGGCATGTGTGAAGCGTGGTGAAAGTTTTGCCATCGAGACCACCCTCAGCGGGCGGACCTATGCGCGGATGATCCCGCAGTGGAAGCAAGCTGGCTATCAGGTTGCCTTGTTTTTTCTCCAACTTCCCAGCGAAGATCTGGCCGTGGCACGCGTGGCGGGCCGGGTGGCTCAAGGCGGGCACCATATCCCAGAAACCTTGATCCGGCGGCGCTTCCACACTGGAATCGCCAATTTCCATGCGCTCTACAAACCACTTGTCGATACGTGGAGATTATACGATAATTCGGGGGAGAGACCGGTATTCATCAACAGCAACGAACTGCCATGAGAGCAAGCAACTGGATTCAACAAGCTGACCAAGCCATGATTCGAGCCGCCGCCCGGGCCAGAGCCGTAGCTGCCAGCACCAACACTCCGATTCACATGATCAAGGACGGAAAAATCGTGGAAATCAGGCCAGAGAAAGATGGGCGGAATCTGCCGAAGGTCAGACCTCCGGTTTAATGCCATGCGGCATCAACAAGCTAAGCCATGGCCACTAACACCATCTCTGTGGTTGGCACACTCATTTAACACGGAAGCTTAAAGCTTAGATTCCATCCTCTTTGGCAGACGGATGGTCACTTCGAATCCGCCGCCTTCAGGCAGTGAGGCAGTGGTTTCACCGCCGCAGGTTTGGATGGCGGAACGCACGATGGCCAGCCCCAGTCCGCTGCCGCCGGTGTCACGGCTGCGCGAACGGTCTAAGCGGTAGAACGGTTCGAACAAGCGGTCCAGTTCCCCGGCAGGCACGCCTGGTCCGTCATCGGCCACGCTGATACTGATGCTGTCCGTCTCCTCCGTGGCGCGGATCGAAACCTTGGCCTCGGGTCCGGCATGCACGAAGGCATTGCGCACGAGATTGCCAAGGGCGCGGCCTAGCAGAAGCGGATCCGTCACCACCGTGAGCCCCGGCTGAATGGAAACTCCCACCTCTGCTTCCGCCGCCTCACGGGCAAGCACCTCACGCACCAACTGTTCCAGCTGGGTCTCGCGCAGGATGGGGGTGCGGTTGCCCGCACGCGAGAAGGCCAGGATTTCCTCGACCAGGGCGGCCAGTTCCGCGGTGTCTGCCTCGATCGAATCGATAGACGTTAGATTCGCACCCGCAAGTTTCATTTCAAGAACACTGAGGCCGGTCCGGATGCGGGCCAGCGGCGCGCAGAGTTCGTGAGCGGCATCCCCGAGAAAACGCTTTTGGCCGGAAATCAGGTGGTCTAGGCGTGCCGCCATGGACTCAATGGTGCGGCCGAGATTGCCCAACTCGTCGTTACCACGAGGTGGCAGAGAAACCTGGAAGCTACCCGAGGCGATGCGGTCGGCAGCCACCGTTAGATGGCGCAAATATCGCGTGATCCGCCAGACGAAGGGCGTCCAGAACGCAAGACTCAGGGCCAACACGCCCAAGCCGCCCCAAAGCCAGGGCATGAAATCGAAAAACATCCCAGAGCCATCGAGACGGTCCGAGCGGATCAACAGCAATACCGGTTGCCTCGGCAGCCCCCTAACGGCTGGAAAGTGCAGCAAGACTCCGGCCCAATAACCATCCCCGTTATCCGCCGCCATGAGAAACGCGGGGCGCGTTTTTGGGACTGCAGTGGCGGCAGTCTCATCCGCCCTAGGTGCGGGCTCCTGCTCGGGACGTGGCGGCCCTAAATCATCTTCCGGGCGGGGCGGTGGGCCAAACAAGGGCAGGGGTGCACCGGGTGGCACAAATTCCGGACGCGGTGGAATGGGTGTCTGGGCTGGCGGCGCGGCATCTAACCTCTGAGGAGGCGCGGCTGTACGCGCCCGTGCCAGCACATTCCCTGGCAGGGGCAGCGGGAAAACAATTCTCCCGGCGGGATCGAACACAGCCGCCCTGACGTTCTTCTCATCCGCCAGCGGTTTGATCATTTCATTCCACCGCCGCACCGGCATTACGGAAACGCGCATGGTCACCGCATCCCCGAAGTCGCTCATCCGCAGGCCGGCATAGCCGCTGAGCAGCGAGTCAAGACCCATACCTAACTGCCAACGCACAAACAGGAAAAATGCCAGTGCAAGAAGAATGAGGTGGAGGGACAACCATCCCAGCACCTTGGCCAGAAGCGGGAATTGGGAGGGCATCTTCATCGTGTGGTGAAATCAGGGCTCTCCGGTTCCAAAAATGAATAACCGATTCCGCGGATGGTGCGGATGAAGCGCGGGTTCTTCGCGTCATCGCCGAGTTTTTTCCGCAGCGAGGAAACATGCACATCGATAGAGCGGTCGAACACATCGAAGCGCCGCTCGGAAACCTCCTCGATCAGACGCTCGCGGCTTTTCACCCGGCTTCCGGATTTAAGCAGCGAGACAAGGATGGCGAACTCCAGAGTCGTTAGATCAAGCGGCTTGTCATCAAGCACCGCAGTGTGGGTCTCCTCACACACGCGCAGCGGACCAACCACCAGCTCACGGGTAACTCCTGCTTCACCGCGAATGCGTGAGCGGCGTATCACCGCACGCACCCGGGCCAGTAACTCGCGCGATGAAGAAGTCTTAGGCAGATAATCGTCGGCCCCTATCTCCAGGCCAACGATGCGGTCCGCCTCCTCGCCCAGCGCTGTCAGCATCAACACCGGCACATCTGATTTCTTCCGCAGTTCCCGCAGCACGGCAAAGCCATCCATGCCGGGCATCATCACATCGAGAATCACTGCCTGATAGGGAGATGCCAGCGCCTCAGCCAGACCGTCCGGTCCGTTGTGGCGGAGTTCGACATCATAGCCCATGGGCGTTAGATAGTCGCGGATCAGCCCTGCGAGCTTGCGGTCGTCATCCACGACCAGGAGTCTGGGGTTACCTTGGACTTCCATCGCGCAGTCAGCCATAGCAGATGGCCTGGGGCTGCGGCCACAGGTTTTACAACAACTTTACAATTTTGTGCCCCATTCCACATACGGAGTTCACAATCTTCATATTTCATCATCACGGTTACCAAGACATGGAGCCGCAAAAACAACCAAATTCCATCATGAAAACCACCACCATGCCACTGATGCTCGCCCTGCTCTCCAGCGTGATCGCTACCGCCCAGCCGCCCCCGGCACACCGCCCGCCACGCGGCAAACATCAGAGCGCAGCCAATTCGTCCGCCACTGGCACCACAAACACTCAGTCCACCACAGGACAGCAGCAAGCCCAAGGCTCACCACCGCAAGGCCACCCACCACTCCCTCCCGTGTTCCTCGCGCTCGACACCGACGCCAACGGCAGGATTTCCGCAGAGGAACTCAAGAACGCCCCCGAATCGCTCAAGAAACTCGACACCAACGGTGACGGCGAACTCACGCCTGAAGAATTGCTAGGACCACAAGCTCCTCCTCCCCCTCCGACACCGCAAGACACTAACAATACCACCAACACCACGCAAGACACGGCACCCGCTCAGCAGGGTGCCGCAGACGGTCAAACGACTCAGGATGGCACCTCCAATTCGTCCACCGCAGGCACCACTGACACACAGCCTGCCGCAGGGCAGCAGCCACCTCAAGGTCCGCCACCCCAAGGCCACCGCCCGCTTCCTCCTGTGTTCCTCGCGCTCGACACTGACCACAACGGCAGGATCTCAGCGGAGGAAATTCAGAACGCCACCGAGTCGCTCAAGAAGCTCGACACCAACGGCGACGGCGAACTCACGCCAGATGAATTACTAGGACCACCGCCGCCTCCTCCCCAAGATGCTAACAATGATCCCAGCACCCCACAGGGACCGCCTCCTGACCCGCAAGACCCGCCAACACAAAACCAATAATCGTTAGACATCAGATCGTTGTCAATCTGTCATAAACCCTAAGCAACCCTCCTCCCTTAGTCATGAAACGTTTCATCCTACTACTGCTTCCCGTGGCCGCCTTTGCGGTTGGCGCCCCTCCAGAACCTCCCGACCACCCACCAAGGGAAACAGCGCTCGGCAAGCTGTGGCAGGCGGCCGTCAGTGCCGAATCCGGCAGTGATACGGGCGCAGCGCTGGCCAAGCTCAACGTCTTTGCAAAAAGCGGAGGGGACCCCTACATGGCGGACATCCATGCCGGATGGGTCAATTATAGCGCGAAGAAATACGACGAGGCGTCGCGTTGTTATCTGGCTGCGTCCAATCTCCAACCGTCTGCTCTCAGTCCGCGCCTCGGACTCCTCAACATCGCCCAAGCCAAGGGTGGCGGAGTCCCTGCCATCGTAGCTGCGGAGTCGGTACTTCAGATCGAGCCCACCAACTACCGCGCGCTGATGGCAGTGGCCTGGGGCTCATTCCAAGTCAAGGATTTCAAGCGAGCAGGCGCGGCCTATCAACGGGTGCTTGTGCACTATCCAGAGGACACGGATGCCCTTAGCGGAGCCTCGTGGTGCGACTATTACACCTGCCGGAAACGTGAGGCTTATGAGGGCTTCCGCCGCCTGATCGTGCTGAGTCCGGATTACCAATACGCCCGGCAGGGCGTGGCGCTCACCGCAAGGTGAACAAAACCTAACACATACATTCCACCCATGGACACTCCCGCCACCCCATCCCCGCGACTGGCCGACCTCATGCTCAACGACAGAGGCTTCGTCTTCGACCCGAACTCGGGTGAAAGCTATCAACTCAGCCCGACAGGACTGGCCTGCCTGCGCGGCCTGCAACACGGCGCTTCCGCCGAAAACCTCGTAACACAAATCACCACCTCCTGGGACGTGGACCATGTGGCCGCCCGCTGCGACATCGACACATTCCTCTGGGAACTCAAACAACTCGACTGGTTATGAAACCTCTACGAATCGCCGTTACCGGCATGCACCGCGGGGAAAACCCTCAACCGGGCTCCTCCATTGTTACAGCCATACGCCAACACCGGCCTGATGCATTCATCGTCGGCCTTGTTTATGATGCCTATGAAAGTGGCATCTATGCCCCAGATGGTCCGGATGTGTGTCACACGATGCCTTACCCGACCGCCGGACTATCCGCCTATCTCACGCGGATAGCGGAAGTGCATTCACTCGCGCCCTTCGATCTCCTGATCCCCACGCTGGACTCAGAAATATGGCTGTTAGCAGGAGCAGAAGATAAACTCGCGAAACTCGGAATCCACGCGGTGATACCCGATGCCAAAACGCTCGCCCGCTGCGGCAAGGCCAAGCTGACCCAGTTGGCTGAAGAATGCGATGTTCCAGTGCCACAGACAGCGGTGGCACACGATGTGGCCTCAGCAATCGAAGAGGCAGAGGCCATGGGCTACCCCGTGTTTGTGAAAGGCCAATACTATGATGCCACGCGGGTAGCATCCTCCGCAGCGCTCGCCTCGGTGGGGGCAGCTATTCTGGCCGACTGGGGACCACCCCTGTTGGTCCAGGAACCAGTGTTGGGCAGCGAGTTCAATGTGCTAGGCCTAGGCGATGGAAAGGGCGGCGTGATGGGCTCATGCTCAGTTAGGAAAATGATCATCAGCGACAAGGGCAAGGGCAATGGCTCCATCACCGTGCGCGATACCAGGCTAGACGAGATCACGCAGCGCCTGATCGCCGAGACCCGGTGGCTGGGCCCCTTCGAACTGGAGTTCATCCGGGACCGGCGAGACGACGCCTACCGCCTGATAGAAATCAACCCCCGCTTCCCGGCATGGGTAGGCTTTCCCGCACAGCTCGGGGTGAATTTCCCCGCCGCCTGGGTAGACTGGCTGCTCCACGGCCATTGCGGCGCGCTGCCTGATCTAACGCCAGGCATGTTTTTCATGCGCCATCAGGTGGAAGTCATCGGAGACATCAGTCTCCTGTCCTCCATGCTAGGCGCAACGTCTGAATCCCTCATCCCCCACTCCCTAGCCTCATGAAAAAAGAACCTTACAACGCCCCCACCATCCGTCGCATCGCCCAAGGCAGCACCAACCCCCAACGCCACGGCCGCGTGCCAGTGATGGATTTGATCGATGGCGTACCGGTGGCCCAGTTGATCCAACAACACGGCAGCCCCTTGTTCGTGTTCTCGGAAAGCAACATGCGTGACAAGATCCGCGATGCACGAGAAGCCTTCGAGTCGGTCTATCCCGATGTGCGTTTCGCGTGGTCCTACAAAACGAACTACCTCAATGCAATCTGCCGCCTGTTCCATCAGGAAGGATCGATCGCGGAGGTGGTTTCCGGATTTGAATACCAAAAAGCCCGCCACAACGGAGTGCCGGGAAATGAGATCATATTCAACGGTCCATGGAAAGATGCAGCAGCCCTGCGCACCGCCGTGGATGAGGGCGCAATGATCCAGATCGACAACCGTGACGAAATGCTCGCGCTAGCACGCATCGCTGAAGAACGCGGCACAATCCTGCCCGTAGGCATACGCATTCATGTGGACACCAGCACCCATGCGGTGTGGTCGAAGTTCGGCTTCAACGGTGACGATGGTGAGGCCCTGCGCGTGATACGTTGGATGAAGTCCAACACCAAATTGAAGGTCCGCGGCATCCATTGCCACGTCGGAACATTCATGCTAGATGCCGAGGCGTATGCGACCGCCGCAGAGCGGTTGACACAACTTGCGCTAGCCGTTGAGGAGATAGGAGCAGGTCCCATAGAATACCTGAATCTTGGCGGTGGTTTCGCCTCACACGCGCGCCTGCATGGCCAATACCTGCCGCCCGAACAGGCGACTCCCACCTTTGATGCCTATGCCGAGGCAATCTGCGGCACGATCAAACGCCTGTGGCCCGCTGGTCGAAAACTGCCGCGCCTCTATCTGGAAACCGGTCGCGCTCTAGTCGATGAGGCGGGCTATCTCGTCTCCAGTGTGGTGGCGGTGAAACAACGGTCGCTGCAAGATTCCAGCCAGTCCCTTGCAGCCTATGGCAAGGGCGGCGTAACACCCGCTGCGGCTCTTGGTGCCTATGGCAAGGGCGCACCGACAGTGGCCCCTGCGTCACGCCGCAATGCGGTGGTTCTGGATGCTGGGATCAATATCCTCTACACCACCGCGTGGTACCAACCGACGATCTATCCGGCATCGGCTCCCGTGTCCGCTGTGCAACCTACCACGGTGTATGGCTGCCTGTGCATGAACATCGACGTCATACGTGAGGATGCCTCGCTGCCTGCACTGCGCACAGGTGACGCGGTGGTGATGCACCCGGTGGGGGCATACAACATCACGCAGTCGATGCAGTTCATCACCTATCGTCCAGCAGCGGTAATGATAGATCCGGATTGCGGGGTGCATCTCATCCGCCGCCGTGAGGTTCTTGAGGACGTTCAAGGCCCGGAACATGTTCCCGCGCATCTCGCAAGCGTTGTTCAGGAAAGGGTAGCCACGCCCTTGTGAGCGCCTAGGACATGAGGGCCGCCTTAATCTAATATTCACGGAAGCCCCAATGATCCCCTGCAAGCATTGGCTAGCAATTCCACCATGCGTTTTTCACCCCGATAAACCTGATCCATGATTCCCTATCCCCAAAGTGCCCACCGGATATCCGATGAGAGTTCGCTAATCCGCTCGTTGTTTGCGGCGGTCCCGCGGGCGTATGCGGTGATCTTTTACTCAACGGATGTGCGTTTTGGCTGGGCGATGCTGGGCTTGAGCCTGCTCGTGCCGCAAGTGGGCCTTGCGGGGCTCGCAGGGGTGATACTGGCGGCGGTGCTTGCGTGGAATCTGGGACTCGACCGCGCCTCCATCCGCAATGGTTTCCTGTTGTTCAATCCGCTGCTCTCATGCAGTGCGGTGATGCTGCTGGCGTGGACCAGCGGATGGTCACCAGCCACTACCATCCTGCTGTGGGCTGCCGCTGCGCTGTGTTCAATGATGCTAACATCCGCATTGCAGGGCTGGATCTGTTCACGGGCAGGCATCTCGGTACAAAGCCTTCCCTCTGTGATCATCGTAGCGCTGCTCCACTACGCCGGCATGGGCAGCGTAGGGCAGGCATGGGGAATGTCCAGACCGTCATGGACTCAGGTGGATCTGATGATCATGCCCGGATTCCTGCGGGCGTTCTTCCAAGCCTTCGCCGCAATGGTGTTCCAGAGCTCTGATCTGACCGGCGTGCTGGTCTATGTGGTGTTCGTGCTGAGTTCCCCGCTGGGCGGCCTGATGGCTACTGTGGGTTATGTCACTGGTGCGGTGGTGCTGCATCTATTAGGATTGCCTGTGGGAGTGAGCGGGACTGGCT
>Ga0073936_10005737_pt1 | contig 16655 bp, 15 predicted proteins | sample AliMusrvi5mmetaG_FD_87041 | JGI IMG/M metagenome (GOLD analysis project Ga0073936, IMG submission 87041) | Freshwater lake bacterial and archeal communities from Alinen Mustajarvi, Finland, to study Microbial Dark Matter (Phase II) - Alinen... | ecosystem: Environmental > Aquatic > Freshwater >... | reverse complement strand
TATCCGGATTCAGCGCCCGTTTTGTGGATATTCCGACCTATGGCCAGAACACGATCATCGCGCGGAACGAGCAGGCTTTTGGTTCCGAAGATCTTGAGTTCCTGAATACTCAATTATAACAACTAATACAGGGGAGGCATCGTTAGAGATGCCTCCTCTCACTCTCGCTCAGGAGGCACCAGTGGAAGAAAAAATTCCGGCAAATATCATGCATGAAGAAATAGGGACAAAGAAACCGTGTACCAGTTGCAAGTGGCAAATAGCCGATCCCACCAATCCACTACGAGGACAATGCACCGTTAACAGGAACGCAATGGGCGGCGTGTGGAAAAGATGGATAAGCAACGTGTCGGACACAACCTGCGGCAGGCACGAAGAAGGAAAGCTTAGTTTCAGAGAGCACGTCTGATACGGCTTGTCCGCTCAAAAATGTGAACGTATCGTTTCTCAAGTTCGTTGAACGAAAATCTGGGGGGATTTGTACTGCGATGTCAAAAACAAATCCCCCCATTTCATTTTGATATCATCCATGAGGTATAAATCCATATGTCGAAGAATAGAAAAGCAAACCTGTCAGTACCTCAGGAAGATCCTTACTTTTATGTCAGCAAGGATCTGGCCGATATTTTTGAACACATTCACACTCTGTCAAAGAAAAAGCCGGTAAACGTACTTATATCCGGAAGACAGGGATGCGGTAAATCATCGTTGGTACGGCAGTATGCAGCGATTTATCAACAGCCGCTTTCGACTTTTCAGGTAGGGATTCTTTCCGAACCGGGCCAACTTTTTGGCGAATATGCTTTGGAAGGGGGAGAAACCAAATATAAACAGTTTTTATTTCCGGAAGCAATACAGACGCCTAACAGCGTCATTCATCTGGAAGAAATCAACAGGCCGGAACATCCGAAGGCATTGAATATGCTTTTCTCCCTTTTATCCGACAGCCGCGAGGTATGGTTGGAAGAACTGGGGCAATTAAAGGTGGCGGAAGGTGTTGTGTTCTTTGCTACGTTGAATGAAGGTGAAGATTTTATAGGTACCGAGCTTCTCGATGTTGCCCTGAGAGATCGTTTCTATTTTCTGCTGATGGACTACTTACCCAATGTGGTTGAAAAGGAAGTCTTGATAAAGAAGACCGGCATCAGCACCGAACAAGCAGACGACGTTATGGCTGCTCTCAACTTTTTGAGAGGCCACGGAGACCTGGGAATCGACGTTTCGACCAGAACCGCCCTCATGATCGGTGACATGATTGCCGTGGGTGCAAGTTTACGTCAGGCGCTCTCTGTCAGCCTCCAGACCAGCCAGGAGACTCTCGAATCTGTCCTCGTCGGCCTGCACTACAACAAGGGATATACCGAAAACGTCAGCGCCGAGTATGTCCTCTTTGACAACAATTTCATACAGAGTACGAAGAGAGCGGGACGATGATCTCATCCGAGAACACGAAATGGCGCGGCAAAGCTCAGGAACGCTTCCTGATCTCCGGTGAAACCGGCTATTCTGAGTACTGGCGCAGGGATAAATCGCCTGTTGAAATGCTGGAATTGGCAAAACTGCTTCACGGCATCAGAAAAATAGTCTCGCATATCGGAAGAAATACCGGGACAGTCGTCTGGGATGGAATGATGGAGAATCCGGACAGCATCACTCTTGACCCATCGCCGATTTTCGGCTCATACCCGATCCCGGCCTCCAGAGCGGATATAGCCATAGGACTTGCAGTCCAGGGGGCATATCGCAAAACGGAGTGGAGCGATCATGTCAAGAATATGGCGCAGACCAAATTTAATCTCCCACCGATTTACGCCTACAAGTTTACGCTTTTTCTTGAGATGGCTGAAAGGATTTACGCAGACATTGTTTCAAACAAAAGCGTGTTGGGCGTCTATACGGAAAAAGCCCGGCACTGGAGGACGGAAAAAGCGGCAAAAAAATATATTTCCCCTCCCTCGTTCACCGAACTCCTGCATATTTGGTGGAAAATGGCTGCTGATAGATCTCAAGATGCCTTCAGGCATGAATATAGAGACACATCCGTGGTTCAGATGGCGGGAACGATCTCTATAGGGCAATACTATACCAGACCGTTAATCGTCCTCAACAGCATTGTAGAAAAGCTCATAACGGAATGTACTTCGCTTCAGAGCGTCACGGACCGCTGTGAATACCGCTTGAATCTGTATACATCGATCTTTGAAGAAGTGTTGGATTGCGTTAAATTCTGGCCGGCGGACAGAAACGACCCTTTTCTCCTTGCTACCGATTTTCGGGAGGATATGGGAAAAGAAGATCCGGATCAGGAGGCTGTCAAAGCGACGCTGCTGAGCTTTGCCGATGAGATAGAGGATAATCTTAAGGGGAAGAAAGTTGATTTTACCGATCAGGTAAAATCCATAGTAGCCAATTTTGGCGAGGTCGCCCGGGTTGAGGGTAATGACATTGTTATGCCGTCGAAAAACCTCATTGATAACGCCCTTCTCTATAAACTCAAAACCGTACTGCAATCAATTGCCCAGCGAAGCATTTCCTACAGCAGAGGACTTGACTCCGGTAAAATCGATCGCACGCGCTTGTTCAGAGCGCCGACAACCGGTTCAATATTCAACCTCAAGAAGGCTAAATACGAATTATTCAACGATATTGTTCTTCTCGTCGACTGCACGGGGTCCATGGCCGAACCTGTCAAGTGGTCAAAAGTTTCCGTTATCTATCAGACGCTCTTTATGGCGATTGTCAGTTACAACTCGAATGCCAGAATATTTGCCTACAATGAGAGAAAAGACACCTGCCGCATCACGGAAATCTACAAACAAGGCAAGTTCTACTCCATAATTCCCAATGGGAGAACCGCTTCCGGCGAAGCCATCATTGCCACGGCACTAAGCCTGAAGCAGAGCAGACGCAAGCCTTTTATTATTCATATTACCGACGGAGCATCAAATTGGGGTTGCGGTGTAACTGACGCCATACGATATTGCAGGGAGAGGAAGATACATCTGTTAACCTTGGGGCTGGAATGTGATCCCATGAATAAAACTGCCCTGAGCAAAGAACATGGAGAACTCATCCAGTTTGTAAATAGCGTTGACAAGCTGCCGGCGGTGTTAAAAAGCCTGCTGGCCTCCAGTAAATACAGCTTGGTAAATACCGTTAAGTAGTACCGGCTTTGTGTCAAACGTATATGATACCTATTTTATGAACCTCATGATAACGCGTACAGCCGACCAGATAACGGCAGTAGTGAATGAGCGTAAACCTCACTCCCGAATACAAACTACTTCTTCAGTAGTAATATCTATAGCTATTTTAATTCAGCGAATTCGCATCAAAAGTCATCACTGCATTTTGATAGTTCAGAGGAAACGAGCCAATGGAAAAAAACGAACTTTTGGAACATGTTCTGGACATGGAATGGGAAATGTTTGTCTCTGTAAAAAGTGCGGAACCGGCATCCTGCCAGAGTTCACCTGATAAATTCCGGGCAATACGCGGAAGCGTTTTTGAGATGTGGTCAGATAATATGCTGGCCAGTTATCTGATTCAATTGTCCGTGGCCAAGATGCAAGGACGTAATCTGCTTACCGAGAAGTACGCTCGTATGGACAATTCGATTCCGCCACTTTCGGAGAGTCCGTATATCGATGAAATAGTCGAAATAAGTGAACTATGGCAAAACGAATTACAGGAGAATTATCCGGCGCTTTACAAGCGCTGCTGCCGCACCCTGGAACCGGTCGGTGACGGCAGGAACTTCTCCGTATATCTGCGTAGTGAACTTGAGACGTACGGTGATAATACCCTGGAGCTTTATCATGAAAGAGTGAAAAACGCCTACGATCAGAAGAGGAATTTGTCGATCGAAGCATTACGGCATCTTATAGAAAAGAGCGGATACAGGGATTTGAAACATGCTGAAAGCTGTTTGAGCGGAGATGATATATGAAAGCGGCAGTCTATTTCGGTGCACAGGATATTCGATGTATCGATATCCCTGATTCCGTTATACGCGCAGACCACGAAATGCTTGTCAAGGTTACGGCAACTTCGATCTGCGGTTCCGATTTGCACCTGTATCGCGGGACGCTTGATCCCATCATGGAAAAGGGAAAATCGCAAACAGGTCATGAACTCGTTGGGGAAGTGCTGGATACAGGCAAGTCGGTTGGCCGCTTCAAGCGTGGTGACCGCGTGACCATGGCGTATTCGGCGTCCTGTGGTCACTGCTACATGTGTGAGGTGGGTCAGACTGCACATTGCGAGACGACACAGAAGGCGGTGTACGGTTTTGGTGTGCCGTTTGGTAATCTGAATGGCACTCATGCCGAAACCCTCGTCATGCCCTATGCGGATGGTCATGCGATGAAGGTTCCCCATGAAATATCCGACAGTGCAGTGTTAACGCTTTCATGTAACCTGCCTGCAGCCGTCATCGCCAATCATCTTGCCGATGTTCAATTGGGTGAAACCGTGGCCGTTATCGGTTGCGGACCAACCGGGTTGATGGCCTTGGATATCCTTCTGCGCCGGGGACCGGGTCGCGTTGTCGCCTTCGATAAAGTGTCCCATCGTTTGGCATCTGCTGCCAGTAAGGGGGCCGTTGCCATCAATTCAACGGAGGATGATTGGAAGGAAAGGGCGCTGCAATTCACATCGGGTCGCGGATTCGACAAAGTGATAGAAATGGTGGGCGACCCCGAAACCCTGCAGATGAGCTTCGATCTGATCCGTCCTGGCGGAACTGTCGCCGCTTTGGGGGTGTTCTGCGACAACTCGTTCAATCTCAATCTCGCCGATGTGTTCTTGCGTGACATCACATTGCACATGAACGGCTTTGCCAATGTCCAACCCTTTATGTGGGAATCATTGCGAATGATGGAACGGGGCATAGTCAATCCGCAGGAGTATTTTTCGCATACGTTTGCGCTGTCGGATGTGGATAAGGCGTTCTCCCTCTTTAACCAGAAGGCGGATGGCGCAATGAAGATGCTTATTCGCCCCTGACCGCCAAAGCGGTATCAGGAGGGGAAAAATTACACGACGAGGCATACTACCGATGCAGAGTGAGGATATAACTGAATACCGGGAAATGGAGTGGTTTGGAAGGCGGGTCAATGAGCTTCGCTATACACTTTCAGAACATGCGCTCAGGTTTATGGTGGCAGGTGCAATTTCGGTTAAGGATATTGAAGCCGTACTGTTGACCGGCAGGGTGCTGGAAGAACGCAGAAACCCCATACGCACTCCGAGTTATCTGGTGTATGGCACGTCCGGTGAAAAAAACGTTCACGTCGTATGCGCCAACGGCGGTGACAACTGGTTGGTAATCCTCTTTGCGTATGTTCCTGCCTTGCCCGTTTGGTCAAGCCCAACGCAAAGAAGAAACCGAGGAGGAGAAACAATGACAGATCATGTTGGCACCTGTTTTTTTTGTGGTGGAGCCCTGGAAGAAATCATCGCCGGAAATTACGACTACAGGCTTGAGGGGCAGATGTACGTCATTAAGAGACTTCCCGCGACCTTATGCGCGCAGTGCGGCGAAAAATATATACGAGCCGATGTGGCTAAAAATATTGATGCGCTTATAAGCGAGAAAACGTTTTCGGGAACGGAAACGGTGCATGTCGTTGATTACGAACTGGAAAAGGATTTGATGCTTTGAACGGGCTTAAACTGGCTGAACGCTATTTTAAAGCCTATGGTTTACCACTGATCCTTGACAGCTTTCCGAAGTATACAAATCGCATAGCCGCCGGTCTGGTCGGTCTCGGCTCTGACTGCCTCGGCTTTGACGACGAATTTTCCAGGGACCATGACTGGGGGCCGGGCTTTTGCCTGTGGCTCTCCAAAGCGGATCATGAACGGATAGGCAGCGAGTTGCTGGAGGCATACAACAGTCTGCCTCCAACGTTTGAGGGTTTTGAACGCACAACAAGTGAGTGGGGTAACGCACGCGTCGGCGTGTTTGAAACAGGTGCTTTTTACCGGAGGTTACTCGGGCGGACCGATGCCCCGGAAACAGTTTTCGATTGGCTGCGCCTCCAGGAAAATAATCTTTCCGTATGTACTTCCGGGGAGATTTTTTATGATCCGCTCGGAGAGTTTTCCGGCATCCGCCGGAAACTCCTCGCCTTCTATCCGGACGATGTGAGGATTGTCAAGATGGCGGCGCGATGTATGATGGTCGGACAATCGGGGCAATACAATTATCTTCGCAGTTTGTGGCGTCATGACTATTTTGCCGCACAGTACGCTGAAACCAAGTTCTGCGCCGATGTCATGTCGCTGGTCTATCTACTGAACCGCAGCTATGCGCCATACTATAAATGGCTGATGCGCGGCGTCCGGGAACTGCCGCTATTGGGCGCCTTCATTTCAGAGAAGATAACAGCGATGATGGTATCCGGTGATTATGATCAGAAGCAAATAATTATGGATGAGATTTGCGCCGCTCTGATTCAGGAACTGCAGACGGAGGGGTTAAGTGACTCGACAAGCGGGTTTCTCGTAGATCATGGCCCGGTAATGCACGAAAAGATCGTCGATCCGGCTCTACGCAATCTGGATGTATGGATTGGCTAGCTCAACAGGGAGCGATTCATGAAGAAGATACTGGTGATCGGTGGCAGTTATTTTGCCGGCAGAGTTTTTGTAGAGGAACTGATAAAGATACAGGATGTGGCTGTCCATGTATTCAATAGAGGCCGCATCCAGCTCGGTATCAGCGGCGTTACCGAACATCGCGGAGACCGGGAAGACGCCAGTCAGATATCCCGTGCGATTTCTGGAGAAGAATGGGATGCGGTGATCGATTTCTGTGCGTATACGCCTTCCCATGTTGAGTTGCTGTTGAATTCCCTGCAAGGGAAGATACGACAGTACATTTTAATAAGCACGACCACGATTTATAAAAATAGCTGGAACCTGCCGATCCGGGAGGATGCTCTGACGGTTTCCGGCCCGCAGCCCGAGCTTGGACCACATGCGAGCTATGGATTTGACAAATGGCGTGCAGAACTTGTAGCACGGCAGACATGTGTGCGTATCGGGATACCATATACCATCCTCAGACCGGCAATCATTTACGGTTTCTATAACTATGCTCCACGGGAGCAGTACTTTTTCGACCTCTTGCAACAAGGTGAGGCTGTTGTGATTCCGGATGGCGGCCTGTCCCTTTTCAGCTTCATTTGGGTCGTTGATATGGCTCGAATGATCATTCGCTGTATTGGTGAGGAAAAGGCCCATAATCAGGAGTTCAACCTGGCATCCGATGAGTTGGTTTCCTATCCGAGGATTGTTGAAGTGCTGGAGGAAATCATCGGCAAAAAGATACACGTGGTGCGCAAGTCTATTGAGGAAATCAACAGAGAACACACACCATTACCGTTTCCCATGGACGAACACCTGGTATACAGCGGCGCAAAGCTGCAACGGCTGCTGGATTTTGATTACACCCCTTTTACCGTCGGCATGCGCCAGACATTCAGGTATTATTTGATGGTGCTTAAGAAACGCCGGGAGTCATCCACGTAACAACCGGTTATTATTACCACGCGAATCGGAGTTGTCATGACATCCGGATGGGACAAGGAAACCGATGTCGTTGTCATCGGGTATGGCAGTGCCGGGGCAGCGGCAGCTATTGCCGCTCATGATGCGGGAGCCCGGGTTCTGGTCCTTGAAAGCACCGCTCAAGGCGGAGGGAATACTCTGGTCTCTTTTGGCGGATTCATGTTTCCCACGCACCTTGACAAGGCGATCAGGTATATCTCAGGCCTCTATGAATTTTCACACTCGGAGAAGGACGATGAGCTGATACGGGTCTTTGTCGAAGAGTCCTCAAAGAGTATTAAATGGCTGAAAAGCTTGAAACAGGATGTTGCGGTTCTGACGTATGGCGGTGCAAGTTACCCGAGCATTACCGGCGCCGAGACGATAAAGCGATATGCCGTCAAGGGTGCACACAAGGGAGCGACCGCCTTTGCGCAGAACCTGTGGCAACTGCTTTCATCCGCCGTACAAGAAGAGAGAAACATCCCCGTGTTGACCGGCACTCCGGCAAAAAGACTGGTAACCGACAGCGATGGTACGGTCAGCGGTGTTATCGCCCGGACACAAGAGGGAGAAATATCGATTCAGGCTAAACGCGGGGTGATCATAACGACCGGTGGCTATGGATTCAACGCGGAGATTTTGCAAAATTATGTCAAAGGCAGTCCGATCTACTCTTTGGGACATCCGGGTAACCGGGGCGATGGGCTGCTTATGGCGCAGAAAGCAGGGGCCAAGTTATGGCACATGAATGGCGTCTCCTGCTCTTTTGGCATCAAGGTTCCCGAGTTTGAATCAGCTCTGATGATGGGGATCGGAGGTGACGGGCAGATCTTCGTCGATAAATCGGGTAAACGTTTTATCAATGAAGCGACGATCGAACGGCACGCCGGCCTGCTGGCAGTGGATTTTTTTGACAGCAACTCCCTGACATATCCGCGCATACCCTTCTTCCTTATTTTCGATGAGACCGCCCGACTACGGGGGCCCATATCGCGTACCGTAGGATTAGGTTCCGCCGGCATTCGCTATTCGTGGAGCAGTGACAACAGCAAAGAGGTAGACAACGGCTGGATTCAGAAGGCCGACACGTTGGTGGAACTGGCCCGGAACCTGAACATCGATGAAGCAGCCCTGCACAAGACCATTACGCAATGGAACAGTGATGTCGGCAGGGGGGACGATACACTCTACGGTCGCGAGATTCCGGACGACCGCAGTTCGGCACTGGTCGCAAACGGCCCTTTCTATGCTGCGACAATCCATCCCTGTCTGATCAACACGCAAGGTGGTCCCCGGCGCAATGGGAAGGCCCAGGTTGTCGATGCCTTCAACAAGCCGATTCCGAGACTTTACAGCGCCGGCGAATTGGGCTCTCTGTGGGGACTTATTTACCAGGGAGGCGGTAATATCGCGGAAGCTCTGGCTTTTGGAAGAATAGCCGGTGTTCATGCAGCGGGTGAACGATGTTATATCTCGGTACTACCAGACACAAAAGGGGACATGTCATGAATTTCAGCTTATCAAGTATTTCAGCAAAACTTAAGATACCGTTGGTCTTACAGGCGCTGCTTTTGGCCGTTGTCGGTTATTACTATCTCTCAAGCGAACATGCGGTGCGTGCGGAGCGCGAGCATGCGCAGGAACTGGGAACCGTCATAACCAATCTTCAGTCAATAACCGTCGATATCCAGGAGTTTCTAAAAGGTCACGGAAATTACAAGAACGTTGAGAACAGCCTGAACGAACAATCGGCGCGGATCGACAAACTGCCGATGATGGTAAAAAGATCTCTGGCGCCCTGTATCAAGCAGGTCTCGGATCAACTCCGCGGTGCTGAAAAACTGTTCCAGAGAAATAAAGAGATCGAGACAACGGTGTTTCAGCTTACCAAGCTCTCTACCGAACAGTCCGACAGTTACATTATGGAGTACAGTGCAAAACTTGCCAATCCTCAACTGGAACGTCAGGTGTCGAAACTTGAGCGACTGGTCATTGCCGGCGCGGCGGTCAACAGCGGGACGAACCACAATATCCGGGAGTTGTTTCTGCGTATGAAGGATAACCTGGCCGATACCCGCAAAGAGATGCTCAGCTTTCTTGACACAGCCATCCGCAGTGTCCAGGAATCCGAGAAGAATCTTGCCGGTACACCGTTCCATCCCATGGCTACAAAAGCGCGGGAGGCAAATGTACAGATTCGCGAGGTGGTCACCGAATATATGACCAATATGGAAAAGGTTGCCGCCACCAGCAAGGAGATAGAGAAACAGTTAGGGCAGATGCGAGGGGAGATCAATCAGCTTTCCGAAAAAAATATGGTGGCTGGGTATGACTTTTTCCGCAACCGGATAACTACCCTGCTCGTAATACTTTTTGTCGCTTCGGCAACACTGGCCGTCCTTACTTTGACGTTGTCACGCAGCATCCTGCGTCCGATCACGGGGATGTCCACCATGTTGCGCGACATCGCCGAAGGTGAAGGGGATCTTACAAAGCGTCTTCATGTAAACTCTAACGACGAGATCAGTGAGGCCTGTCACCTGTTCAACACCTTTATCGAAAAGCTTCATGGGGTCATCAGGCAGATTTCAGGCACCTCCACACAGGTGGCGGCAGCTTCCAACCAGCTTCACGCCACCGCAGAGAAGATCGCTTCCGGTGCCGAAAAGGTTGCCGACCAGGCCGAAACCGTGGCTACCGCGGGAGAAGAAATGACGGCCACATCCGGTGATATCGCCCAGAATTGCCTGATGGCGGCAAATGGCGCCCGCCGGGCCTCGCAAGCAGCCAGCGATGGTGCGACTGTTGTGGAAAGAACTGTTGCCGTTATGGGACAGATTGCTGAGAAGGTACAGGAATCGGCGCGGACGGTGGAGGGGCTGGGAGCCCGTAGCGACCAGATTGGCGCCATTATCGGCACCATTGAGGATATCGCCGACCAGACCAACCTGCTGGCCTTGAATGCCGCCATTGAAGCCGCCCGTGCCGGCGAGCAGGGAAGGGGTTTTGCCGTTGTTGCCGATGAAGTCCGAGCGCTTGCCGAGCGTACCACCCGCGCGACCCATGAGATTGGCGGAATGATCAAGGCCATCCAACATGAGACCAAAGGTGCAGTTGCCGCTATGGAGCAGGGTGTTCGCCAGGTGGAAAACGGTACAATGGAGGCTGCCCGCTCCGGCGATGCACTGCGAGACATCCTTCAGCAAGTTAACGATGTCACCATGCAGGTCAACCAGATTGCTACCGCCGCTGAAGAACAGACCGCCACGACCAGCGAAATATCCAACAACATGCATCAGATTACCGAGGTTGTTAAACAGACATCGCAAGGCGCGTGCGAATCGGCAACGGCAGCGGGACAGTTGAATAACAATGCCGAAGAATTGCAGAGGCTGGTGCGACAGTTCAAATTATAATATATTAAATGGTCACATAGTCCAGTCCTTGTATTGCTTGATTACACGAACAAAGCTCATTTACCTGCCAGAGGAGGAGAAACTCCATGTTTAAATCCAAGCTCATTCGCAAGGTACTTGCTATTATCGGATTGACTCTTTGTGTCGGTTTCGCGGGGATGGGGCTGCTTACCATCTACCTGCAATACAATTCCACCTTGCGTCTGCAGAACAAGGTCGCCAAGCAGTTGACCGCCATAATCGCCCAGGACATCCTGTCGATTATGATGCGGGGAGACTTCAAGGAATATAACTCGTACGTGGATGATATCAAGCGCAAGGAAATTGCTCTTGATGTCAGGCTTTTCAATAGTGAAGGGAGGGAACGCGGAAGCGGGTCCTCTCTCGATGAAGCAAAGCAAGCCCTGGAGGGCGGGAAACAGCTGAACATTCAGGATACCAGGCATGGACAGCGGGTACTGAAGGTTGTGCTGCCACTCGCCAACGAAGAGCGCTGTCGCGGTTGCCATCCACTGCAGGCAAAATATCTGGGTGGTGTCATTCTTACCACGTCTCTGGAGGAAGGCTTCAAAAGCGCTCTGCGGCTCGCTCTGGTTATGTTGGCGGTGGGAATATCCTTCTTTTTTGCCATACTGATTGTCATGTATCTCTGCTTCAACCGGATGGTGGTGCGCCAGGTCGCCGAACTGGACAGCCAACTGGCCGTGGTCGCGGGTGGCGGTGGGGATCTTACCAAAGAACTTACGGTTCGTTCCGACGACGAGATCGGTAACCTGGGGGTGCAGCTAAACCTCATGACCGCAAAGATTCGTGATATCATTGCTCTCCTCTATCAACAGGCATGCACGATCGGCACAAATGTCTGTGAACTGTCGGTTTCCAATGACCGCTCGCTCAAAATGTCTCAGGAGCAAAAAGACCAGTCAATGGCAGTGGCCGTCGCATCAGACCAGATGGCCATGACCATCGACGAAGTAACCAAAAATATCCACCGTGCGGCCGCGCTTTCGACCGAGGTTGACAGTGCCGCCACTAACGGTATGGCAGTGGTCCAGGAAACCTGGCACTGCATGTTACAGCTCAGCGAAAGCGTGACCGGAACGTTGGCAACCATCAAACAACTGGAGGATTCGTCGGGGCAGATTGGCGAAATGGTTGATTTGATCGAGGATATCGCCGACCAGACGAACCTGTTGGCGTTGAATGCCTCAATTGAGGCTGCGCGTGCCGGAGATGCCGGAAAAGGGTTTGCCGTGGTAGCCGGCGAGGTGAAAAACCTTGCCGAAAAGACGACCCGTTCCACTCGCGAGATTGAGCGGATTGTGGTCAGCATACAGAAGGAGAGCCGTAAAGCGGCGGCCATGATCGCCACGGAAAATACACTGGTGCAAACCGGCCTGAGTAAATCCGAGGAAGCCCGGCAACAACTGGAGACAATCAAAAGCCATTCCCATGAATCACGACTGATGATCGAACAGGTTGCCACCGCTTCGGAGGAACAAAGTCGTACCACTCGCGATATTTCCGAGAAGATCCACTGCGTATCACAGGTTGCGGTGGAGAACTATGATATGATGAAAAATACCGCCAGCGCCTACGAAAAATTCTCCGAAGTAGTGGAGCAAATCTATGGCACCGTTGGCAGATTCTCGGTGGGAAACTATCACGACACGGTTAAAGGGTATCTCAAGGTAGTTCATGACCAGACAGTGGATGCTATCGAACGTGCCATTGCCGATAGGACCCTGACGCTGGAAGCGCTTTTCGATCGCAACTACGTACCCATTCCCAATACCAATCCGCAGAAATACACCACAAAATATGATGCTTTCTTTGACCGGGTTATTTCACCTTTTCAGGAGCAGATAGTCAACAGTGATGACAGGGTGATCATCTGTGTGTGCATCGACAACAACGGCTATCTTCCGTGTCATAACCTGCGTTACACCAAGCCGCTTACGGGTAATCCGGAAATTGATAATATCAACAACCGTACCAAACGGATGATCAACGACCGCGTCGGTCTCCGTGCCGCACACCAGACAGATGGATACCTGCTCCAAACATTTCGGCGGGTTACCGGTGAGATCATCAATGATATGACGCTACCGTTGTTTATCCGCGGCAGGCATTGGGGCGCTGTTCGCGCCGGGTATATAATGTCCGTTGAATCACAGACGACAAAACGGTGATGCCGATAAAAAGAAGTGGACAGTTATGCGCCATCTTTTTCATGCCCTGAGTTCCAGAAATTATCGTCTTTTTGTTGCGGGGCAAAGCGTATCCCTCGTAGGAACCTGGATGCAACAGGTAGCCATGAGTTGGCTTGTGTATCGCCTGACTGGCTCTGCCATGCTGTTAGGTGTTGTCGGTTTCACCAGTCAAATCCCAATTATCTTCATTTCCCCTATCGCCGGCGTTCTCGCTGACAGATGGGAGCGTCGGCGCCTTCTGATCATTATCCAGTCTCTTGCCATGTTTCAGGCTGTTTTTCTTGCATTTGTCGTGTTATCGGGAATCGTACAAATTTGGCACATAATCCTGCTCAGTCTGGTTCTGGGAGTCGTTACTGCCTTTGACGTGCCGATACGCCAGTCCTTTGTGGTTGAAATGGTCACACAGCGAGAGGATCTGGGTAATGCGATTGCTCTCAATTCCTCCATGGTGAACAGCGCCCATCTCATAGGACCTTCCATTGCGGGGTTGCTTGTGGCTTCAGTGGGAGAAGGAATTTGCTTTGTGGTGAATGCCGTCAGCTATCTGGCGGTAATTATGGCGCTTGCGGCCATGCGTATTCCACCTCGTTCTCACCCCGTTCATCCCCGGCGTCATGTTACACATGAACTCCATGAAGGTTTTGTATATGCGTATAAGTCCGGCCCAATCAGAAGTATTTTGCTCTTGGTTGCGTTTATCAGTCTCATGGGGTTGCCGTATACTGTTCTGGTGCCTGTCATTGCAAAGGATATACTGCATGGAGATGCGCATACCTTCGGGTTTCTTATGACCGCGGCGGGTAGCGGCGCCCTGCTCGGAACCCTTGGTCTCGCCACCCGCACGAGCGTCATCGGTCTTGATCGAGCGCTTGTTACGGCACTATTTCTGTTCGCGGCAGGTATTGCCATTCTTGCCTTTTCCGGCAGCTTTATTCTTTCGCTGGGAGGACTGATTGTGGTGGGGTTTGGGGGAATGACACTGCTTGTTTCCTGCAACATGATTCTTCAGACGATTCTGGACGAAGACAAGCGCGGCCGGATAATGAGCCTTCTTACCATGGCGTACATGGGAATGGTGCCGATCGGAAGTCTGGGAGCCGGAGCTATGGCCGACATTGTCGGCTTACGCGCGACCCTGTTGATCGGCAGCGGTGGCTGCCTTATCGCGGTGGCGGTTTTTGCACGGCAACACCGTCGTATCAGAGAAGAAATACGCTCTATTTACGTGCGCATGGGGATTATTCGGGAAGGTGCGGAGTAATAACCTTGGAACAGAGAAATATTCGTACTCCCCCCTCAATCCCCCTGATCAGGGGGGAGTGAGGGGGGAGTGAGGGGGTTAGTGCAGGCGTGCGAGTACGGCCGCCGCGACATTACGCATCAGCGCGTGGTCTAGTATTTGGTCGCTTTTTGCCATCTTCCGCAGAGCAACTCCGTCGATATCCACCACTTTGACCGGCAGGGTTGCCCGGGCAGAAGAGGTGTATTTATAGGGTTCGATCAAAGCCGAAACACCGAAAATAGCTCCGGGGGTGATTGAGCATGCCGTGGAGTTGACGACGGATCCTTCGCTCACGCGGCTGTAGAACAGATCCACGGAGCCTTCCAGCAGGAGTATCAGGTTGTTGGCTGCGGTATTTTCTTCGAACAGAACGGTACCGTTGGGGAAGGATTTCTCTTCGCCAATCAGTGCGATGGCCTTAAGCTGCTCGTCTGTTAGTGAAACGAAGAAGGAATACTTCTGTAAAAGTTCCGGTGAGATCATTGTGTTCTCCTGTAATAAGTAAGTACGATGCCTTTGGGTAACATAATTATATGAGTTTGCATACTGCATTAACAAGCTTTTCGATCCCTTCTGCAGCCTCTGAAATCCGCTCGGCCAGCATATAGGCCGGTGTAGAGACAATCCGGTTCTTTTCGTCCACGAAAATATCCCTGACCGAACATGATATGTGACTGCTGCCGGTGGCATTGATGGCCGCTGCAGTGCCGGCATCGCTACCGATGGTGAGTTGTGGGGCGTACTCCGAGCCAAGGGCCACTGCGATCAGGGCCGGAGCGATGCAGATGGCGCCGATTGGTTTCTTTGCCGCCGCCATTTCTTTGAGCAGCCGGACTACATCCGGCTGGATGGTTGCATCCGGTCCCTTTGAGACAAAGGTGCACAGGTTCTTGGCCGCACCGAAACCACCGGGAAAAATGATGGCATCAAGGTCGGCGGCTTTGACTTCGGAGATATCTTTGATCTTGCCACGGGCGATGCGGGCGGATTCACTCAGAACATTGCGCTTGGCGCCCGTTGGTTGGCCGGTCAGATGGTCGACTTCGTCCAGAGCCATGTCCGGGGCCATGCATATCGCCTCTGCGCCATTCCGGTCGATTGCCAATAGTGTTATGACCGATTCGTGAATCTCGCTGCCGTCAAAAACTCCGCAGCCGGAAAGAACGACGCCAATTTTCTTTTTCATAGAATGCCTCCCTGAATAGATTATAAAGTGTGTTTTATCAAATGCATATATTGAGCCGTTTTATAGAAAACATGTGTGGACATGTTCACCGTTGAGCGGCGTCACCGGTTATACTACGACTGAAATCGGCTTGATCCAATGGGATATGCTGCCATATTACACTATATTACTGTCAAAAACAGCGTTAAATTGTTTCACTGACCATCTATCAAAACGTTCGAGACTAAACAATTTCATTATATAATAAAATATCGAGGGTAATACACATAAATTTATAAAATAATTAAAACGGTAGTTTTTTATCATATTGTACGATCTTCCTCTTTCCGTTACGGTACACTCCACGGACAATTGTCAAAAACATCAATAAACTCAAGCCAATTGCCCTCTACGACTGCTCCCGCTCCGGAGAACAACAGTATTTGATATCGGTTGCGTTAAATACATTCGGTAAATATAAATTGACCGGAATTCCGCCGTGGTAAAAAAAAGTCTAATATACCGTTATATAAGTGTGTTTTGTCCTTATCAGGTAGTTCGATGTCGCAGTGGATTGTCTATTTTAAGATATACAAACAGTGTTTGGCACAGGCTGTGCTAATTAGTGGCTCAACGTGACTATCTAATCAGTTGACCTTTATCGATAATCAGGGTAAATACTCAAGAAATTTGCAGATGATTTTCATGGTATAAAACTCAATTTTAACAGTGGCTGTGAACGTTATGCCAAATATGTCAGTACTAACTATGGTTACTACTGAAGAAAGGAGGTTGGATTTTAAAGCCGTATTGACGGTGGACTTTCCCATATCGTGCAGCATTGGAAAAATAAACCAAGAGGAGGGATTAGATGGGGAAACTAGATAATAACAAGAGGCATCAGATCATCAAACAGGGTTGTATGACGGTTGCGGCCGCCGTTGCAGTTTTCGGCGCATGCGGTAGCGTGAATGCATTCGAGATTAAAACAGGAAGCGAAGATGTTGTCATTAACT
>Ga0073936_10005734_pt1 | contig 16658 bp, 10 predicted proteins | sample AliMusrvi5mmetaG_FD_87041 | JGI IMG/M metagenome (GOLD analysis project Ga0073936, IMG submission 87041) | Freshwater lake bacterial and archeal communities from Alinen Mustajarvi, Finland, to study Microbial Dark Matter (Phase II) - Alinen... | ecosystem: Environmental > Aquatic > Freshwater >... | reverse complement strand
GCATATTATCTAAAGGCATTGTTACTACCCAACTGGCTTTTGACAAACCTATTCCCTCCAAAAATATTGGGCTGGGTATTTTGGTCATGAATAACTCTGCCACCACAGGAGCGATGAAAGATTTATCTGTTATGGCATCTTTCGGCTACAGAGCTCAGATAACACGTCAGAAAGGGAGTAAAGGGGCACAATATATCTGTTTCGGACTTCAAACCGGTTTTAAACAAAAGAGCTTCATTCCTGATAAATTAACTACTGATAATCAATATGTTGAAAACGTTGGTTTCGATGAAACTTTACCCTCAGGTGAAACTTTTGCAAATAAATCAAAAATATACCCTGATTTCAATTTTGGCGCTCTTTGGTATATTGGCAGCAGAAGAAGTTTCTCCAGAGCAGACAAAATAAGAATATTGCCATGGGCGGGCATTTCTGTATCGCATCTTACCTCACCTAACGAATCCTTTTATGGTAATTATGAAAGTAAACTTCAACGTAAATACCTGGCTCATGCCGGTGCTGAAGTGCAATTGTCAACACAATTAGCTTTACAGCCATGTTTTATCATTTTTCAACAAGGGAACATGATGCAATATAATGCAGGCACTACAGCTAATTTCAGAGGCAAAAATGAAGCTACTTTTATTCTTGGCTCTTTCTATCGTAGCGATGATGCCATTATTGCCCTTACAGGTGTGAAATATATGGACTTTACTTTTTTATTCAGTTACGACTTCAACACATCTGTTTTAAAACATTATACCAATGCTAACAGCGGACTGGAATTTACATTGAAATACGTGTTGGCGCACGAGGTAAAGAACAGACCCTTTTTATAGAATTTAATTTAATAACTAAATATCAATCAATACGAAACATAACATTTAATAACCATGAGAAACAAAACAATCTACACTCTGGCAATTATTATTATTACAAGCTTCTATAGTTTGTCAATAAAAGCCCAAACTAACAATGTAGGTATTGGAACTCTAACGCCGGACCCTAGTGCTATACTGCATTTGGAAGCGACAAAACAAGGCTTTCTACCCCCTTGTTTATCCACGGTACAAAGAGATTCAATTAATAATCCACACATGGGGTTATTGATTTTTAATACAACAGACAGCATCCTGCAGTATTATACAGGCGAATGCTGGATGTATGTTTTTCAGGAAAATTGCGATGATTGTATTTTTGATATTTACCTCAGCGATACTGCCGGGACTATAAACCATACAACAACAGACTCGGTCATTGTCACTGTTACTGTGCAGCAAATATCAGGCACAGGACAGGCTATCGGGCTTTTTGTACTGTCAAATGTGCCTAATGGTGTAACTACATATCTCACCAACCCTATTATAAACTATAGCGGAAGTTCCGACTTATTAATCCATTCGACAATCTTTGCGACGCCGGGGGTTTACCCCATTGCTGTTCAAGGTATATGCGGCTCTATAGTAAAATTCAAGCTTTATCAGCTAACAATAGATCCGTGTTATATGGTTAATATAACGTCGCCTACGGTTAATTACAACTTACAGCAGGCGAATAACCTCCCAGGCCCCGGTAATCCTATTTGTGTTGTTATGACTGTCTATCCAGGTGTTGAAATGACAAGCGACACAACAATTAAACCCGTTGTTACTTTCGGCAACTTAGATTTAATGTCTCATGTAGGTATTATTAACTACGGAGCTATTCTGGCAAGAGGTGGCAATGGTGCTGTTGGTGGTACATTCAGTACTTTCGGTAACCCCGGTAATAACGGTGGTGACGCCATTAATATGACCACAAGAATGTCCATCATGACCAATACCTTTGGTTATCACTATGCAGGAGGCGGTGGTGGTGGTTCTGTAGGTATAGGTTATCCTATAACTATTCCAATCCTAGGTACTTTTAATATCGCCGTAGGCTGTGGTGGAGGTGGCGCTGCCGGCTTAGGTAAAGGAGGCAACAGTATTCTCGGAGGTATTCAGATTAATATTTTCAATGCCGGACACGATGCCACAGGAGGTGTTATGGGTGTAGGTGGAGCAGGCGGCATTCTTAATTATACTTTTAATATACCTATTGGACCTGTAAATGCTGCAATCACTCCTGGTGGTAATGGCGGTGATGGCGGAGGTTACGGAGAATTCGGTACTATGGGCTCCCTCTGGGTACATTTCCTCGTTCAGGTAACCCTCCCATGGCCTATTGGCACTATCACAGTTCTAAATTACACTTACAATCCCGGTATCAACTTCCCTCCCGGTGGTACACCTGGTAATATGATTAAAAGAAATGGATTCCAGCTTATCGGTGTTCCTTTAATGCTGCCTGATCAGTTCTATCAATCATCATATTATAAAGGATACGTTAATTAATAAATCAATAAAAAAACAAATTATGAAAAAGACACTTTTTTTATTATTTTGCTTAGCATCAGGTTTTTTATCGGCACAGAATATTAGTAATGTAACTATAAAAACAACCCTTAAAGGAACTAATTTCGACGGACAGATTACCTGGTTTCTGAAAGGAGATAAAATTGCATTTGATGTGCAGTTTACTAATGAAGGAAAACAATATTTAACACGTTATATCCCTGACAGGTCAAAAGGAATTTTCAATATTTTGTCTACAACTCCCGACAGTAAAATATTCAGTACTGCTGAAGCCCGGTTAATTGAACCTACTCCCGGCTTTGATTCCCATATAATTTCTATTGAACAGGGTAAAGATGAAATTGTTTCGGGCATCAACTGTAAAAAAATTATAGTTAAAACAGCAGGCACTGTTACCGAATGCTATATTGACCCGACTATTAACGCTAACTACACCAGCTATGAATCATTTTTCCGTTCTGATTATGCCTTACTAGCCATGAAAGAATTAAAAATGACATCAGGTTTTCCAATTGCAATCAAAACTGTTGATTTAGATGGTAAAGTAATAACGGAAGTTAAAACATTAAATATACAGGCAAACTCTGTTACTGACAACACTTTCACTGTCAGCAAAGATTACAAACCTATTGAAGATTTAAATAAAGCGCCAGTAAAAAAATAAAAAACTTAGTATTCTTATTAAAGACCGGTTTAGTTTAAAATTAAATCGGTCTTTTATATATATACTATCGTTCAAACAATAAGATATTTTTATTAATTTTGCAAAAAATCAATTTTAAAATCATGAAAAATCTATCTTTTAAAAAATCTCTTTTTATCATATTAATTTCATTTGTTGTTGCATCATGTGTGCCTTCACGCCAGTATGAAGAAATGAAATCGAAACGCACCGCTTGTGAAGATGAATTAAAACAAATTAAAGCAACTAATAAAGACCTTACGGTACAAAGCACAGAAATGACTGAAAAAAACACGCTGATGAAAAAGCAACTTGAAGGTTTGAAAAGTGATACGACTATAATAGGCGTTACATCCCGTCGTTTGAGAGATAACTACGACCAGCTCAATAAAACATATAACTTACTCCTTGATAAAAACAGAGAGCTGCTGGAAGGTAGTTCTAATGAGACAAGTAAAGTATTGGCAGAGCTTCAGAAGACACAGGAGAACTTACAGAAGAAAGAAGATGCGCTTAAAAAAGCAGAGGAAGATATGAATGCCAAAAAGAAAAGCCTCGATGAGTTAAGTAGTCAGCTGAGTGCTAACCAAACCACCTTGCAGGAAAAAGAAAAGAAACTCAAAGACTTACAGGATATCCTCAACAAACAGGAAAACACTGTAAAAGAACTGCGTGAAACAGTATCTAAAGCACTACTGGGATTTGAAAATCAAGGGTTGACAATCAATATTAAAAACGGAAAAGTTTATGTTTCTCTCGACGAAAGCTTATTGTTTGCCTCAGGACGCTTTGATGTGGATGCCAAAGGGGCGAGCGCCCTTAAGAAGTTAGCTTCTGTGCTTGAAAAAGACAGTACAATAAATGTGCTCATAGAGGGTCACACCGATATTGTACCTTATAAAGGTGCAGGACAGATTAAAGACAACTGGGACCTCAGTGTGATGAGAGCCACTGCCATAGTAAAGATAATTCTTGAAAACAAGAATATAGCTCCTGAAAGATTGTCTGCATCTGGCAGAAGCCAGTATGTCCCTGTTGACAATGCCGATACCAAAGAAGCTAAAGCCAAGAACCGCAGAACAGAGATAATACTTACACCTAAATTGGATAAGTTGTTTCAGATTATTGGGTCTAATTAAGTGTGGAGTATCTGGAGTTTTAAAACAGGACTTGCAAGTTGTAATTAGACTCTGTATACCGAATCTTAATTATTTCCTTTATAACACTGTCAGATTTTTCAAATCCTGACTGGTTAAATCAGGTATCTCCTTTTCCTGCTGCTTACTGCCACTGCTAATGCCACTACCTTTCTGGCCAACTGCTACTGCCAACTGCCTACTTCATTTCCTTACTGAACACTCTCCCCTTCGTTATAAATCTCAGAAGTATACTTCAATGACGGCGACTTAATAAAGCCCCCCAAACCGTAAGTTTCCCATTTCTGGTCAACAAGGGCAATGGTTTCAGCATTGGAAGTAATGATATTGGGCCAGTCTTTTTTAAAATTGTCGTACTTCTTGTTTTTCATTGTGGCATCAATAACAAGAACCTTCTTATGAGAAGCATTAGCAATTAGGTTACAGTCTCTGGCCGGTTCTACATTGTTGGCGCTTCGCCATACTACACTCATAAGGTCATAAGGACTGATGAGAGGTTCGATAAAAACTATAAATTTAAGGGAATCAAGAATCTTGTTGTTGAGTATCTCTTGTACAATTTTATTTATCTCATCTTTACCCTTCTTTTCAACAGACAAAATTAAAATATTATACCCTTCTGTTATAAGAGTTACATTAAAGTCGATTATAGATGAGTATCTGTCTTTCAAAAAAATTATATCTTCGATTATATCCTTATTCTCAGAATTGTTTAAAACAGGTTGTTTATTTTTCGAGGTGGCATCAATACCGAGCTTACCACCAAAGCCTGTAACGGCAGCAGAATGATCTAACACATCAAGGGGGCCTTTGCTTAACATGATATCAGTATCAGGATTGACCTGGGTGCAAACTACTTTAAAGACATCAGAATAGTTATTAATATCAACAGTCTCATCAACAACAATCATCATCTTATTAAGCATCATCTGTCCGGCTCCCCAAAGAGCATTCATAATTTTAAAAGGATGACCTTCGTAGAGTTTCTTGCTTTTTACGATAGCTATGTTATGAAAAACACCTTCAATAGGCAGATTCATGTCAATAAGTTCCGGTAGCATAGTTAATCGAATAGGTACCAGAAAAATCCTTTCTGTAGCCTTACCCAGCCAGGCATCTTCCTGAGGAGGAATGCCTACTATTGTAGCAGGGTATATGGCGTCTTTACGATGCGTGATGCAGGTTACATGAAAAACAGGGTAATAGTCGGCTAAAGAATAAAAACCGGTGTGGTCTCCAAATGGACCTTCAAGTTTTAAATCTTCTTTAACATCCACGAATCCTTCTATAACGAAATCAGCATCAGCAGGCACATAAATATCATTGGTCAGGCACTTTACAAGCTCTACTTTTTTCTTACGTAAAAAGCCGGCCAGAATATATTCATCTAAGTTTTCAGGTAACGGCGCAGAAGCTACATAGGTATAAACGGGGGCACCGCCTAATATCACACTTACAGGCATACATCTTCCTATCGGGGGCGCACCGTACATAGGTGCGGTGGTGAGTTCTCCGCCTGAAGTTACCTTAACGGGCATACGCCCATCCATTTCCATATATGCTTTGTAATGTTTTGCCGAATCTTTATGAATATGCCAGTGCATACCTGTTGTTTTTTTATCATAGACCTGCATGCGGTACATGCCCACATTTCTCACCCCGCTTTCAGGATGGACAGTATGCACCACCGGCAACGTAATAAAAGAACCCCCATCAAAAGGCCAGCACTTCAAAATGGGAAGTTTCAACAAATCAACATCCTGCATCACAACTTGTTGACAAATGCCCTTCTTATTCAATTTCTTAGGCATCCACGAGCTTACTTCTTTAAGTTCAGACAACATTTTTAATTTGTCGAGCAGGCTGTTTTGAGGTTTGGTAAACTTTTTGAAAATATCGTCTATCTCCTGCCCTATCTCATCAAGGTTATCCACACCAAGAGCTAAACAGATACGCCTTTCAGAGCCAAATGCATTAATAAGCAAAGGAAACGCTGTGCCTGTATCCTCGAATAATAAGGCCTTATTAATATTTTTTATTACTCTGTCAGTAATCTCTGCAATTTCGAGCTGTGAGCTTACTTTAACTTTTATTCTTATCAGCTCCCCAGCACTTTCCAGCACATTAACAAAATCTCTTAAACTATTGTAGTTCATTAAACAATATATTTAAATTACAAAGATAGAGTTAATACCAAAAGACAAATAAAAAAACTACAAGCCTATTTTTCAATAGTTTGATAATTAAGATTACTCATATTTTTATAATTTTAAAAAACATTACTCCCCTTCATACACAGCGCTTTCACCTGTATCAAAGCCGGCTCTTACAAAACCTCTGGCTTTAGGAAAACATTCTTCAGCTTGTCGTCTGATGCTGTCCAAGAGCAAAATGATGTCAAGAATATCATCGAATTTATCAGGAAAGTATTTCTGGAAACTACCCCATGCTGCAATTGATCTGTCAATGCCTATCAAGGCAACTTTTGTTGAGCCATCGGCATCACTGGGAAAGTCTTCCATGCCTTCAAACTCGAAGAGGTCATCTTTATTAGATAAAGCCCGCATCAACTTAACATATATCTGAAACTGGTACCAGCGTATAATCTCTATGGCATCATTAATATTAAATGCCGTATTAATAGTTTCCTGCTCATTTAAACCCATTTCAATAAATTTATTCAATTCGTGCTGCTTGTTTTCAATGAGTTCTTTTTCAGATATGAACCATTTCCTGGCTATGTCAGTATATTTTTTAGCCTCTTTTGATAATTCATGATTCTCAGCATTCTCCCTTATCTGCTTTTCTTTCCTCTCAAACTCAGGATCTGGCTCTATGTTACTAAGATCTATCCCTCTCTCTTTTGAAACATACTGAATCAATTCCATAGTTTCTTTAAAGATTTCATGCATATTATTCAAGAATTTCTCATTAGTTACATCCTTGCCCTCTTCATCTTTTATATATTTTTCCGACTTATCATAATTCAGGCAACGTTCTGTAAACTGACATCGTTCACACCACCTGTCACAGTAGTTATAAATACCCGATATATATCTGGGGTCATTAACTTTATCTAATATTTTAGGTCTTTTCATAACTTGCTGTATATTTGCATTAAATTGATTATTAAATATCAACAAATTTAATAAAAAAGAATGAAAGCAATGATTTTTGCTGCCGGCATAGGCACGCGCTTAAAACCGCTGACAGATACTATGCCCAAAGCCCTTATTGAGGTACATAACAAACCTCTTTTAGAACATGTTATCAATCATTTAATAAATGCAGGTGTTACTGATATTATTATTAATGTTCATTATTTAGCAGCACAAATAATTAGTTTTCTTGATTCAAAGAAAAACTTTGGTATAAATATTTGCATTTCTGATGAAAGAGATTTACTCCTGGATACAGGTGGAGGGCTGTTAAAAGCCTCACATTTTTTCACAAAAGATGAAGACTTTATCATTTATAATGTTGATATACTGAGTGATATAAATTTAGTTGACATGTTATCTGAACACTTAAACAACAGGAGTCTGGCTACTTTAGCTGTCAGGAAAAGAGAAACGAGCCGGTATTTTTTATTTGACAAGAATATGCAGCTGCGTGGTTGGAAAAATATTAAAACAGGTTATCTGATTAAAACTGTTGAAAGAGACAAAGATTTGATTCCACTTGCTTTCAGCGGTATTCATATTGTAAATGCTAAAATCTTTGATTTGATTCAGGAAACAGGTGTGTTTTCAATGACTTCGGCATACCTGCGACTGGCAAATAAAAACAAAATTACTGCCTACAGACACGACAGTTCGCAATGGTACGACATAGGAAAACCTGAAACCCTTAAAGAAGCAGAAGCGAACTATAAAGAAGCCTAAAACAATTGTAATGATAACACCTATAAAAAACTGGTTCTATAAGGAAAACAGCTTAATTCTGATTCTTATATTAACATTACTTCCAGTATTATTGTTATGCATTTATATACATCCCTCAGCTGATGATTTAATTTACTCATCATGGTACAGAACTCCTGAGAAATTCAGCTTCCTGAAATATCACTGGATAAATTATATGACATGGAATGGCAGGTATTTCAGCACCATCATTCTGAGTATTAATCCTTTGGTTTTTAAATCTTTCTTAGGATATAAGTTGCTGCCATTAGTCCTGCTTTCAGTTTTTTATAGCGGATTGTGTTTTTTTATAAAAAATCTATTCGAAAATATTGGCAAAAAAAACATTCATATTTTTTCACTTTTTACAACAATAGTTTATCTAAATCTTGTCCCCTCATTATCTGAAACTATTTATTGGATGAGTGCCTCTGTGACTTATTTTCTGGCATGGGGTCTCACTTTTTATTTAATGGCTTTTCTTATTAAATATTATAAAACATTCAATATTAAATATGCTTTCTTTTCATTTATTTTTATGTTTTGTATTATTGGATCTAATGAGTTGAGCGCTTTCTTAGTTTTAATTATTATAGGGTTGAAACTTATTTTTGAATTATATGAGAGAAAACTAAACAAAGTGACTATCATCTTTGCCGTTTTATGTTTATTTTTCGTTTTTGTAGTCTTAATGGCACCGGGAAACGCTGTCAGAATATCCAATTACAGCAACCGGCATAATCTTGCTTTTTCTTTGTTGAACAGCTTTATCAATCTGGCAAGAATTACAGCTTTGATAATTAAAAGTCCGCCATTAATAATATTGCTCCTTTTAATAATTTTAAATTCTAAAATAATTGCAGAAGCATTGGAAATATTTAAGAATTTAAAAAGCGGTTATTTAGTCATATTTATTATTTCAGCGCTATTAACAGCTTACTTTTTTTATTTCGTTTCATCTTACAGCATGGGCATTAATCCGCCTTTAAGAGTACATGCATTCATTGCGCTATTCATCATTATTACTTTATTAATAATCATTATAAATGTATCTTATAAATATCTTCCCCCTTCTTCAAGTGCAGAATATCAAAAGAAACTTAATGTACTTGTTACGTTGATATTCTTCTTATTTATTTTATCAGACTTCCATAAGATACCAGGAGAAAATATTTACATCAAAGGCAATATCGCATTGGCAGCTTATGACTTAACACACAATGCACCAAGATATAATGCAGTTATGAATGAAAGATATAAGCAAATAGAAAAAGAAAAGCTGACCGGAAATAAAAACATCACTGTTCCTGCGCTGCAAAATATTCCACGAAGCATATTCTTTGTCGATATAAAAGCAGACAGTTCTCATTGGGTTAACTGGGGCTGTGCCTTATATTTTGAGATAAATTCAATAAAAACTACTGAATAAATTTAACCCTTAGCAATAATCAAATGCGATTATTTATCTTGGCGGTGGCATATCTCCCGGAGGGGGCATACCTCCCGGAGGCATACTACCCGGAGGGGGCATACCCTTAGGAAACTTCATTTCAGCAGGTCCTGTAGCTCCGTTTTTAAAATGTTTAAAAGTATACGTAAGCGAAAACAAGGCATACCTGTTAAGCATCTGTGTTTTACTATCTTCAATGTATGTTTCAGTAACCATATGACTTATGTTAGTATTCTGGTTAAGAATATCGCTGACAGATAACTTAATTTCAAGTGCCTGGTTTTTAAGCAATTTATATCCCAAAGCAGCATTCCAAAGGGTAAAGCTTTTATTATAAGCCTCTGATAAACCGACATAATAGGTTTGGCTGATATCCGTATTAAGCACAATTCTTTTAAAAAAAATAATATTAGTTTTAAAGGTACCTGTATGATTAAAATACTTATTATCAGACTGTTTCTGTAATGAATTGGAAACCATATTATAACTTCCATTATAAGCTAATGAAAAATCTAAAGCCTGACTGATATTGCTGCTTAAATACATTCCGGCATTTAGCACATTGTTAATGGCATAATTAAGTTTACTGTTTATCAAGGCCGGTGTGTGCGTAAAATTATACCCCATATGGATATTCAGGTTGCTTTTAATAATGTTAAACGGCAATCCAAAAGCTGCAAAACTCCTCACATTGAAGTAGTTGTTAAGATTTACAGGTACTATTAACTGGCTACCCCGGCTTAAAGGAAGATTTTGTACTACAGTATCAGAATTTATAAGATACGTAGCATTGCTGATATAGTTACTATTTTGGCTTGCCATGAGAAAAACGATAAAGTGACTTTCCTTTTCCGGCATGCGTTTCATTAATCTTAATGTGAGCCTGTTCTCAGATGTTTGCTTTAAAAATGGATTACCAGTTTTTAAAAATAAGGAATTTGAAACATCTATGTTATTCTGGAGTTGTGATATTTCTGGACACTTGGAACTTGTACGGAAATTTAAATTAAAATTAAATGTCTTACTGAATTTATAATTATACAAAACCGATGGCAGTATATTGAAAAAGACTTTTCCAACCGCCAACTCATCAGGATAGGTTTGACTTCCATTAAGCTTTATCTGTTCTATATCGGAACCAACAACAAAATTTGCTTTAACACTGTTGAGTCCGAAATTAACACCTCCTCTGTTGCTAATGTAGTCACTATTGTAAGTATTAGACAATAAGGTATCAGTAATTGAATATTCACCGTTTGGGTCAATACGCAGAGTTTCTTTATCTGAGACATTTTTGTTATATGTTGGCCGGTAATTAACCATAATCTGCATTTTATTACTTATCGGTTCAGTATAAACGAAGTTGCCACCAAGAGTCAGATTATTACTGCTATAATTATATTTCCTGTCTATGATTGAATTGGTATTAAGCGTATCTTCGTACACACTTGATGAGTAATAGCTCCCGTCACTCAAACGGTTATTGGCCTGAGTATTCAGATTAAAAGAAAAAGTACGGCCTTTTTTTCTGAATTTATGTTGCAATAAAATATCATCTGTAAAATTATAACCGTGAGCATCAGACTGTGAATTATTACTTGTTTTACTCACCAGCTGAACCAATTGAGGGAGTGTGTTGATTCCATAAAGAGTGCTGCTCGATTTGTTATTCTGAAGTATCAACCGGGGTGTAATTGTTAGTTTATTCAGCGAATCAATGACATATTCAAATTTCAGATAAAATTTGTGATTGGTATTATTATTTTGGGAAATGCTGTTTTGATTGTATTGTAGATTATCCTGGGTAAAATAATTTCTTGAAATAACAGCATTGGTTGCATTAACAGAATTGTTGTAGAAATAGTTTCCGGAGACAGTTATTTTTTTGCCCCATCTATCATTATAATTAATACCAAAAGCATTTGTTTTAGTAATTCCATTTTGTTGTCCGTTAAAAAAATTAGAAGCAGCAGAACCAGGTCCGGGAGGGCCTCCTCCTTGCGATCCCGAGTTACTCATCACACTCATAATATCTGATATGCTGAAATTTTGCTGATTGATATTATTAGACATTCCAATAACTGAAATTCGCTGGGCACCGTTAAAACTATTGAATGTGAGGCCGGCATTATATTTATCGTCAGCACCATAACCGCCGAATATTTTGCCAAACTGACCTACATTCTGACCTTTTTTAGTATTGAGGTTAATCGTTTTTTCTTCATTGCCATCCCTGAAACCAGTAAATTGCGACTGCTCACTTTGGAAATCAAACATCTGTACATTATCTACAATATCGGCAGGAAGGTTCCTAAGTGTAGCAGTTGGGTCATCACTAAAAAATGGTTTACCATCAACCAGAACTTTCTTAACCTCTTCACCGTTTACTTTTACTGTTGAGCCATCAGAAGTTACTCCGGGTAGCTTTTTCACAAGGTCTTCTGCTGTGGCATCAGGATTTGTTTTATAAGCCCCTGCATTGTATTGAGCAGTATCTCCCTTTATTTCCATTCTGGTCTGAACAGATACTATCTCTGCCGTTTTTAACAATTTAGGGGCTTCTCCAAGAAAAATAGTTTTAAGTATTATATCCGTATTATTTACAGTTAATGTCAGGCTGTCCATTTGATACCCTATATAGGTAACCATGAGCTGATAGGTGCCTGCATTAATGTTTCTGAAAACAAATACACCCTGCAAATCAGAAACAGTTCCTGCAACAATATCTGCTTTAGATTTTAAAACAATATTAGCACCTATCAGCGATAATTTGGTTTTACTGTCTTTTAATGTCCCGGTAATTTTAGAAGCGCTCTGTGCCAATGAAAAAAAAGGACAAAAGATAAAAAATACCATTATTAAAGTAATTCTCTTTGCATCTAACATAATTGTCATTCATTAATAGTTCAAACTTATATAAAAGTATTAAATTACTATGTTTTTTACTGTTTTTTAATATTCAGGTATAATGTATCCGAATTTAAACCGGTAAAAATCCCATAACCATTTGTTATACTTGTTGATGGGTTGGTAAGGTTTTGTGAACTCGTACTGCTTTGTTTATATAAAGCGGCATAATCGGGCAGCACATGGTTTAGAATTATGCGGTGCATGCCAAAATATTGAAAATCCATTTCTCTTATTTCTTCTGAAGATGAATTGGTAGGAGATTTTTTAAACCTGTGGCCCGGTGGTTCCTTGCCTCCAAAATCACGAATGGGTTCAAGGGTGGTTTCGAGATTCTCTACCACTATCAGATAATAAGACCCATCAGGGTTATCCCATGTTATTTTAACAGGGTCTGGCATATTGCCCGGAGTGGGTGGCCCGGAAGTGCTATCTTGCTTTGGGATAGTTATTTCTGTAGCCGATTGAACCATATTCACCGGCTTAGAAGGAATAAAAGTATAGGCCTTGACATTTTTGGAATTAAATGTAAATGACAGGTTGAAATTATCACCTTCGCTCACAACAAGAGAGCTGTCAGTATATTTACCATTGCCTGAAGGAGTTAAAAAGTAAACGGCGTTGTTTAAAGTTACTGTCACTGAAAGGTTATTTATATCATCAGCAGCATATACAACATTAGATGAAAAGGGAATCTGCCGGCTGACAGAAACGACAATGCCACCCCCGGGTTCAATATAGGACTCAATAATCGGGGTATCGGTAAATTCTTTATTTTCATCCTTTTTGCATCCGCTAAATAATACAATACATATATATAGATACAGTTGCAAAATTTTTATATTTTTCATTTTATCTGATTTTTAATGATAATGAAAGATTAGGCGTTATGCCCAGATAATTGACATTAGTTTCCAGTATTTCTCCATCTTCTATTGTATACTGCTTGTACCAAACGTTTGTACGATTATATAAATTAAATATTGAGAATCCTATAGATCCAATTTCTCTTCTTTTCTTTTCTCCTTTTGAACCTGCAAGAAGTTTAAAGTTAACAGCAATATCACAACGATGATAATCAGGTAATCGTAAACCATTTTTAGCTGTAACAGTAAAAAAATCTTGTTTTGAATCATCCAAAAGAACAATACTGTAGGCGCCCGAAGGAGCTGTATAGGGACGACCGGTGGCAAAAATCCAGGTCGCCGAGAAATTCCAGCGTTTATACTCGTACAAGGTAACTATCTTAAATTCGTGTGTCACATCTTGATTTGCAGGATAATAAGAGTCAGTGTAAATATCAAACTTGTTGTGTGCCTGCCCTAAAGTATAACTAACCCAGCCATTTAATTTCCCTGATTTCTTTTGAGCAAGAAATTCAATACCACGTGAATATCCTAACCCATTGAAGAAGTTCTCATCATAACTAACACCCATTGGGTTTGGATTGAAACGCAGAGAATATTCCGTCAGATTATATAGTTTTTTATAGTATAGTTCTGTGTTGAATAAATAATTATTTGACTCATAAGAAAGCCCTACTATATAATGAATTGATGAGCTTACCGGAACTGAATTACCATCGGACAATAACCAGAAATCCCTGCTACCCGACATGATATCCTCTCTGGTAACCTGATTGGCAAATTGGTAATATTTCCCTGTTGCTCCTTTCAAAGTAAATTTATCACTTAAGTTTAATGTTAGTGAAGCTCTTGGCTCAAAGTAGATTTTTTTGGTGGGTTCGAAATAACTAATTCTCACGCCAGGAAGAAATTGAATTTTATCGTTGAAAAGCTTCATCTTACTCTGGAGATAACCACCTGCTAAAACAGCTTTATTTTTGCGTTCTAAAACAGAGGATGTATCATTCTGTGCATAAGAGTAATTAATGTTGAAATAAGTTCCAAAACCACCAAACTGAAGTTGGCTGAAATTAAAAATATCCCATTGATAATCAGTTTTTAAGCTATAATCTTTTAAATCGTTATTTTCAAAGATACCATCACTTCTTGTTATCGTTTCACCACTTGCATTTGTCATGGTTCTTGTTTGAGAACGATTTCTGTCGCTGAAATAATTCGAATAACTTATTATGGTATTACCATAAAGTTTTTCATTCCACTTTCGCGACCACTTTAAACTGCTCCCTATATTTCCATATTTTGTCAGGTCAGTTGAACTCATACTTAAATCTGAATTAGATGCGCCAAAAGAAGAAGCTTGTGAGGAAGAACTGTTATCAAGCTTATCTGTACCGTTGAAAATGCTTAGAGAAACAATATCTTTATCTGTAGGCCGATACGTAAATTTGCCATTCAAATCGTAAAAATATGACGTAATAGTACTGTTCTGCAACTGCCTGCCTCCAGGTCCGTTACCCTGAGGGCCTAAAGAAGTCGATGTAGTACTTTTGTTGAACTTCGCAAAAATCTTATTATAAATAAAACCTTTGTAAGATTTACGGAATGTAACGACAGATGAGAACTTGCTCCCGATTGGGATTTCAACAAAGGCGTTCATGCTCAGTAAACTCAGGTCAGCTCCCATGTTGAATTTTTTCTGGTTGCCGTCTTTCCCGGTAATTTCAGTAACACTGGAAAGTCGGCCTCCAAACCGTGATTCAAATCCTCCTTTGTACAATTGAACATCTTTTAAAGCATTGGCATTAAAGGCACTGAAAAATCCATAGAGATGATCTACATGATAAACAGTAAACCCATCATAAAGGACAAGGTTTTGGTCAGGGGTTCCCCCAAGCACATACAGCCCTGATGAAGACTCATTAGCAGCACTCACACCGGGCATTAGCTGAAAGGAACGCATGATATCCTTTTCACCAATATTGGGCAATTGCTCTAATTTTTTAGGTGTTATTTTAATTGTAGCGATATCTGTTTTACCGGATAAAACAACATCTTCACGGCTTCCTGTAACAGTTACAGCTTTTAAAGTCTGCACCGCACGATTCATTTCAATAATAAAATTTCTTTTAAGTGTGAAAGGCGTTAAAAACACCTCTGATTTCTCATATCCAACATATTGCGCAACCAGAACACTAGTGTCAGAAGGCACTTTCAACAAAGTAAAATAGCCATCCACATTTGTTGAAGTACCTATAGATGTACCCTTAATCTGTACATTGGCAAAAGGCAAAGCCTCGCCGGTAGCCTTGTCATGAATAACACCGGTAAAAGTATAATTAAATGAATGAGGAGGCCCGAAATATTCTTTTTTAGATTTCTCAAATACTATTGTTTCATTTTCTTTATTATCCTCATCAATATAATAGGTTCCTGATAGCTCTTCTTCTTTGGGTGACTCAATTTCAGGTGCCGCCTTAAATATTTCGGTGGGATTGTCCGAACTATTTATTTTAACACTATCAGCATGAATATCTCCTAATCTTATGCTTTTAAAGAGATATTTAAGACCACTTGCCATAATATCCGGTTGAGAAATAAGACTATCATTTACTTGAAGGAATATATTTGTCCGGCTACCGGAAAAATTAAAAGATAAAAGATTGGCAAGAGCACTCAGACATTCTAATTTATTTTTAGCATCACCACCCAGATTAGGGACATAAATGAAATAGTAGCCGGAGAATTGAGGTGTGTTCTTAAGTTTGTCTCCTTCAAATGTTTGTAATGGCGTTTTACCTTCTTTACATAATATTAATAAAAGCGGGTGCTTTGTTTTGCTCAGACTATTATCAGCACTGTAAAATATATAGTGAAAGTTACAAGCGCTCCCATTTGAATTAAATGTATAATCTTTTTGCGCTGAAAGATTATTTACAGAAAACAATAGAAGAGCAATCCAAATTAATTTTTTCCATGAAGCTGTAAAATACAAATACAAATTTACCTCCTTTTAAATTTTTGTTGGCACAAAACTAAAAGGGCATTTATAATAATAAAAATAAAATAGAAGTACTGTAAAAATATATAGTCGAATATTAAATAATATCCTGTTTTTAAGTTATTAATAAATGAAACAGGTTCATATTTCCTTTTTTAATTGCACTTCAAAAGGTCAAAAAAGCACATTAAAATTAACGTTTATAAAACAGTATATCTGAATCTTAACAAAATTCAAAAGGGAGTTATAACTATTTTAAATTTATTCCTCATCAAGTATTCACATTCAAATAATTAATAT
>Ga0073936_10005731_pt1 | contig 16661 bp, 8 predicted proteins | sample AliMusrvi5mmetaG_FD_87041 | JGI IMG/M metagenome (GOLD analysis project Ga0073936, IMG submission 87041) | Freshwater lake bacterial and archeal communities from Alinen Mustajarvi, Finland, to study Microbial Dark Matter (Phase II) - Alinen... | ecosystem: Environmental > Aquatic > Freshwater >... | reverse complement strand
TTCGGGGATTCATGGCTCTTTCAGCCGTTTGTAGTGGTAGGTGCAAGGATATCCGTGCTGATCATGTCCCTATCGCCGCCGAGAACCGCGCTGATCGGGTGTATCATCCTGGGGGAAAAACTGGCGCCCCTCATCTGGGCGGGCATGATCCTGACAATTACCGGCATCGCACTGGTTGTTTTAAAACGTGAAAACCAGCCGAAACTGGAAACGACCCGGAAAAAGTTCAGGTTCAATTACCCGATATGGGGTATTCTGCTGGGGTTAGGAGGAGCATTGGGGCAGGCTGTTGGCCTTGTTCTGAGTAAGTTCGCAATGAACGGTTACAACGCTTTTGCGTCTTCACAGATCCGGATCCTGGCGGGCATTACCGGATTTCTCGCTGTTTTTCTGTTTACAGGGAAATGGGGTAATATTTCCCGGGCTTTTTCAGATAAGAAAGCACTTTCGCAGCTTTCACTGGGTGCTTTTTTTGGCCCCTTTCTCGGGGTCTCATTCTCCCTGCTCTCCGTTCAGCTCACCTCAACCGGCATCGCCGCAACGATTATGGCGCTGGTACCTGTGCTGATCATTCCTCCTTCTGTTATCCTCTTCGGGGAAAAGGTTACCCTCAAGGAAGTAGCCGGCGCTCTGCTGGCTGTTGGAGGGGTTGCATTGTTTTTTATCTGAGGTTACCCTGGGGCAAACCCTGTCAGGGCTTCAAAAAAACATATCACCTTTTCCCTTTTTTCCGATTAAGGGAGAAAATGCAATCAATAATACCTCTTGAATACGGGAAGGTTTACCACATTTATAATCGTGGGATTAATAGAACGATAATCTTTAAAGATTCAGAAAACTATGAATATTTTTTGCGCCTATATTACAAATATATAGATCCTGTCGCGGAGTCTCTGGCTTTCTGTTTATTGCCCAATCACTTTCATTTTCTAGTGAAAATCAAGGACCCTGTCAGGGTTACGGAACCCCGTCAGGGTTACCTTAATCCATCTCAATCCTTTTCGAATCTGTTCAATGCATATGCCCAGGCGTTCAATAAAAAATTTAAAAGAACGGGAGGCTTGTTTCAAAGACCTTTTAAACGAAAATGTGTGATGGATGAAAATTACTTTTCGAACCTGATTTTTTACATTCATAACAATCCCGTGAAACACGGGATTTGTGATGACTTGCGTGATTACCCCTGGTCCAGCTATAATATTGCCGTTTCCTTTGGGAAATCAAAATTCCAGAAAGACCGAATCATTGGTATGTTCGGTGGGAGGGAGGCCTTTATTGATTTTCATAAAAAAGAACATTCTCTGGAAGAAGTCTTTAATTATTTATTGGAGTGATCTTGTCGGGGACCTTTATTTTAAACTGCCAGTGGGAGCAGGCCCAGGGGTTTAATCCCCTGAGAACCCTGCTCTTTCTGACATCTGATATTAACCATATTACCACATACCGCAAAGACACAAAGTTTAACCATAACGAAAACCTCTGTACCTCTGGGTCTTCACGGTCACTCATTTATCTTTAAAGACCCTGACGGGGTTTCGAAACCCTGTCAGGGTTATTCAACTCAATTAGAATTTCAGCCTGAGGTTCAAAAACCATTCCCTGCCGGGAGCCGGCTGGAAGCTGTTGTAATCTGAGCCGTTGTTCGGTTCGGTGAAACCGAAGTAATGTTCGTCAAACAGGTTCTTGCAATAAAGACCAAGGTCGCCTTTGATTCCAAAAAGTTTCCAGTTATAGTTGATGTCTGCACTGAACACTTTGTATCCATCCACCCAGGAACTGCGTTTAATTCCGTTTTCCGTAAACTGGTTGTAGATGGAATCGTCATACTGAATCACCCATTTTGACTGGTATTGTGCATTCAGTGTTACGGTAAGATGTTTCAGGAAGAAATAGGATATTTCTGCTGCAAGAATATTTTGCGGGCACTGGGGAATCCAATGGTTCTTTACACTGTCGGGCGAAGTGAATACATTTTTCGAAACTGTATAGGCAATTTCGACGTTCAGGTTTTTAACCGGGGAATAGGAAACAAAAGCTTCCAGGCCGGTACGCCTGCTGGCTCCGCCATTTTTGAAGAAAGCTGTATTGTTGCCTCTGCCGGGCTCACTGTAACGGATGAATTCATTGTCCGAGTTGATCATGTAGCCGGTAAGGTCATAATGGAACTTGTTACCTGCGTCACCCCTGACACCAAGTTCGAAGCCCTGTGAGGTGGACGGGTTGATCGATGCGTTGAAACCGCCCCATTTAACGGGGTTGTTATAAAGTTCGTCTTCCGTTGGAACAAGATATCCTGTACCGTAGTTGGCATAAATGTTCAGGAATTTAGCAACATCATAAGCCAGGCCAATGCGGTAGGTCGGCTTTTTGAAAGACCTGCTGCCGGATGATTGATCGCTTGTTGAATCCACAGCAAATTTGTTATTGATCAGCTCATTATAGACATAATCATAACGTACATTCAATGTGGCATGAAGTTTCTCGGAAATGTCGAGTTTATCAATCAGGAAAAGGCCGGCACTGCGTTGCTTGATGATCTGGTTGATCAGCACATCGTTCATGTCAAAGGCATCCATGCTCCAGTAATTATCGACCCGGTTATGGTTGATATGATCTTCGTCAGGTACTGCAAACTCATGTTCGTTCATCACCTTTGTGGCAAAATCAATTCCGAGTCCGATATAGTTTTTTATTTTCTCTGATCCGAATTGCAGGTTATACTGGGCGGAACCGCCGAAGTTTGTGTACGGTTTGTAATCGTCGCCATTATTTGAAGTTTCGCGGTAATTGTTTAACCGTGCATAGCCTTTCAACTGGATGTCCTGATCCTTGCAGATAGTGAACTTCCCAAGGAGGGCAGCTGTGAGCCGTTGTGTCAGGTGAAACTCGTTGTAGGGAACAGCATCTGTATTTTCAGCTCTCGGGCCAACCGTATCGTAACGGCCGAGGTTGATACCTTCTGAATTCTGGTTAAAGTAATTCGTATAACTGATGATCTGGCTGATTTCAATTTTCTTTGAGGGAGTCCAGTTCATTTTTTCACTGAAGTTATCTCCCATAAACGACTGGTGTTTTCTGTAACCGTGACCCTGCATATGAGCATAGGAGACGCGGTAGGTAACGTTTTTACCAGATCCATCGACCTGGCCGCCAAGTTTCCAGAAGCCATAGGAACCACCAGAGCCGTATAATGTAACAGAGGCGGGTTGTTCGCCACCGCTTTTGGTTATGATATTAACGACACCGCCGGTTGCACTTCCGCCGTACATGGATGCTGCAAGGCCTTTTACAACCTCAACACTTTTTACTGTATTCCAGTCAACGTCATAAAGATCCGGGCAGAATCCTGCAGGATCATTTAAAGGAACACCGTCGATCAGCACCTGGATTCCTCTGAAACCGCTTTCAGTAAGAACACCCTGTCCGCGAACATAAAGGTGTACCCTGGATCCGTCAGTTCCGTTTTCGATACGGACACCTGGAACGAGCCGCATGATTTCATCTGCGGCAATGGTTTTATTCATCGTGTTCAACTGCCGCGGAGTAATGAGGGAAATGGATGCGGGGATTTCATTCAGGGCAGTTCCGACACGGGTAGCCGATATTACGACTTCACCCAGTGCCTTCGTTTTTATGGAGTCCGATTGTGTATTTTGAGCAAATAAGGAAACGGAAAATAATAAAAGTATTATGAAGATAAATGTTGATTTCATGGCTAATGGTTTTTGGTAAATAAATAACAGTTAATGTGATGAATACCATTCATACATCCGGGAAAAAATAAAGAAACGTTTATCAGGAGATTGCCTTCGGAGGCGGGGAATCGGGAGGGACCTGCAATGATTTGAATACTGTACAGGCTACCGGAAATCCGATTTGTTGCGTGATGGACGGACATATAATCACATGTGTCCGTACGAGGGCCTGCTTTATGAGCAGATGCATCAGCACCTGCTGGTGCCTTGATTTATCCTGTGATCCGAGGCGGGAAGCCAGAACCTGGCATGCCGTGTAATTGTTGATCAGTGCCTCTTCTGATTTGTCATACAAACAGGTAAAATTATGCTGATTGCCTGTAACGCTTTCCGAGACCACATCATATAATTTCCCCTTGTAACTGAATTCACCGGGCTCTGTCCATTTGAAATCAGGGTTTGTTTCCGGGTTGGTAATCTGTAAGAGGATGGATGCAGGAGAAACCGATCCGGTCTGGATCCACTCCTTCATCTCGGTTTTAGCCAAATATTGTCTGAATCTGAACAGGAAGAAATCCCCGCAGATATTGAAAAGAATAACGCCGGCGAAAATTATGGAAAAGATTTTCCTCATCAGCAGTTTACGATGGCATTAAAAATCAGACAAATAGATTGTGTAATGCCAGTTTAGTCGTGCAAATTTATAGATTTTCGTTAACAAACAAGGTAATTAGTGCAATTTTTCAGGTGTCATACTGTTCCCGTTCTACCGGAAAATACCGATCCGCCTTGTGATTCTTCCTTCAGGCCGGTCAATGATAAGGAAGTATATCCCGGCCGGAATGCCCTTCAGATCAAAGGTTTTCGAGAAATTCCCGGAAACGGAAATTCCCTTTTCTTCATAAAGTGTAGTGTTCAAAACGGTCTGAAGGCTTAAATCCAGTTTTTCAGGAACCGGAGTAAACAGCGAAAGGGTGAATTCACCGGCGGAAGGATTTGGATAGACGTGATATGAAAATGGCGTATTTTCATCCGCGATGCCTGTACAATCATGATATGTGATCGTGACAGAATCCTGTGTTGTACAATGAAACAGGTTTGTTACGGTGACCCTGAATAAATGGGTGCCGATACCGCCGGCAACCATTGTGTCTACACTGACCGAATATGTGGTAAAATTACCCGGAGTCCACAGGTAATGTGACCCCGGAACCGAATCCACCGATAACCTGAATTTCTGGGTTTTGCAGAGTGTATCGTGGGGTAAAACACTAATGTTTACTGCCGGGTATCCTCCAATTGTAAGGGTTGTGCTGTGTAATGTATTCCCGTTCAGTCCGAATGCGGTCAGTTTCAGTTTTGCTGAACCTGACGAAACATCATTCGTTCCAGGGGTATATACCGGCGTGAGGGTGTTATCATTACTGAAAACTCCATCCCCGGTAGTAGCCCATCGGATGGAATCATACCCGGAAGCAGAAGCAAGGGTTTGATAGAGCTGACCGGCACAGAGGGTGTCGTACCGCGGGACATTGACCAACGGCATTACCGGTGGCGGAAATCCGATATAATCAATCCATGCTGCATCTTCCCCGGCCGAGGTGAATACATCCTTTTGATAGTCCCAGATGAAGTTATGGACCCCGGCTGTAACCGGGAAAGAAAACCTTGTCCAGGGCTTTTCCCCCGACCATGCTCCCTGGAGCTGGTTGTCGATGTAGAAATTCAGAAAATCGTACCCTGACTCAGAAGATACTCTCCGGTAAAATGAAATGCTGTCATCAGATCCGGAAGTATAGGTGATCTTAAGTTCGGAAATGTCGTAATCAGGGATCGGGCCTGATTTGGCACTGTAGACCCCTTCGAAGGGATTGAGGGTAGTCAGCCTCCAACCGGATGCAGTGTCTCCGACAATCCACGGGAACTTCAGGAAGTTGCCGGTTTCCCAGTCCTCCACAAACAACCCGATGTTCTCCTGGAAGGAGCGCCGGGAAATATAGAGTCCGGAATATGCAGTACAGGTCAGATCGATGACGGTGCCAAAGGGGACATCGTCGCTGACTGAAAGATCAAAACGGACCGGTTTACGGTCGCCCGGGTTTATGGTTCCGATATATACCGAATCATTGGGTATGGAGATTCCTTCCGCCGTTGTTGACAGTTTAATCCAGGCACTCTGACAAATGAAATCACCCGTATTCGATGTGTTCACTTTAATCTGCACTGATTCTCCGGGGTCGAGCCTTCCGTTATGATTGCCGGTGGCTGTGTCATTGACCGCGAGGTTAAGGATCTTAAGTGCCGGGGCATGTGCCTCCAGTGTGAAGTGGCTTACCCAAGTTTTAGTCCCGTCGGTGGCCCTTACATTGAACATCACCCGTAATCCGTCGGGGATCGTATCTGAAACTTTCAGCCGATAACCCGAAGGCAGTGTTTTAACCTCTCCAACGGCCATGTCGCCATAGTTTTCAAGGCTGTCGGTTATCTGAACATACGGCGTATTGCAGGAAAGGTAGGCCATCGTGTTAATGGATGGCTGATCGCCGATATTCCCGAGGCCAAGTGCGAGAAACAGGGAATCGCCGTAATTCAGGCCGGTTGACCCGGTACCGGAGACGGGCGTAAGTTCGTTGGAAACATAAGCGACATAGGGCTGATTTGGTGAAGGGCCCATGTTGATGGGTGAAACATACGTGAGGGCGGTTCCGGTACGGTTATCGGTCCATGTTGGATAAACCTTCATGTTCTGAGATGAGATCCCCAGGTAATCGCCGAAATAGCCTCCGGCAAGTCCGGCAATCGGTGCCGGGGTGAAAGAGTAATCGCCGACCTTCATGTCGCTCCAGGTATTCCCTGCATCATATGAGTAAGAAATCCAGGTTTCCATGTTGGTAGAAGCCACGTTCCGGTCGTCATAATAGATTACGGCCAGGTTGCCGTTTTGAGGATCACACGTGATCCAGGGGAAAAAGTGATCTTTTCCGAACCCGGAAGGGTCCTGGTTTATGCGTATCGGGGCAGACCAGTTATCGCCGGCGTCGGTTGACCGGAGCATATAAACATCGATATCGTTGCCGGTATTGACTCCGGGAACCCCGATGTTGGCCCAGACTACATAAAGATTCCCGCGGTTCGGGCCGTTACTGATATCAACCGCCATGCTGGGAAACGAGTTAACCCGGATCGGTTTTGTTGTCAGGGTGTTCCGGATGCCTTTTATGTTATTGATGATCCGTGTGGCTGGCGGAAAGATCGAGCCGCCGTTGATGGATTTTGCAAAGCCAAGGGCTGACTCATCCCCGGGAAACGCATCATAAATTGCCCATACTGCATAAACTTGACCATCCGGGCCTGTTTGAAGGTTCACGCCCTGGTTATGACTGCCTGCATGCACATTCATGCTCAGGTTAATGGGGGTGGTCCAACTGGTACCGCCATTGGTGGAGCGCGATAGCTCGATCTCATTTTCATTTGCAGAACCGGCTACAAAACAGGACCATGCATCATAGACATTTCCCTGCCACGGACTTGTCAGCGAGTTATCAACCCAGAGGTGGTTTTTATCCAGTATATCGCTTTGCGGGCTGGGTACAGAGGCTACAATGACTTCATGCCAGGAGCTTCCGTTATCTTCCGACCAGGAAACAGACTGGCCGGTGCCCGTACTGATCGACCCGATATACATACGGCCTGTCGTACTGATGGCGGTGGCCGGATCACCGGAATTATCGTTTTCCGGTCCAAGGATCGTCCCGTTCCAGTTCTGGCCTGCATTTACAGAAAGTAAATAGTCCGAGCCGTGGAGGATCCCGACTGTTGATCCGTCCCAGTCGGTGGAATTGTTTGAATTTAAAATCCGGTCTTCATCCAGCGGATCCACAAAAACGGAATTTTCGCTCTGAGTTGTGTAGCTTACCGCCGTGACAGGAATATCCGGCGAGTCCTGGATAGTAACACCCAGCCCTCCCTTGACGGTACTGCCTGTATACACAGCTTTTGGAATATCTATGGGAGGATTGGCCACAGCATAGCCACGGTCGACCATTCGTTTCCAGTATCCGATGTTATCGACCTTAATATTTACATACCCTTTGCCGGCAGGTGTAAGTTGCAGGAGGGGCCTTTTCTGCTGTCCGTTTGCTTCGGTTGCGATAAAGACGGATATGGCAGCCAGTATTGAGAGAAAAATTTTCATCCGTTATTTATTATTCATCCTCGCTGGATTTGTAGCTTCCGAAAGTAAACCGGAGATAAATATCCAGTGAAGGTTTAAAAGCCGTATATCCTTCCATGTTAACGGAAACGTAGCGAACATTGCTTCCAAGCTCCATTCCGAACTGTGGGACAAAGGTAAAGCCGATACCGCCTCCACCGAAAACGCCGTAACCGATGCCTCCCTGGGTAACCGGGAATTCCTGGGTATTTGAATTGGGAACGTAATTCTGATCCCCGTAGATGTTAATGATCGAATATTCTTTGCTCACAAAATAAATGAAGGACTTCAGCACTTTGGTATAATTAAGGTTGAGGCCACCCTCCAGGAAGAGGTTCATTTTATTTTTATAAACAGGAAAGGCGTAATGAGCACCAAGGTCAAAATTAATTCGTTCCTCTTCCCCATGAATAGGAATAGGCAGCTTGTAATAGAGTTGTAAAGTAGTAGTGTCATGAGATTTCGTCATGGTGACCACATCATCCGCTTTCAGTTTGGCATAGTTTGCGTCAAGGAAGAAATCCAGCCTCCTTGTCAGACTATACCGTAGAAATACCCCTGCAGTCATCGTTGTGTTATAATGCATTTTTGAAGGAAGGTCATCCTTCTTATAATAGATGGAATCCGTAGATGAAAGATTGAGTAACTGCCTGATCTCATTCACCCAGTATTGATTTTTCATAACGTAACTTAACTTATTGACGTTGTCTTCGCTTCCGTTATAATAGTTTGCATTATAACGGTTCGCCAAGTACACGCCGACATTAAATCCATAGTGCCACCTGACAAGCGGTTCTTTATCCTCATCGGCTTTCTTTTTTGAATGCGAATCGGTTGCCCTTATCTTCGGATTATTTCGTTCTTCTTTTTTCTGGGCGAATATGAAAGTGGCAGAGAGAAGGAAGACAAGGATGAGTGTGACTGACAGTTTATTCTTCATGATGTTAATTTAAAAAAGGCCATCAGGTCGATTCCCGGATGGCCTTTCACTTATGATATTGGTATGGTTGTTATCGTTGCAAAATGATTTTTTGAACTGTGGATCCGGTATCTCCTTCCACCTTCAGGTAATAGATACCACCCGGCATGCCGGAGAGATCGATGGTTTTTACAAGTTTCCCTGAAATCACGTTATCTGTCTCAGCAAAGGTTTTAACCCCGATCGTATTGAACAGGCTGATTAAAACAGTACCAGTGGCTTTCACTTCAATTGAAAGTTTTCCTGTGGTCGGGTTCGGGTAGATCCGGATGTTTGAATTACCATGTTCGCCGACTGCGAGTGTTGAGGTGACATTCACGGTCTTCTCAATTGAAACCGGGCTCTGACAGGCGTTGACACATTGCACCGTGATGGTTGCCGCTCCCCGGAATGCGGGGTTCCATGTTACTGATCCTGTGATGTCAGTGCCGCTGATCGTACCGGCTGCGCTTGTGAGATTCCATACATACCCTGTTGCACCGGTAACGGCAGTTGTTGTGAAATCCGTTGAAGGTGTTTTGTAGGAATCAACGGAGGCTGGTCCGGACGGTTGAGCAGGTGCTTCGGGCAATGGCAAAACACTGATTGCATATTCGCCGGAGAATGCTCCGAGTCCGCAGTCGTTGGTTCCCCTGACGCGGATAATAGCCGGTCCGGAGAAGGTGTCAGCTACGGAAAAATGCGTTTCAAGGTCATTTCCTGTAAACGTCCCGGCTTCTGCAGGCATAACCTCCCAGGTGTATGATGTTGCAAATGTTGAGCCGGTTGTTGTAAACGTATTGTCCTGTGAAGCCTGGCAGATCTCGCTCGTACCTGTGGGAACGGCAGCGACAAGCGGGATATCCATTACATTGACCGCCTGTGTGATTGCATTCGGACAAGCGCCGTTATTTGTTGTGGTGAGGGTTACATTGAATGTTCCTGATGTTGAGAAGATGTGGCTTGTGTTTTGATCCGTAGCCATGTTTGCAGAAGAGTTTGGGTCACCAAAACTCCATAACCAATCCGTAAGTGTTCCCCCGTTTGCATTGGAAAGGTCCGTAAATACAGTCGGATTTCCTACACAGACCGTAGTAGCCGCGAAAGCGGCCACCGGCAGTTTGTTTACATGGATGTAAGCCGGCTCCGAAAATGAATTCGTTGCGGTATCTTTTACCACTGTCAGCGAGACAGCGTAAGTGCCGGGTGTACTGTAAACAATGCTGGTTGGGTTCTGCTCTGTAGATGTTGCAGGTGTCCCGCCTTCGAATGTCCAGTTCCAGCCGGTTGGATGTCCTCCGGAAAGGTCAGTGAAATTGACGGATGATCCGACACACGTGTTGGTGACGTTGGCGGAAAAGTTAGCTGCAAGGGCTGAACTGATCACCGGAACATGAGCTGAGTAACGGAAAAAATTTTGTTTTGTAACTGTAACAAGAACCTGGGTTCCCACTGGCTGGGCCGGGATAGTAATCGCAGCTGCATTTCCGGTACCGGTACCGGTTGCGATGATCTGATTATTTACTGAAAGGGCAATCAAAGCATCCTGGTCGGCTGAAATCGTAAATGATGTGGAACCGGCTTCAATTGATGGATCATGATTTACGGATAAATTTTGCGGGATTTCAGCATAGATTACCTGGAAAGCATCGCCATGCATATGGAACAGGCGGTAAGTTACAAGCTTGTCGCCTGCGTTATAGGGCCAGTTGGATTGTTTCAGGAAATACTTTCCTGCAGCATTTGCAAATGCGGGAAGTACGCCCCTTGATGGCGGGTTGGTTGTTTCATTTGGCATGAAGCTGGGCCACATATTGTCCATCATCCCCCATACGAACGTGTCATTCACAAAAGAATAGGAAACCTCACTGGGACAAACGAGACCCAAAGCACCTGCATTATGGCCGCCATAGGTAAGCCGTTGGAAAGCTTCACTAAAGCATGTTGCCGGGCATCCCGACGGGTTATGATAGGCCCCCGTTTCACAATTGATTGAAAAAACAAACGGCAGTAATGTATTGGTCAGCTGGGAGATGTTGGCTGTGCTGTAGGATGGCTCTCCCCATTCGGTATAAGCGCCATGGTCGCGATGGATTAGGATGAATGCCCCGGAGTCAACAGCCGCATTGATCTGTGCTGCATTCCCGCCGGTCCATCCACCCAGGGTATTGGGGGATGTCGGAATGTAATTCAAGCCTGTTGGTCCGAAATAATTGATAATGGTTTGGGTATTTGTGGCGGTTGACCATGCGGAAGTACTTCCGGCGTATACAGCGTTGATCCTGCGCGGATGTTTGTTCATGACATTTTTCCAGAATCCGCCGACGATCTCAGAACAGAGCTGGAACCAGCGGTCGCTTGCCCATCCGAGTGCGGTAATGGGCTTATCATAAAAATTGGCATCTGTCGGGGGATTCCGTTCATAATTCAGGAATTTCGAACAGATGACCTGCAGCTGTGTTGCATCATTTGCGGCAATTCTTGAGAAAATGACATCGGGCATTTCATCGCCGTCAACATCGGCATACATATTGTCGGATGCAAAGTCAGGGTATCCTGCCGGATGGGTATACAAATGTGTAATGATATTTTTTGTGCCGTCCGTGCCATAATCACCGAGTAACAGACAGGCAACCGGCTTGATCGTCCAGTTGTGGTATGCATTATTGATGAACGCTTCGATGGCGGTTTCTGTGTTGCCTCCAACGTCTGTCAGTGTGAATACATGCGTTAGGACCCCCTGCTGGTTACGGAAGTTGGCAATGGAATCTGCCCAATGCAGGAAATCAGGCCCGGTAGGAGTAATGATGATGTACTCGCACTCATTATCCAACGGTGATTTAGGGTAGGTCTGGAAGCGCTTGTCATAATCAATAACCGGAAGAGAAGCGAAGTTCATGATGTTGTCGGCAAGGATCGGATCCCAGTAACGGTTCCTGTAGGATGTATTTCCATACTGGTTGTTTCCCCCATTAAAAGATACTTCAACTTTAAGGTCTTTATAAATGATCAGGTCCTTTGTGACCGGGTTGTACTGGAATGGAGTAATTCCCAATGTCACCACATCAACACCCCGTATTTGTTCGATCCCTGAGATTTTCACAGGGGATGACGGATAAAAGGCATTCGTTGAATAGGTAACGGCATCTTTAACCAGCGCATGATCCGGTTCGTTTTCGAGCGGGATCTGCGGGGCAGGAGCGATGGAAACATTATGGATAATATCTGTACGTTGCGAGACGATATTCACAACAGGTGTAGAACCCTGTGGAATTGCAATATATTTTCCGGTTCCCGGAAGGTTTGGCATCCCTTCATCGTTGGGCAGAAAAACCCCGGGAATGGAAACAGCCTTCATGGTTTGTCCATCTGCCTGAACATCCTGAAGTGTAAATTCAGGAACAGAAAAAACAACCTGGACGGAATTTGATTTTGTTTCGGTCAGGGTAAACCCTGATTTTCCCCAGCAACCTGAGTTCGTAAATGTCTGTCCCCGAAGACCAGCACTAATCACGAGCAGCATTATTGCCACAACCGTAAATTTTCTCATGACGTTTTATTTAGTTGGTTTTAAGTGAGTAGTTTTCAGTTAACAAAGGTAAAAAAGATTACCACCTGATTTTATAAGCTGGATACAGGCTGAAAAAATTACCTGCGTACGACCAGTTTTCTGACCAGGATGGAATTGTTCGATTCAAACCTGCAGAAATAAATGCCGGAAGTCAGCGTTCCCGGGTTGACGGAAAGATGATGAAAGCCTGCTTCCAGGTTTTCCCAGGTTTGCGGGTTACCGATGGCCTGGCCTGTCATGGATTCAATCCGGAGTGTAATGGTTCCGGGGCGTGTTAATGTGACATCGGCATAAAAGGTGCCGGCTGAAGGATTCGGATAGACGGTAAGGTTTGCATCCGCACTGATGGATTGAATTCCGGAAGGACCTGAGTTTTCAGTCTGAATGTATAAAGCCGGATCGCCAAGCAGCGTGCAGTCATAATGTGTCCATCTTTGTGCCCCTGGCTCGAATTCTCCCGGAAGGCCGATCCACGGCGCTGTTTTTATCTTTGAGATCATGTGGGCAATGCCGAAGTGATGTTCCGGTGAAGTATTGTCATAAAGGGCGCTTACGAATTCACGTTGTAAATGCTCGGAAGGACCATCTGTCGTGCCCTGGTCAAACCATCCGAAACGTGTGTTAAATACTCCGGCGGCGGCAAAATTATTGATGGCCAGCATCTGTGATGCAATACAGTTGGTGGTGTCGAACCCCCCGCAATTACATCCCTGGGTATAAATCAGGGAATAATTATGATGAATGCCATCCACCTGCGAGAAATTCGCGTTGGTGATATCCCAGAAACCAAGACGTAATGCATAATCGTAATTGGCATGGCCCAGGTGATGAATGAATGAAGAACCGTTATTGATTTTCTGGACAAGAAGGGAAGGATCCCATCCCCAGTAAGAAGTTGAGGTCACCCCTGTAAGCGTATCATATACTGTTGTTATGGTATTGACGGCCGAAGGAATTCCCGTTGTCGTATAACCGTTATCGCTGTGTTCGTTTACAAGCAGGTTCATGTAATCGCCTCCCAGTGTGTTCGGATCGCTCCAAAGATATTCACCGGCAAGGAGGGGTTTATTGAATTCCCCCTGAACAGGGTTTGCCTGGTAAGAAACTGATTTATGAACCATCGAAGCGAGTTCCGAAGCATTTGCAAACGGAAAACGTCCCACTGCCACATCCGGAAGCAGGTCCGTATTATCTGCAACTTCCCCGTAAATGCCATTCCCGTTTGAGTCCCAGTTTCCATCCAGGGACGAATAATAGATGTCGGCGGGGATGCGGTTGGTCTCTTCTTCAATTCCCCCGGTTCCGTAGTAAACAACATCATAGGCTTTCCTGGCAGGAACAAGAAGGTCGTTTCCTCCGAGCAACACATAGTCAATGCTGTTGATCTGGTATTCCTGGATAATATAATTCCGGATCTTTTCCGGAAGGTCCACTCCGCTCATTCCTGCAGCAATGGATTCCGTTGTTGCGATCTGGCAAATAATTCCGAGTGTCTGGTAATAATTGATCAGGTCCGTATATCCGCCCTGGAACTGCGATGGGGTGATGATGAGGTACTGATAAGCTGCTTTCGGGGATGCTTTTTGAGGATAGGATTCTGCCATTTCCGGATTTTGTGCATAACGTTTCACCCGTTCCGTGACATTTTTTTCCGATGAAAGATTCTTCAGGCATTCTGTGGCTTTTCCGTCCGTTCTGGTATGAATCCTGATGGTGATATCGGAATAATATGACAACTGGCCTGTTGACGGGTTATATGAAACCGGTGTACAGGTTGAAAGTGCAAACCCGAAACCATTCAGGTATTCCATCATCAGTTTGCCTTCCGGGGATTTCGGATAAGGTGCATTGCCTGAATAAACGGAGGCGTTTTTCAGGAATTTGCCTGTGCCCGGCTTTGAAAGAGGAACCACATCCTGTTTCGGAAACAACTGGAAAGTGCCGGGGATCTGAACTTCATTTTTCCGGATGACCTCCATGGATTCAGCAGATTCACCGGGAGGGAGCATCAATACCACCTGAATATACGGAAGTGAAGGCTCTCCGGGGATTCCGGCTGATTTGGCCCCGTCGAACATAATGGTCTGGTAAGACCCTTTAGCCTGGATGGAATAGTTAGCAAAATGATAGGTTCTCTCGATATTTCCTGCGAATGCAGCAACAGATATGATCAAGCCTGACAACAGAAGAATAAATTTTCTCATGGAAAAAGAATTTTGATACAGACAAAGTTACGGAAAATATTAATTGGGACGATACCGGTGAAAGCAAATCTGTCATTGATGATAAAGCAAAAAAAACACGGGATCAGAAATCCCGTGTTTTTACTGTGCATCTCCTTTCCGGTTAATAATTGCAGGAAAGTACTGCTTGCCGGATGAGTTGTTTAATCGATAAAGATTTTTTTAACGATCCGTGTTTCACCTGTCCGGATTACCAGGAAATACACCCCGGCGGGAAGGTTTTTCAGGTTCATGGCTTTAACGAGTTTTCCATTGAATGTAACCTGATTTTCCGAATAAACCGTTGATCCAGGTGCATTCATAACCGATATGTCTGCCAGTCCTGAGGACGGGGTATTTAATTCGAAGGTGAAGACCCCGTTGTTCGGGTTAGGGTAAATGCTGACGGAGGGCTGCGTAATAACCTGCGGAATTCCTGCACAAGCATCAAAGAATACCGACGATGTTTTTGATGCCAGGCAGCCGTCGGAAGTTACATCAACGGAATAGGTGTGAACACCGAGTCCTGCAATGCCACCATCCACAACGATCGACTGTGTTGTTTCACCACCAGGTGACCAGAGGTAGGATGCATTGGCCGGGTAGGCATATAATGTGATCGGCTGATACTGACATGTCGTATCGTTTGGCGTTGCAAAAATGTTGACATTCGGGCCGACCTGGATGTAAGCGGTTTTCTGAACGGTATTGATTTCGCCGCTGTTGTTAACCGTCAGGGTAACATCATGGGGTCCACATTCCGTATATACAACCGAAGGATTCTGTTCTGTTGAAGAAGAAGGGTCACCACCAGGGAACAACCATGAATAGGTTTTTGGTGTGCCAACGAACCCGCCGGTACTCGTGCCGCTAAAGGTAACAGTACCATTCCTTGGAACGAGGGTGTTATCGGCTGTGAAATCAGCTGTAAGGGCTGCTACACCTTTTTTTATGCACTGGAGGACTGTGTATTTTTTAACCGGGTAAGAAGAAGTTCCCGGGATAATTCCCTGGCCTGCATCTTTATTCTGAAGCAATGCGATGAACTCACAGTTTGCAAGCGGCCAGGCTGCATTCATGGTTGCATTCAGCGTAACCGTTTGAGTGGTTCCACCAGGGAAAGTGATTGCTGTTCCGTTCTGATCAGGGAGCATTGCGCGCATCACATGTTCAAGGTGTGTCTGGCCTTCCCAGTTTTGTATAATTCCGGATTGGGTAACGAAGAAATAAAGAATGTTGCTCGTTGAAGCAATCGTGCCGACCTTTGTTATGGTGACCACAATTGTATAGTCAAGCCCGGTGTTGGTAACTGCCATTGACATCGATACCGGTGAGGTGACAGCGATAGCACTGTTATAGAGCGGTAAATAGGATGAGTAAAGGGAAGCGGTGTGACTTCCACCAACAACACCGGTGGCTCCGTCAAGGGTCACTGTCGGAAGCGCTGAGATTCCCCACATGCTGTTCCTGGCTGTTGACATCGTGTTGGTGTAAGGGTCGGTTCCAAGCAGGTTGCTGTGGTTCGCAATGACAGCAACATTGCATCCGTTTTCCAGAAGGTCATCACAACCCATGGCTGCTCCCGGGCAATAGGTGCACAGGGTGCTGGTTCCATCTTCAACTGCAACAAAGGAGCGGGGAACATTCTGTCCCATCAGGAGTACAATTGAAAACATGCAAATAATGGAGAGTACAACTTTTTTCATAGATCTGAAGATTTGAAAATGTTTGTGGTTAATTCATTATGTCAAAAGTAACAAACATTTTCGCGACAAAACCGATGTCGTCGAAATATATAAAATTTATTTCAGAGAAAAGGAAGTTATGCCAGGGTAACCTGTCAGTTCAGAGGTGAGGATTTCATACACCCAGCTTTTTCAAAGCGAAAGCATAAGCCCCGATCGATACTGCCCGTGATGTTCCGAGCCGTGAAATCCCGATACCGGTTTTTTTGCCCGGATCATAGATTACCTTTCTGTTGGCCATGGGTACAGGAATAGCG
>Ga0073936_10005730_pt1 | contig 16665 bp, 18 predicted proteins | sample AliMusrvi5mmetaG_FD_87041 | JGI IMG/M metagenome (GOLD analysis project Ga0073936, IMG submission 87041) | Freshwater lake bacterial and archeal communities from Alinen Mustajarvi, Finland, to study Microbial Dark Matter (Phase II) - Alinen... | ecosystem: Environmental > Aquatic > Freshwater >... | reverse complement strand
GTGCTCCACGGGGTGATGCTGCTTCTGATCAATCCCGGGGCGCCAAGTGGGGCATTTCCCATTTCTAGCAGGAATCCACCATGTGCGCTCACCCGCACACGACCACATGCCACACGCCAATAAAGCCTCAGACAGTCACGAGATACGCCCTCTAACTGGAATTCGCGGTTTTGCCGCCATGGCCGTGGTATTGTTTCATTTTTTCCCTGCTTGGGTGTCCATGCTACCCGGTCTCCGGCCAGCCGCCACCGCCGCCTCTCACGGCGGCCTCGGCGTGGACCTTTTCTTCATTTTGAGCGGGTTTATTCTGAGCTATGTGTATAATGCTGGCGAGGCGAGGTTCGGGTCCGTCCAATATCGCCGGTTCCTGTGGTTCCGCCTGGCGCGCGTTTTCCCGAATCACGTCGCGACCCTCGCGGTTCTGATGGCGATGATCGCCGTCGCGACACATTTTGGTATCGCACTGACCGGTGATTATCCCCTCTCCGGGTTGCCCTTCCAACTCACCATGACCCATGCCTGGCCTTATATTCCCGGCGGGATGTGGAACTATCCGTCTTGGACCATCAGCGCGGAATGGTTCGCATATCTCTGTGTTTTCCCTGTCTCATGGTACATGCTGCGCCGGCGGCTCAGCACGGCCTGGTCCATTGCGGTCGGCTATGGGTTTCTTGCGATCTGGCTGTTCGGATTTTCGGATCCATGGTTCATCAATTACCAGGCATTGCTTCAAGTTTCGTGCGAGTTCATTGCGGGGAGCATGTTTTTCGGGGCCTTCAGGTGGGCCGACCCTGTCACTGGCGCGTGCCAGCGATACGCGTCGTTGATTCTGGCGGTTATCCTCGCTCTGCTGGCGTTTGCTCCGGATGATATTTCCATCGCCATGAAGGTTGTGGTGTTGCTTTTCCCGATGCTGCTCCTCGGAGTCACGGCCGAGACATCCATGGTTTCCAGGATGTTTTCCACCGCGCCTGTCTTGTGGCTTGGCAGGGTTTCCTATGCCCTATACATGAGCCATGCGGTTACCCTTAAGGTCATCAAAATCATCCTGCCAGCCGAAAGGTACGTGAATGCCCCGCTGGTCATCCGCTTGATGGTTCTTTGCTCGAACCTTGTTCTGATACTGTTTGTTGCCGCAGTGCTCTATTACATCGTGGAAATACCGGCCCGGAATTTCATGCGGAAGGTCAGCATATCGCGGTCGGATCGCAAGGCGCGGCCCACACCCGGCACCGCAAGGGCGAATAAATGAACGAACTGTATCAGGAAACGATAGAACAAGGACGAACTATTCGGAAATGAAAACGAGGCGATGGGTGAAAGCGCACGTACCGAACGTTTGCATGCTGCCGAGGCGGTTTGGGACCAGCGCCACCCAGGAACTGCACGAGGAGTTGCCAGTCGAGACCGCGGAGGAAAGTGCGATCGAAATGCTGTTGTTGGCCAGAAGCGAAATCCTGGTTCGGTTTCCGCCGAGCGGCTCATGGTTTTCCTACCTGGGGAGCTTGTACGCCCGGAAGGTAATCATGTAGCAGGAGCTCAGGAGAAACAAAGTTATGAACACCATGAGTATTGTTAGAACGCTTTCAAGGAAGCTTGGGACATTCTGGAAAAGTGTTGGCACATTCGCAACACCATTGGATATCCTGAAGTACGTCTATTTAACATGGCCACATGCCACGCGCCAATAAGGGCTTGAACCATCCTTGATAACGGACAATCACAACTCTCCATGAATCGGAAGCCTCCCACTTCAAATCTCTCTGCCGAGCAGAAGCTCCGTATCGCATCGCGCCTTTACGCCACAGCCCGCAAAGTCAAACTTGCAGGCCTCCGCTATTGCCATCAGGACTGGCCGGAGTCGCGTCTTGTTCAGGAACTGAACCGTCGATTCTTTCTTCTTCATGATTGAGCTCATCACGATCTTCGTCGAACCCCTTGATCGACACGGTCTTCGCTACCTCGTGACCGGTTCGGTCGCGGCCATGGCTTATGGCGAACCCCGACTTACCAATGATATCGATCTGATTCTTGAAATCGGCACAAGAGACCTGGACTCCTTGGCAGAGACATTTCCCGAGGCTGCCTACTACCTGCCTCCCGCTGACATCATCCTTTCCGAGTTGGCTCGTTCACAGCGCGGGCATTTCAACATCATCCATCAGGAGACGATGCTAAAGGCCGATGTTTACCTCATCGGTACGGATCCGCTCCACCATTGGGCCTTCCAAAACGCCCGATTCATGGCAATTGATGGCATCCTGGTTTCCTTTGCCCCACCCGAATACGTCATGATTCGCAAACTCGAGTTCTTCAGAGAAGGAGGTTCCGAAAAGCATCTGCGCGACATCGCTGCAATGTTAAGCGAAGCCGACTCGCAAATCGACATGCCTTATCTTGTTACCGCCGTGCAAGCACGCGGTCTCACGGAGTCCTGGCAAAGGGCCAATGGGATGAAGGATTCCTGATGATGGACATGATCAGGGCATTATGCCTGGTGTTGTTCATGCTTGGGCCACATTTCCCTTTGCCGTTTGCGATCTCCACTTCGTTGCAGTTGCGTTTCTCTCCGGTTGCGTTTTTTGGCGGCCTTTGTGCCTTGGCGGTTCAACCTTCCTTTTATCCTGTTTCACCCCGATGTCACCTCCCCGCGGCAAATGGTTCACTTGTACGCCGATTCGCTTCAATGGCGATCACACGTTCTTTGCCCGTGACAGTGGGCTGTTATGCAAAGGCTTTCAGGAAATCGGGGTTGAGTGCAAGGCGATCATGCCGGGCCCGCCGATGGAGAACGACCAGGTGGCGGACCTGATCCGCACGGAGTACTCCAACCTGGCGGATGCGGAGTGGTGGAAATCGCTGGGAGGCGAAGGCGTGGTGTTTTACGGTTGGGGTGATGGCAAGTATCTGGCGATCGCACGGGCGATCAAGCGGTCGGGACTGATTTTGGTGTCGAACATGGACACGGCCGGGTTGTTTTCCATGCTCAATGGGGTGGCGGATTTTTCAGCCTCACTCTGGCGCGTCGCCAAGGGCGAGCGTGGCGAATCGCTCGGCACCCTGGCATACAGCATCGCCCAAATCGGCTTCGCCGTGACCCTCGGGCTGGTCAAGAACGATTTCCGGAGGGCGCTCCATTTGCGCAAGGCGGACGTGATCGGGGCGATCTCGCCGTTGGCGCTCGAGCGGATCCGCAAGGTGTGCCGGTTCTATGGCGGCGCGGAGCTTGTGCGGAGGGTCCAGTTGGTTCCGCATCCGAACGCGTCCTACATGATTGCGGATCCGGCGATTCCCAAGGAACGGCTGGTGGTGGCGGTGGGGCGGTGGGATGACGCACAGGTCAAAGGCACGGCCCTGTTGTTGGAAACGGGCGCGCGGATCGCAGCGGGCGATCCGCAGGTGATCGTCGAGATCTATGGCCGGACGACCCCCGTGATGGAGGCGTGGCACCGGGAGCTGCCGGCGGAGCAATGCCAGAGGATCCGGCTGATGGGCATCGTGCCTAACATCGAAGTCCGCAGGGCGTTGCAGCGGGCCCGGGTGTCGCTGTGCACGTCGCTGCGGGAGGGATATCACACGGTGTCGGCCGAGGCGCTTTGCTGCGGCTGCTCGATCGTCGGGCCGGATGTGGCGGAGATTCCGAGCATGAAGTGGTTTACCGATGGTCCATTCGGGCGCATGGCGGAACGGACCACCATGGGGTTGGCCCAAGCGGTTCTAGCGGAATTTGCGGCCTGGGACGCGGGGCAACGCGACGCGGCGGACATCAGCCGGCACTGGGCGGGGATTCTGCATGCGCCACGGGTTGCCGAGCGGATCCTCGAACTGGCCGACAGGCTGGGGGACGCTGGTTTGGGGCGGGCATCCGGCCCAATACTGTCCATTTAGCAGGAGGACAGGTGTCCCACCTGTCTTGGCCGACGGGCTTCCCGCCTGTCGTTTACATTGACGGACAGGCGGGACGCGCTGTCTTCCCTCACAGGCTGGAAGCCTGTTCTCCTGCCAAAGGGCGCACAACGGACCGTATTGGGCATCCGGCCCCACACGGTGACGTCACCAGGCCCGCGCCGCTTCGCACGCAGTCCTATCCGAATTCCAGATTTTCGCGCCACCTTCCGGGAAGGTGGCGGAACCCTCCCCGTTTGATCCCGGCACAATGCATTTGAAACACACATATCATGAAAGACCGGGAGGTTAACGGCACAGAGAATCGTATTATCAGACTGGCATATTTGGGCGGATGCCATTTGAGAGGCCATCCGATCGGCGAGTCCCTGGCATTCCCCGCATTGATAGAGGAGGAGCTGACAGCCCTGGGCTATCAGGTGACGAGCGAGGTGAGATCCATGGTGAATTTTGCCTGCGCCACACATCATCTTGACGAGATGCAAACGGGAACGGCGGCATTCGACTATCTGATCATCCAGTTGGGGAATTATGAAAGCACCCTGTACTACATGAAGTTCATTTGGCGGGTGATCCGGCAGGGGCGGTTTGGCTCTTTGGCCCAGATTCCATTCATGTGGCCGCGGATTTCATTACAGGATCTGGAGGTCTTCAGGAAGCTGAACCCGACGATCACGGGTGTCATGTCGGCCATTTTCAGGGTGTTGACCGCGACATTGATTGGCAGATGGATTGTGGATTTCCGGCGGGCCGAGAGGTTGGCTCGCGAGGCGTTCGGGCGGATTTCGCGGTCGGGCTGCCAGGTCATTGTCCTGACCCCGTTCCCTGCGGCGCGTTTTTCCGTCAACACGGCGCGGAAGAACATGACGGATTTCGTGAAGATGCTCGCGCGGCAATGGTCCATGCCCGTCATTGATGTTGGCGAGGCGCTCCGGTTGGACTTCATCAGTTCCCGGGTTCCCGCAATTTGCCCCGATCTGCTGCACCTGAACGCGCTCGGTCATCAGATTGTCGCGTCCCGGTTGCTCGGGAAGATCCACCAACTGAATTGTGCGCGGAACTCTTTCCACGGCCACGACCCAAGCCGCCGAATTCCCCTGAAAATCTCCATCATCACGCCCAGCTTCAACCAGGGACGGTTTCTGCCGGACTGCATCGAAAGCGTGCTCGAGCAGCAGGATGTGGAGGTCGAGCACATCGTCGTGGACGCCGGTTCCACCGACTGCACGCTCGAAGTGCTCGGGCGTTATCCCCACCTCCATTGGACGAGCGAGCCTGACCGTGGCATGAGCGACGGAATCAACAAGGGATTCCGCCAAGCCACCGGTGACTGGGTGATGTGGCTCAATTGCGACGACTACCTGGCTCCAGACGCGCTCAGGAAAGTCGCCGATTTCGTCAGTCGCAACCCGGAGGTGGATGTGGTTCATGGGGACTGTGTTTTTGTGACGGAAAACAAGACGATGATCCGGCGCAAATTCGATACTTTCGTGAACGAAACGGATTTCCTGTTCGTAGGGTGCTGTATTCCGTCCACCTCGACTTTCTATCGGAGGAACATCATCGGCGCGCAACACCTGCTGGATGTGAGCTACTTCAATTGCATGGATTTGGAATACTTCCTGCGCCTCTGCCGGCTGGGATACCGTTTCGGCTATCTGTCGCAGGCACTGGCATTTTTCCGGTGCTATGAGGACAGCACCACCCGGAAAAACTGGCAACGCATGATCGATGAGACATTGCAGGCCAAACGTGAACACATTGAAGCGAGAAAACTCCCGGCATGGCTGAAAAACGCCACCGCGCTGGCGGTTTTGCGCAAGGTGTTTCAGCTCAAGCGGATTTTCAAGCGGATGCTGAACCACCGTCGACTGCGGTAGCAGGATGCGCGCGCCACCGCCCCTTGATTGTCAAACCGATCCGCCAGATGCCCAGGACTCCCATCGTCATGTTCGCCCAGGTGCCGCCGCCCGAGCACGGGCAGAGCCGCATGGTGGCGCTGGCGTTGGAGACGCTCCGCAGCCACCCGGAGTCATTCGAGGTTCATCACGTCAACGCGAGGTTCTCGCATTCGCTCGAGGACATCGGCGGCAGCTCTGTTAGAAAGCTGTTATTGACCGCCCTCTATCTTGGCCAGGCGATCCGGATCAGGATGCGGGTCAAGCTGCCGATATTCTATTATGTTCCCGGGCCGGTGAAATGGAGTTCGGTTGTCCGCGACTGGATCTTGTTATTGATATTGCGGCGTATTTATCGGCGGGTGGTTTTCCACTGGCATGCGATCGGCCACGGTGAATGGGCGCATGGCTCGGAGCGCTTGGCACTGGAAGGGCCGCGGTGGGTGGACCGGATCGCGCGGAGGATTAGCGCCCGGGTTCTGGATCAACCGTTCGCGTCGATCGCGGTATCAGATAACTCGCGGAAGGACTCGCATTATGTCAGATCGCGGCGGGAACTGGTGATTTGCAACGGGATTGAAGATCCCTGCCCGGAGTTTGTCACGGAATCGGCGCCGTTGAGACTTTCCCGGCAGCAGGAACTTCGGTCGGCGGATTGCCCGTGTTTCAGGATACTGTTTTTATCCCACGGCACGCTGGAGAAGGGGACGCTCGACGCGCTCGACTGCATGATCCATGTATTGGAGCATTGCAATCCCGCGTGGCGTTTCCAGGTTACTTTCGCGGGAGGGATCAGTGATTCGATCCATGCGAGATTCGACGGCAAGGCAGCCACTCTGTGTTCCCGCTGGCCGGAGCGCATCGTGATCCGCGAGGAAGGATACCTGACCGGCGACGACAAGCGCCGACGTTTCCTCGGCCATGACATCTTTCTGGCACCGAGCCGGTGGGAGAGTTTCGGGCTGACGGTGCTGGAAGCCATGGCCTATGGCATACCGATCGTGGCGGCGGCATCGGATGGCGTGAAGGGTGTTTTGCCGGAGAACCATCCCTATCTGGCACCTGTTGCGGACGTGCCCGCCCTTGCCGGATGCTTGCTCGGATGTTGCGGGGATCTGACAAAAAAGCCGCTGTTGGAGGAAGGACGCGTGCTGCGGGAAAGATTTCTCGAGTTATATCAAATCAAGGATTTTTCGCAGTATCTTGTCAGCACGCTGAAGGGATTTGGCAGTGAAACGACCGGCAAGGAACAAGGAGAGCGAAGCGAGGGTGCGGCCACCATCCGGCAGGTGCAATCGCCTCTCCATGTCACCGTCTATCTGGCCGACCAAAATCCGGGATATGACCGAAGTTTCGGGATCTCGCGTATGACGCAGGTGGTGATTGAAGCCCTGCAGGCGGGCGGACAGGTGCGCATCCGGACGATCGCCTCAAAGACCTCGCAACAGGCGCCCGACAGTGTGAAGAGCGCGCGCATCCTGTCATGGGGCACCCGCAGGAAAGGGGTGCGCTTGTTGACCGATCATTTCCACCCGCTCTTCGACCGGAGCGAAGCGGCGTCTGACGTTTATTATTTTCCGAAGGGCTATCTGCCGCTGATGAACGCCTATTGCCAGCCGTCGGTGGTGACGATTCATGACACGATCATCCAATACGACGAGGACCACTATCCGAAATGGAGGAAGACCTGGGAATACGGCTATTGGGCGTTCGTCCTGAAGCACACGCTCCGCCGGGCGGACCGGATCATGACGGTTTCGGAATCCTCGAAGAAGCAGATCGAGAACTTCATGGACCGTCACGGGATTCCCCGCAAGGTGATCACCGTCACCTATGAGCCGTGCTTGTTTGAGAGGTTGGCCCAACCGCAGGAATCGACCAAGGAAAACTATGTGATCCACCTTGCGTCCTGCGAACCGCACAAACGGACGGCCCACCTGATCCGGTGGTGGCATGGGGCGGAAGCGGGCAACCGGAATCTGCCGATGCTGCATTTGATAGGAATGGTTCCGCCCGAAGTGGAGTCATTGCTGGCCAACTCGCGGACCATTGTGAAGCAGCCGTTTCTGGAAGACAGCGCGCTGCTTGCCGCCTACCGGTGCGCCCGCGCGCTGATCCTGCCGTCAGAAATCGAAGGCTTCGGGTTGCCGGCGCTGGAAGCCTATTACCTTGGCACGCCGGTGTGTTACGTCAAAGGCACCTCGGTGGAGGAAATCCTGAGCGTGGCCACCGGCAAGGGCGGGTTCTATCTGGAGCGGGCCGATTCGCTGTTCTCTGCGCTCGATGAAGTGATGGGAATGTCGCCTGCGGAGATCAGCGCTTGTGGTTTGAAACTGCGCGCCACCTATGCGGCCACCAAGGTGACGGAGAGAATGGTGGAGGTGTTCAGGGAGGTGAGGGCTGAGATGCTCAGATCGGATTATCGTGACTTCGCCTCAAAACCCAGAGACCAGAACGCGGAGTGAGCGCCAGCGAACCCGGAAAACCTGGCGAGGCCCTAACTGGCATGGCCGAAGGCAAGCCAGACTGAAAACCTGACCTAACGACAACCTATTTGCTCTTTCAAGGATTCCAGATGCGAGCAAACCGGATTTGCGCATTCCAACAGCCGCGGAGTCCTGGCATTTTTCCGAAATTCCGTCTTTTGTCTGCGGCGAATCCGCCTTAACATGAGAGCATGAAAGCGAAGTTCACGGCGATCCTCCGGTTCGAGGAAGATATGGTGGTGGCGTTGTCGCCTGAGTTGGACATCGCGAGTCAGGGGGAAACGCCCGAAGGTGCGTTGGCGAATCTGAAGGAAGCGGTGAGCCTGTTTCTGGAAACCGCCCCACCCGCCGAAGTCGAGGGGCGTCTTAGCGAGCATTCCTGGATTACTCAATTCGAAGCTGAATATGCCCCCGCGTAAACGATTTTCGGGTGCCGAAATGTGCCGTCTGCTCGAAGGTCAGGGTTATGTGGAAGTTCGTCAGAAAGGAAGTCACCGCATCATGCAATTGAAGACGGACGCAGGCACCAGGACGGTTCCGGTTCCCATGCACAGTGACCTCAAACCCGGCACCTTGGCGTCCATCATCCGCCAGTCCGGATTGAACAAGTCGCTTTTTGAATGACGCTTTCCCGCCGGTTTATCTCTCAGGATCGCAGCCTTTGTTCAAGATGTTAAGATCCGTTCTGCGCAATGCCGGCATCCGACCGGGGCAGCTTGTCCGCGCCTTGCACGGGTGGCGGCGCTATGTGCGGCAACGGGCGGAATACCGGCGGATGGCGGACTCCGCCGCCCTGCCATGGGGGCCGGAACTGCCGATGCTGACCGAATGGGACGAATCGTCGGGTGCGCTGGGCGCCTACTTTTTCCAGGACCAACTCGTCGCGGGGTGGATTCATGACGCGCGGCCGCTGCGGCATGTCGATGTGGGATCGCGATTGGATGGATTCATCGGCAGCCTGTCGGTTTTCCGCGAGGTGGAGGTGATCGACATCCGCCCGCAGCCCGCGATCGTGCGGAATGTCACGTTCCATCAACTCGACCTGATGGAGGATTTGCCGCGCGCCTGGCATGCGGCGACGGATTCGCTTTCCTGCCTGCATACCATCGAGCATTTCGGGCTGGGGCGCTACGGCGATCCGATCGAAGTGGACGGGCATCTGAAAGGACTCGGGCAATTGAAGCGGATGGTGAAGCCGGGGGGATGCTCTATCTATCAACACCGCTCGGTCCGCAGCGGGTTGAATTCAACGCCCACCGGGTGTTTGCGGCGCAAACCCTGATCGACTGGTTCGCTGAGGGTTGGGAAATCGAAAGGTTTGCGGTCATCGATGATGATAACAACGTCGATGAATCTGTCGATTGGAATGGCCAGGATGCCTTGCATCATTTCGGCTGCCGGCTCGGGGTGGGGATCGTCGCGGCGAGGAAGATGGAAGCAAAAGCTGAAAAGCTGAAAAGCTGAAAAGCTGAAATCAAGAATCTGCGGATGGAAGTTGATGTGGCGATTTGTCTGAAATTTCAGCTTTTCAGTATTTCAGCTTTTCAGCGTTTACCCAACAATGATCCGCATCGTTCTGCTAGGTCGCACCGGCAACAACCTGTTCCAGTACGCGCTGGGCCGGGTGTTGGCGGAAAAGCACGGCGTGCCATTGGTGTTGGACGGCTCGTGGTTCAATGCGGCGGGGTGGGCGGAGGTTTCGCATTTCCTCAAGTTGCCGCTGCGGGCGAAGGTGGTTAGACGCTGCTCGCTGGGAATACGGGCATTGCGCAAACTTACCGGCAAACATTACTGGGAATACCGCGGAGTGCCGGTGCTGCGGGAATCGGACGGTGACCAATCGTTCGACTGTCGTTTTCTCGACGCGCCCGCTGACTGCATGTTGTTCGGTTACTTCCAGTCTCCGTGTTATTTCCAGGAAATCGCGGGACCGCTGCGGGCCGAGTTGAATTCGCTCATCGGCGGAGCCGTGACGGTTGCGGAGGACCTGCGGCAATCGCTGTGCGCCCAGGACGCGGTCGCGGTTCATGTGCGCCGGACGGACTTCCTGAAAATCCCGGTTTTCCAGGTCTGCGATACCTGCTATTATCAGCAGGCGATGCGCCGGATGCGCACCCTCGTCCCCGGCGCGCGCTTCTTCATTTTCTCGGATGATCCGGAATGGTGCCGCGCCGAGTTCCGTGAGGCGGACCAGCAAGTGATGGATGCCGGCGACGGTCCCGCCAATCCGCTGTGCGATCTCCACCTGATGAGCCTGGCCTCCCATCATATCATCGCTAACAGCAGTTATTCTTGGTGGGCGGCCTGGCTGGGAGATAAACCCGGCCAACAGGTGCTCATGCCCGACCGCTGGTATGCCCATGGGATCAAGGCGCCGATGGAGGAAAAGCGCCTTCCGCACTGGCAAATCCTCGCCTGAGGCGTGGGAAATCAACTCCGCGCCATGTTGTCTAAGAGAAGTTTGCCCGCCCTAGCGATCATGGTCTGTCTGCTGCTGTGGGCGGTCGGTGTCCAGATGCGGGCGGCTCTATCCTGGGGGCACGACAGTTGGCAACTGAGCGAGTTGCTGATCAACTATGCGGGCGGCTTTGTCCGCCGCGGCCTGATAGGCGCGTTGCTCGGGTTGGTAGCGGGTGTCACCGGGATCCAGGCCAACCATCTGGCCATTGGCACAGGACTGGTTAGTTATGGATTGCTGGTGGGATGGTTTCTCAGGCGGTCCACGCGGATGTTTCCGGCGGTGTTGATCCTGTCGTGCATCGCGCTTGGATTTCCGGCCTATCAGGATTCGATCATCCGCAAGGATTGCCTCGGATTGCTATTGCTGCTCGGCTGCCTCAATGCCGACGACAGCCGCCTTGCGAGACCATTGAAGGGGGTGACGATCAACCTGATCGCGGGGCTGTCCATCCTGTCGCATGAGGCGTTCGCCTTCTATGCCCTGCCGGCGCTCGTTCTGTTCACCCGCGGCGGCCAGCAGCCTCTAACTGGAATTGGCCTGTTGCGCCGCTGCCTGCTGGTGCTGCCTGCGGCCGGGTGTTTCGCGCTGGCGTCATGTTATCATGGCACGCCCGAGGTTGCGCGAGCGGTCAACGCCTCATGGATCCCGCTGTGGCGCGCCATCGATCCGGGCATTTCGCATCCGGAGATTCCCGCCGCATCGATCCAGGCCCTCGGCTGGACTTCCGGCCAGGGCCTCTCCCTGGGACTCAACCTGCTGACCTCGGGATTCTATCAACCGTTGGCGTGGGCCGCTTTGTTCGCGGTGTCGTTCGCGCTGGTGGTGCTGTTCACGGGACGCGATGCCGATGCGCGCGACCCTGACGTGGTGGATGCCCGGATCCGGATAGCCGCGATCCTGCTGGCACAATTCCTCTTCATCGCGCCGCTTTTTTTGTTAGGTTATGATTATGGCAGGTGGTTGTTTTTCTGGGTGGCGGGTTCGATGATGCTCCACACCGCCGGGCGCCGGGCGCCGCGCTGGCTGGAATCCCGGGTGGCGCGGTTGTTTGTTAAGGCGAGGCTCAATGAGCTATGCGCCCGCGTGCCGGCCAAGGACTGGTATCTGCTGTTGTTCGGGGTTCCCGTGTGCTGGAATCTATATAGCTTCATCTTCGCCAGCCCGGTGGTCCGGCACCTGCGGATCATTTGGTCGTGGTTGTGAAAATATGCCAATTTATCCTGACAACTGGGCGGTGGTGATCCCGCTGGCCAACGAGGAGAAGGAGTTGCCGGCATTCGTGCCGGCATTGCGCGCCGTGCTGGATGATGTTGGAGGAGGGAAGGTTTATTTCGTGGTGGATCGGGTTTCCAAGGATCGGACGCTTGAATGTTGTGAGGAACTGAGCAGGCAGGATCCCAGATGGATCACGAAATGGATGCCCGAGAACCGCAGCATCGTGGATGCCTATATCAACGGTTTCAGGGCGGCCCTCAAGGACGGGCATGAGATCATCATCGAGATGGACGGCGGGCTATCCCATGATCCGCGGGCGATCCCCGCATTTTTGCGGGCGCTCAACGAGGGCAATGACTGCGCTCTCGGCAGCCGTTATATCAATGGCGGGTCCATGGTGGATTCGCCATTCAGGCGCAGGTTCCTCAGCAAGGGCGGCACGATTCTCGCCCGCTGGTTGTTAGGCTCGGGATTGGCGGATATGACCTCGGGTTTCCAGGCGTTCCGGCGCTCGGTTTTGTTGAGGGTCGTGGACTACCCGCTGCGTTCCACCGCCCACTTTTACCAAACCGAGTTGCGGTATTTGTTGCGCAAGCAGAAACTCATCGAGGTGCCGATCCACTATCGGGCGCCGTCGCCGCGGGTCAGCCGCGGGGCGATCCGCAATTCGCTGGCGTGTTTGATCCATTATTTTTTGCAGCGCATCCTCGGCAGGTCCCCACACTTATGAGACCCAACGAACCCACCGCCACCGCGCTGGTGGTCACCTCGATCCACCCACCGAACGCGGCGATGCGGGAGTTGGCGGCCGGCTGCATCGAGTCCGGTTGGGACTTCGTGGTGGCCGGCGATGGCAAGAGTCCGGCGGAGTTTCGTCGCGCAGCGGGTGATGCAGGCACTGGGACACGGCATTCTGTTTCATGGTCCGACAGTCTGGCAGGAGCGCAACAAGCATAACCTGCACCAGGATTTCATGGATGAGGTCCCGGGTTATTCCCACAATGCGCGGATGCGTGAGGCGTTGCTGGGGATTTCCCTCGCCGCGGATGAACCGGTGCGCGTCATGATGGAGAAGTCCTATCAGGCACTCATCCGCCACGGCTGGGTGGGTGTGGAGGAGGAGGTCCTGCTGAGTGCATGGTTCGCGGACCTCGATACACACGGAATCCGTTTCCCCGCAATTTGATTTTGAAAACAGCCAATGCCGGAGCGAGGTTTTCAATGATTCTGTCAAAAATGGTTTTGTCAAACACTCTGTTACACCTAATTCCACTTTGCGTTCAGGATGAGCCGAATGATTTCGGTTTCTGCCCCGTTTATAGGCATGCAGGTTCTAACATGTACGGCAACCCGAACGCAAACTAGAATAAGATGGTAGAATTCGCCATGAATTCCTTGATGCCTGAGTAGTGACATTATACGAAAACCACCCATCCCATGTCGCTAACATCATCCCATCCCGAGCTTGTAGTGGATCCGCGTGCCGAAGCGATGTTGCCTGCGGTGGGCGGTTTTCCGCCGTCGGACCGCCCGTTGTTTTTGGCGGGCTATGGCGAGTTGTGCCGGATCGACCTGGGCGGCAGGCGGGCGTTGGAGATCTGCGGCGGCTTTGGCAATCTGGCCGGGTTGCTGGCCGAGACGTTCCCCGCAGCGGAGGTGGTGGGACTGGATCTCTATCAGGCGGCGGGTCCGGAGATCGACGAGCGGTGCCGGCGGCTTCCCGGGCTGTCGTATGTGGCCGGCGACGCGTTCGATCTCTCCGCTTATGCCGATGAATCATTCGATCTGGTATGGGGCCAAGCCGCTTTGCACCACTTGTCCCACAATCTGGACGGGCTGTGCAAACAAGTTCTGCGGGTGCTCAAACCCGGCGGGCGGTTGGTCTTCATCTTCGAGCCGCTGGGGCACAATCTGTTAGTCGCGGCGATCCGCGCGGTGCGCATGGCGCAAGGCGAGTTGGAGGATGAGAGCAACTTGTATCTGTCGCAGATCGAACGCATGCTGCAAACCGGGTTTGCGACCTGTGAGGTGCAGGTGTTCAATTTTTTCGGCTATCCGATGAAGGCATTGTCGGACCGTCTGGAACACGTTTCCCGGGCTGTGCGGCGCCTTGATTCGTGGCTGTTCGCCACCTTTCCGAAACTGCTGCGCTATGGTGCGAACTGCAATGTGATACTCACGAAATAAATGCTGAAAAGCTGAAATGCTGAGAAGCTGAAATCATACTGTTGGCTTTCTCATTTTCTTCATTTCAGCATTTCAGTATTTCAGCTTTTCAGTTTTTACCCTTAAGATGCGTTGGTTCACCTGCACACCTGTGGAATTTGGCGGTGGCGCGGATTTTTTTGCGCGTGACAGCGGCTTGTTGTGCCGTGGATTCCAGGCGCTGGGGATGGACAGCCGGGTGGTGATGCCGGGGGCGCGGCAAGCGGGTGATGAGGCTGACCTGATCCGGACGGACTATGGCAACCTCGAATCAGCGGACTGGTGGCGTTCGCTGCAGGTTGATGGAGTGGTATTGTATGCCTGGGGCCGGCCGAGGTTCCGCAAGGTGGCGGCGGCGATCCGGGCGGCGGGCGTTTTTCTGGTGCTCAATCAGGATAACAGCGGACTGGTCAGTCCACTGGCGGGATTCCGCGATTGGCTTCGCGAGCAGTGGTTGCTCAGCGGCCAAGGCCGGGGGGCGGCGGCTTGGTTGCGGTTTCTGAAACTCACCCTGCGGGGAATGAGTGTCGGGATGGTTCTAACTGACGTGTTGCGGGCGGCGCATTTGAAGGCGGGAGATGTGATCGCCTGTGTCTCGCCGCTGGCGGCGGAGCGCTATCGGAAGTTATGCCGTATTTACGGTGGTGCGGAGCTGGCGGGCCGGGTGGCGCTGATTCCGCATGCGGTGGAGCTGCGGTTCCGGTACGCCGGTGGGCCGAAGCGCCGGCAAGTGGTGTGTGTGGGCCGGTGGCGAGCTGCCGTGCAAAAACGTCCGCAGTTGCTGATGGACGTGATCGGCTCGTTGGTGGCGACGGACCACACGGTCAGCGTGGTGATCGTTGGCGAGTCGACTCCCGAGATGCTGGCTTGGCATCAATCGTTCACGGCGGAACGGCGGGACCGAATATTGTTAGAAAGGGGTTTGGATCGTGACGGGCTTGCCGGAATCATGGAACAATCACAGGTATTCTACAGTCCGTCGGCATTTGAGAGTTTTGGGATTGCGGCGGCGGAGGCGTTGTGTTCAGGATGTTCGGTGGTGGCGGGGCGTTCGGTTTCGATGGCGGGATTCGACTGGTTTGCAAGCGGCGATTCAGGGACACTGGCGGCTGAGGATCATGCCGGGGACCATGTGCGGGCGTTGATAGATGAGATCGAATCATGGGAACAGGGGCGACGGGATCCATCAGACATTTCAGATCTGTGGTGTGACCGGCTGCATGCGGATCAAGTGGCCGCACGGGTGGTGGACCTGATGGAGAAAGGATCGCGATGACGTCATGAAGAAGATCCGCTACGAAACACTGCTGCCGTTATATCACTGGATGTGGAAACGGTGGCGCGAGCGGCGCTGGGAGCGCTTCAGGAGGTCGATCCAACCCGCTCTAACGGACAAGGTGTTGGATGTGGGTGGATGTGCCTATGATTGGCAGGGGCGTGGGGATGTGATCGGCACGGTGGATTTGCTCAATCTGCTGGCGGCCGGTGAGTCCGGGGAAGCGGCCGGGTCGCCGAAGATGCGGTGTATTCAAGGGGATGGCAGGGCGCTGGAATTCGGTGCGCGGGCATACGAGATTGTCTATTCGAACTCGGTGGTGGAGCATGTGGGGGATTGGGGAGACCAGCAGGCGTTTGCGACGGAGGTGAGGCGGGTGGGGCAGCGGTTATGGATTCAAACCCCGGCGCGCGCCTGCCCGGTGGAACCGCATTACCTCGGATTGTTCCTTCACTGGTTTCCCGCGGCATGGCAAGTTCCCCTGGCGCGTTGGACGAGCGTGGTGGGACTGACCGGAGCGGCGGATCTCCAGTCCATCGCCAGCACGACCCGCTTGCTGACAAAACGGGAATTCCGTGTGTTGTTTCCGGATTGCGAGATTTGGACGGAACGGTTGTTATGGGTATTACCGAAATCCTATGTGGCGATCCGGCGATAATTCAGGTGAGCAAGACGCATTGCCGGATCCTTCACCCAAGTTCCTGCCATGGATATTACGATCATTACCCCGAGTTTGAATTACGGGCGGTTCCTGGGTGAATGCTTGCAGAGCGTGGTGTCCCAGGTGGGCGCATCGTCGGATTCGGATGAAACGTGGGCGGGACTCCCAACCTCCTTGAGTGCGGCGGGACGGGAAGGATTTTTGCTAGAACATCTGGTCATCGACGGCGGGTCCACCGATGACAGCGCGGAAGTTGCGGCCGGATTTCCATATATTATTTGGACAGAGGAGCCGGACGAGGGGATGTCCGACGCCATCAACAAGGGGTTCGAGCGGGCGCGGGGCGAGTGGGTGATGTGGCTCAATGCGGATGACCGGCTGAAGCCGGGAGCGCTGGCGGCAATGCTTCCGTGGTTGGAGAAATCGCGGGCGGATGTGGTCTATGGCGACTGGGATTTCGTGGACGGAGCGGGCGAGCTGCTGAGGACGGTGAGAGTGCCGGCGTGGTCGGCATTCGTGCATGTGCATCATCATTGTTATGTGGGAAGCACGGCGGC
>Ga0073936_10005727_pt1 | contig 16671 bp, 11 predicted proteins | sample AliMusrvi5mmetaG_FD_87041 | JGI IMG/M metagenome (GOLD analysis project Ga0073936, IMG submission 87041) | Freshwater lake bacterial and archeal communities from Alinen Mustajarvi, Finland, to study Microbial Dark Matter (Phase II) - Alinen... | ecosystem: Environmental > Aquatic > Freshwater >... | reverse complement strand
GTTGTTCTGAATCTGTCCCGGTACTCATGTCGAACAACTATTGTCTTCCAACGGCAGTGCCACCGGCGACAAAAGTACGGAAGTGCCGGATTTTCAGAAACTCATCAAGCCGGAAACGGGCGCGATCGATTCCGGACGGTTCCGCCGCTTGGCGCTGTACATGGCCGCATCCGCTTCGCGCATCACAACGTGCGCGCTCCCGCCATCGTCCGGAAACAGAGCCACTCCGCAGCTGATCCGGATGCGCTCCGGCTGGTTCGGCGTCACCGGTTCGCGCTCCACCGCCAGTTTCATGCGAGCCGCCAGATCCTTCACCTGGTTCCGGTCCGCGGCGCGTTCCACCAGCACCACGAACTCGTCCCCGCCGATGCGCGCCACACAGTTCCCCAGGCCTGCCGTCAGCTTCATGGCCGCGCTGGCGCGGCGCAGGATGTCGTCTCCCGCGTCGTGTCCCAGCGAGTCGTTCAGCTGCTTGAAGCCATCCAGATCCAGATAGATGAGCCCGAAGCGCTGGCCCGTCATCAGGGCGTTGTGCTCGGAAGCCTGCAGCCGGTCGAGCAGCAGCCGCCGGTTCGGCAGGCTGGTCAGGGGATCGAAATTCGCCTGCTCCTCGGCCTCCAGGCGCAGGCGCGTGTTCGAGGCCAGCATGATGCTGAACGCGCTGCCGATGTAGGCGATGTTGGAGCAGATAATGGAAATCGTCTCGATCGTCGTTGCCAGCGGCGCTCCCGGATTGTAGAACCCGGACAGGGCCAGCGCCATCCGGATGGTCAGAAAGGTTGCCGTAAACAGAAAAACAAATCCGATGGGCCAGTGAATCATCCGGCTGCGCCGGCTGACGCCGCGGAAAGACGACATCGCGCAGTCCAGCGAAAGCAGCGCGCATACCGGCGAAAGCAGCGCCACGCGAAACGGATAACTCGGGCGGATCAGAATCCAGTAGAGAAAAGCCGCCGCAACCGGGACCGCGATACCCGTCATCAGCGCGCGCGACAACGGAGGCAGATCCCGAAAACGCCGCATCCCCTGCGCCACCGCAACCAGTCCCCCGACCGTGAAGGCGTTGAACACAAGCAGGACGACCGGACTTGGGAAGACCACGCGGAACAGGCCCACAACAGATCCAAACGAAAGCGCCAGCAGTCCCCAGGCAAACCGCCGCATCCCCGGCACCCTGCTGTTCAGCCTCCATGCCAAAAGCGTGGCCAGACTGACGAGAACAACCGTCACCTGCGTCATGAAGAACACGCTGAATGCGTCGAGAGAGAACATGTTTGTGTTGTAACGCCGTCGCCAGGGATTAAAATTACAAGCGTACGCAAATTCAGCGCATTACACCAGTGCGCTTTGGTTAATGCAGATAATTCAGGTAGGAGATATCGGACGTGGGGATGGTGGGCCTGTGCAGACTCGAACTGCAGACCTCTACCGTGTCAAGGTAGCGCTCTAACCAACTGAGCTACAGGCCCGTAACCGGATGAACCAGCGCGGAAAAACCAGTATAGCAACCGGCCTGTCACAGAACCGGTCCTCTCAATCCGTGATCGCGACAATCGTCGCCGGCGAGTTTCCCTCCAGCCGGTTGTTGACGAAAATGAATGCCGGCTGACCGTCCACCAGCGCCACGTCCACCAGTTCCCGCAACGCGTTCCGCACCGGCTGATTCACGTCCTGCACCCGGTCGTAAGGGCTGAACATCCGCACGGCATCCTCGTACGCCCTCCCCTGCCGCAGCAGCGCCCGGGCAACAATCAGATCGCTTGTCCGCGAGCCCCTCATCGCGAACTGCTCCTGAATCTCCGGCATCGCCGTCCACGCGTTGTACACATGCGGCACGTTGTGCGCGCGCAGGCAGTCGAAATAGCGTGGTGTCAGGAAATCGGCGTTCCGGATCTCCACCGCGTACCGCCAGCCGCCTGGCAATCTCCCGAGAAACGGATCCAGCGCCTCCACGAACTCCGCCGCCGATTCGAAGCTTCTTTTCCCGAACCGGCCGAACTCGAAAATCAGCACGCCCACGCGCTCTCGATACGGTTCGAGCGGGCGCAGAAACGCCTGTTCGAACAGCCCGGCATCCAGAAACGTCGGATTTTCCAGACCCGCCGTGGCCCCGTAACGCGGCTGCACGGGCCACACCGGCACGCTGATCTGTTCGGGAACCTTGAAACCCCAGCGAAACGACGGCGGCGCCTGCCGGAACAGCTTCGCCCAGAACGCCTCCGAAGGGAACTGATAAAACGCAAAATCGCCGCAAACGGAGGGAAAGACCGACGCGTATTCAGCCAGACAGGTCTCTTCAAACAGTTTTTTCGAGAATTTCCCCCTCGTCTGGTAGAGATATCGCGAATAAATCTGATCGAGCCAGCCTTCGTACTTCCACGAACTGCCGCCGATGAAGACCCCGCGCGCCGCCAGCGTCCGCAGCCGTTCCCGCAATCCGTCGCGGTCGAAGCCGGAAGGCTCGTGGAGATCGAAAAGCGTATTCAAGGCGATTTAGTTGGCCCGCATGGACCGGTAGCCCCAGGGATCCGCGCCCGCCTCGAACACCCCGCCCGGCGTCACTTTGATCAGCACCGGCGCCGCCCCGCTGTTCCAGCGCGACCGCGTCTCAATCTTGTGCCCGCGCTTCATCAGTTCCTCCATCACCGCGGGAGAAGTCCGTTCGTCGAGCAGCAGATCGCCCGGGCTCATGGCGTGATTGTCGAAGCTCGACACCAGATGCCGCGTCTGGAACCGCGGCGACTCGATCGCCTGCTCGGCATTCATCCGGAACAGCGTCGCGTTCAGCAGCACCTGAATCAGGCTCTGCTCCTGGTTGTCGCCGCCGGGCGTGGACAGCACGGCATACGGCGAACCGTCGGCGCGCGTCACCAGCGTCGGGCTGAGCGTCACGCGCGGCCGTTTGCCGCCCGCGAGTTCGTTGGGATGCCCCTGCACCAGCAGAAAACTCTGCGCGCGCTCCGTCAGCGGAATTCCCGTGTCGCCCGCGATTACCGACGGCAGCCAGGCGCCCGAAGGCGTGGCCGAGAACATGATGCCTTCTTTATCGACCACGTCCACGCACGTGGTGTCGTGCGCCATCAGGAAATCGTCGATTTTGGTCCGCACAATCGCCGAAAGCGACGGGTGAACCGAATGATAGCCCTCGATTTTTCCGGGCAGAAACTCCTGCGAAGCCGTCTTGCCCATTAACGCCCGGCGCTCGTCGGCGTACTTCATGGAGAGAAGCGTCTCTTCCGGAATCTTCGTGAATTTCGGATCGCCGTAATATGTATCGCGATCCGCGTAAGCCAGTTTCAGCGCTTCGACCAGCGTATTGATGTAATCCGCCGAATTGTAGCGCATATTCGTGAAATCGATGCCGCTCAGAATATTCAGCGTTTCGATCATCGCCGGCCCCTGGCTCCAGAAACCCGGCTTATAAACGCGAACGCCGTGGAAATCGGTGGACAAGGCCTCTTCGGGCGCCAGCCGGAACGCCGCCATATCCTCATACCGCAGCAGCCCTTTGTTCGCTTTGCTGAACGCGTCGATCGCTTTGGCGACCTCGCCGCGATAGAAGTAATCGCGCACCGCGTCGATCGCCGCCACCCGGCTGGCCCCGGCCGCCAGCGCCTTCCGTTCCGCCTCGGCCATGCCGCGCAGCGTGCGCGCCAGATCCGGCTGGCGATAGATCTCGCCCGGCAGCGCCACATGCCCGTTTGGCACGAAATGCGCCATCGACGTGGGCCACAGCGTAAAGAACTCTTTGCTCGATTCGATTGAATTCGAGCGCATCTCGTCGATCGCCGTCCCGTCGGCCAGTTCAATCGACGGCGCGATCACCTGCGCGAACGATTTCGTCCCGTATTCCCGCAGCGCGACCAGCGACGCCTCCGGCAGGCCGGGCACCAGCGCGCACATCAGTCCCGCCACCGGCACGAAGCCCTTCAGGCCGTTCTTGGCCGGCGGCTCCAGCACTTCGCCGATCTGCAGGGGCCGGTTCCGGAACAGTTCCGCCGACGCCAGTTTCGGCATGGTGCCCACGCCGGCCAGCGCATGGACTTTGCCGTCCTTCGTGCGGATCAGAATCGGCGCTTCGCCGCCCCAGCCCACGTGCGAATACTCCGTGGTGGCCGCCGCGAAGATGGACGCAACGCCCGCGTCCACCGCGTTGCCGCCGGTCTCCATCATGCGCGATCCCGCGTTGGTCGCGTAGTCGCTGCCGGCCGCCACGGCGTAATGCGTGCCCCGCGTGGAAAACCGGACCAGCCTCTCCTGTTGCGGCCGCTGCGCCAGACCAATGCCCGGCACAAGCGTGAGAGATGCCACGGACGCCGCGGCAACGGCGATGAAAACGGGTTGGAATTTCATATTTGCTCTCCCTCGGAAATCTCGGCGCGAGACATGGCGCGTTTTTCGATCCTTTCGCGGTGAGACCGAACCTGAGGAGCGGGTCCTGGCCGCCGTTCGCGGCGCCGTAACCTGATGGAACCACCCGTGCAGCCGTGTGCGGCGGCTGAAACCCGAGCGGTTTCTCCAATGAGACGCTACGTATAATATGGCTGGATTCGTGCCACCGCCGCAACCACCTTCCGTCTCCCCGGACCCGGAACCGGACCGGACCACCCCGGACGACGAAAACGCCATGCTCTTCTGCCCGGTCTGCTCCACCCGGCTGCAGAATCAAAAGTGCAAGCTCTTTTGCGCTCTCTGCGGCTACTACCTGAGTTGCGCGGATTATTATTGAGGGAGTCCACCATGACACCTGACCTCCAAAGCGCGCTCCACGTGTTCCGGCGCGGACCCGCCATTCTCCAGGAAGCGCTTTCGGGCGCCAGCGAATCCGAGACCACCTTCGTGACGGCGCCCGGCAAATGGACCATTCGCCAGATCGTGCGGCACGTGGCCGATACCGAGATCGTGGTCGGCATGCGGCTCCGGCAGATCGTCGCGGAAGGCTCGCCCGCCGACGCCCCGCCGGGCACGAAACAGCCGATCCTGATACCTTTCGATCAGGAAGCATGGGCCGACAATCTGGGCTACGCCGTCGCGGATCCGTTCGATGCCTTCGAGCGCTTCCGCTCGGTTCGCGAGGACACCACCGCGTTACTGGAAAGCCTCCCCGCCGCGACCTTCGAACGCATTGGCCTGCACCCCGAGCGCGGCGCGAAAACGCTGCTCGAATGGGTTCGGATTTTCGGCGCGCACGTGGAACGTCACGCCGACCAGATTCGCGGCATTCGCGACGCCGCCGCGAAATAAGGGTGGCCGGTCCGTCCGGGTCGACCTGAGACTGCTGCGTTCAAAGCGCCCCCGGCTCGCAGACGCCGCGATGCTTCCGAGACGATTTCAAGGCAGCGGGTCACTGCGTACAACGTTCGGGTGTCGTCTCGAAATGTCTCGTAGTCCGGACCAGACACAAACTGATTGGCGAGTTCGATATGGTGTTCCATGTCGCGAAGGGCAGTCTCTCCGGACTTAGAAAGCATAGATTGCGTCAGCGGTCGCCGCGTCCCTCACATATCTCTTCAGTCCATCCCGGTTCACCACATCCACCGGACCCTCGAAAAGTTCGGCGATATAACCCTTCAGATTCGCGTAGTCGAAAACGGTGACCTGTGCCGAGGGTTCGAATTCGATCCGGATATCCGTGTCGCTTTCGGCGCGATGATCGCCCCTCGCTCGCGATCCAAACAGGGCCGCGTGCGCCACGCCGCGCGTCCGAAGCGTATCTTCATGTTCTCGCAGCCGGGTGAGGATCTCTTCGCGATTCATGGTTCGTGCGGGTGCTCCGCGCGAGGTCGCCTTCCGCCTCGATTGTACCGTTCCCGCCAAATGGGCAACTCGCCGTTAACCTCCGACAACTCCCCATGGACAGGAGTCACGGTCCCACCAAAGACAGGGCAGTAATAACCACCAAAATCCTGAATAGTTATTACAGAACGCACCTCGTCGCCGGACTCGGCGCGGGAGGCACTTGTGACCTTGAAAAAATTCTTCCCTGTTCCCGCCCTGCAATCCAGGGCGCCCGGGCTGTTTTTCGCCCTCTTGTCGCTTTCGGTTCCCGCGCGCCCAGCGGACCTCGACGCCCTGACCGTTCCGCTTCCGCCCGGCGGCGCTGCCCTGCGACTCTCCGTCTTTACCGGCCCTGACAAGACCACACAGGCCAGTTGCGACTGCCTGTTCCATCCCGGCGACCGGGTCGAGGCCGCGCCCACCGCTGCCGAAGCCCATCTTTGGATCGCCACCGATCCCCGGGTGGACGGCTCGACGATCACAGCCGCCCTGCCGGCCGCGCTCGCCTGGAACGAGGAAACCGCCCGCTGGAACCGCGAATTGCACAACCTCGCGGCGGGCTCCGGTTCCATCCCCGCCGGGCTGCCCGGCGCGCCGGATGCCGGTACCGTGCCGGAACCCCGCACCCTTCTGTTCGCCGCATCCGCCCTGGCGTCGATGTGCTTCGCCCGCCGCCAAACCCGCGCCCGATACAATGCGTGAATGCCCGACTGGAAGACCCATGGCGTGCGCATCGTGCGCGCCGGAGAGTTTGACTCGAATACCCCGCAAACGCCCGGCATGACCCGCGCCGCCGCCATTACGGCGGCCAAAGCGGGCGCGCAGAAGTTGTGGGCCGGAACCGTTCGCGTCGATCCCGACGCCCGAACCGCCGCGCATCATCACGGCGACCTCGAGACCGTTCTCTACATCATTAAAGGGACGGCGCGCATGCGATGGGGCGATCATCTCGAATTCTCCGAAGAAGCCGGTCCCGGCGACTTCATCTTCGTCCCCCCGTGGGTGCCCCATCAGGAGATGAACGCCCGCGCCGATGAGCCCGTCGAAGCCGTCGTCGTCCGCAGCGGCCAGGATCCCGTGGTCGTGAACCTCGATATCGCCGAGGCCAACCAGTTCCCCGCCCCCTTTCATCCCCCCGCGGACGCAAACCGGTGACCACGTTTCTCATCCTGATCGCCGCCGCCATCCTGGGAGGCGCCTCGAATGCTCTCGCGGGCGGCGGCACGTTCCTCACGTTTCCCGCCCTGCTGCTCGCCGGCACCGCGCCCGTGCGCGCCAACGCCACGGCATCCCTGGTGCTGCTGCCCGGCGCCTTCGCCTCCGCGTGGGTCTATCGCGGACCCATCCTGAACAACATGCCCCGGCCGTTTCTCTGGATGATGCTGGCCGCCAGCGTCCTTGGCTCCATCGCCGGCAGCCTGCTGCTCATGGTGACCTCCAACAACACGTTCTCCGCCCTGGTGCCCTGGCTGCTGCTCGCCGCCACGCTGGTTTTCACGCTCGCGCCCTGGCTGCGCCGCGTCGCCGCGAAATCGGCCGGACATAACTCCGTGCCCGCTCTGGTCATCGGACAGGCCGTCATCTCCGCCTATGGCGGCTACTTTGGCGCCGGCATGGGCGTGCTCATGATCGCTCTCTATCTGGTGGCCTCCAGTCTCGACGTCCAGGCCGGCAGCGGGCTTCGTATGATCTGTTCGTGCGCCATCAATCTGCTGGCGGTCGTCATCTTCGCGCTGAAAGGTGCCATCGATTACCGGGTCGGGATGCCGATGCTGCTCGCCGGAGTGGCCGGTGGCTACCTCGGAGCCGTCCTGGTCAAACGCATGCACCCCGACGTGGCCCGGCGTTCCATCCTCACTTACGCCTGGGCTCTCACCGCCTGGTTCTTCGGGCGCATGATCTACGGCCAGTTCGTCCGGTGAGCCGCCGGGATTCGCTGGAACTGCTGGTTCTCTCCGCCATCTGGGGAGTCTCGTTTCTCCTGATCAAAATGGCGGGCGTTTCGTTCCCGCCCTCCTGGGTCGCCCTGCTCCGCCTGTTCTTCGGCGCCATCGTCCTCTGGATCGCCCTGTGGCTGCGCAAGCGCCCGCTGCCGCCGAAGCATCTGCTCGGTCCGCTGTTGTTCGTGGCGCTTCTGAACAACGCCATCCCGTTCACCCTGATCGCGTGGGGAGAGCGGACCATCCCGAGCAACATGGCCGCCGTGCTCAACGCCACCGCCACCCTGTGGGTCCTCGTCTTCGTGTTTCTCTTCGGTCATGACCATCTCGGCCGCCGCGCCGCCGCCGGAGTCGTCCTCGGCTTTGGCGGCGTGGCCATGGTCGTTTCGGCGGGCCAGGGCAGCGGCCCGGTGCAGTGGCTCGGCATCGCACTGGTCGCCTTCGGGGCCATTTCCTATGCGATCGCCACCTCCACCGCCAAGGCGCGCTTCAAAGGCGTCGACCCGCTTGGTCTCGCGACCGCGCAACTGACCCTCGCCTTTCTGCTGATGCTCCCTGCCGCCGCCTTCGGACCGAAGCCCGCCGCCGTGACCCCGCAGTCGCTCCTCGCCATCAGCCTGCTCGGCATCTTCGGCACCGGTATCGCGTACCTCTTTTACTACGGACTCCTCGCCCGCATTTCGTCCATTCAGGTGCAGTCCGTCACGTATGTTTTGCCGGTCTGGGGCCTGTTGTGGGGAGCGCTGGCGGGCGAACCTGTCGGGATTGTCTCGGTCCTCGGAGTCGCCGTCGTGCTGGCCGGTCTGGTTCTGCTCCGGGGCGGCTCGCAGCCACGCAGATAATCAGGCGCGCAATGATTTAGAATTCTTACCAGGAGGGTGGTTGTCCAAATCGGAAAAGGCGGTCGCCGCTCCGGCGTCTGCTCGTCGCCGCTCCGTTCTTCGCCAACTGCGGACGGCCCTCATCGGCACCGATCCCGAAGGCGCCATTACGAGCTGGAATCGCGGGGCTGCGGCTCTCCTCGGCTATTCCGCGAAGGAAGCGCGGGGCCGCCATATTTCCTTCATCTATATCCCGTCTCCGGCAGCGGACTCCCTGCGCTCTTTCTGGAACGTCTCCGCGCTCTCACGCGGCGCCCGCGACTTCGACCTCCCGGTGCGAACCAAAGCCGACGACGAGCGTGTTCTTCGCCTTTCCCTTTCCCTGATCACGGACGATTCCGGTCACCCCCACCGCATCCTCGCCGTTGCGCTCGACATCACGCCGCTGAATACGCGGTTCGCCCAGGCCGAGGCCCTTCGGGAAAAAGAAGCGATTTTCCGCGGCATCTTCGAGAGCAGCCCCGACTGCCTGAAAATTCTGGATGCCGACGGGCGCCTGCTGGAAATGAACGGTCCCGGCCTTCGCCTGCTGGGAATCGACAGTTTTGACGGCATCCGGGGCAAAATCTGGGCCGACCTTTGGGGCGAAGGCTCGGCGCAGGCCGCTCGCGCTCTGGAGCAGGCCAAAACCTGCGGCACGGGACACTTCCAGGCGTCTTTCGGCGCGAAAACCGGGGTGATCCGACATTGGGACGTGAAGGTCACCGCCATTCCGGATACCGCCGCCACGGCCCGGCGCTTCATCGCCACCTCGCGTGACATCACCGGAGAGCGGAACAAAGAACTCGCGCTCCAGGCCGGTGAGCGCCAACTGCAGCAACGCGCCACCGAACTCACCCGCGCCAACGAAGACCTGCTGCATTTCGCCTACGCCGTCAGTCACGACCTGCAGTCGCCCCTGCGCACTGTTCATACCTTTGCTCAGTTGCTCGACCGGAAGTTCCGCCCCGCGCTCGAAGACGAAGGCGGGAAGCTGATCGCCGGCATCGTCTCCGCCAGTTCCCGCATGGGCACCCTGATTCAGGACCTGCTCCGGTTTGCCAAAGTAGCCGGCACAGTGGACGCCGAGGGCACAGAGGACGCCGCGGGCAGCGCGGAGGCCGCGCACGCCGCCACCCCGCTCGGGAAGGCGCTCGAATCCGCCCTGCAGTCCTGCGCCGGCAGCATCGCGGAGTCGGGCGCGAAAATCACCTGCGACCCTCTGCCCGTGCTGCGGGGCGACGCCGGACAATTCGCGCAGCTCTTCCAGAATCTGATCGGAAACGCGATCAAGTACCGCAAACCCGGCACGCCGCCTGTCATTCACATTTCCTCGGCGCGAAACGGCGCGGAGTGGGTGATTGCCATACAGGATAACGGCATCGGTTTCGAGCCCCAACACGCTGAACGGATCTTCGGCGTGTTCCAGCGTCTGCACGGCAGTGAGTATGCCGGCACCGGTATCGGTCTCACCATCTGCAAGCGCATTGTGGAGCGCCACGGCGGCCGCATCCGGGCCGAGTCCACCAGGGGCGAAGGCGCGCGCTTCTCTTTCTCTCTTCCGGCGGAGGGACATCCGGCCGCGGCCCTGATCCCCGAAACCGGCAAGCACCCCGTTCCTCCGGAACCCGCCGAAACGGCCATCCTGGGCGAACTCTTCCACACTCTGGACCTGGCACAGGCTCTGGTCCGGAACCTGGAGGGAAAGATTGTGGTCTGGACCCGGGGCGCCGAACGTCTGTTCGGGTTCTCCCAGACCGAAGCCCTGGGGCAAAATGCCGGCGACCTGTTGCACAAGCAGTTCGCCTCGTCCCGGCAGGAGATCGAAGCCGAACTGCTGCGCGCCGGGGAATGGACAGGCGAACTGCAGGCCCGGAAGAAGGACGGTTCCGCGATCTGGCTGGCGAGCCACCTCTCGCTGCACCGGGATGGCAGCGGGCGACCCCAGTCCGTGGTGGAAGTCCACAACGGCATCAACGAGTTCAAAGAGGCCCAGGCGGCCCTGCGGCGCAGTCTGGAGCAGCGCGATCTTGCCCTGCGCGCCGGCGGCATGTCAATCGGCCACGTGGATCTGGTCAACGAACTGGTGGCGTGGGACGAGACCCTCGGCCGGATTATCGACGGCGAGCCGAAGGCATTCAGCGGACCGGCCTCGGAGTTCGTGGCGCGCATGCATCCCGACGACCTGGTCGCCGTCCGCGCGGAGGTTGGCGAGGCGCTGGCGCGGACGCGCGAATACCGGATCGACTACCGCTTTCGCCGCACGGACGGATCCTGGTGCTGGCTTCGTAGCCGGGGGCAGGGAAGATTCGACGAAACCGGACGTCCCATCGGCCTGATGGGAGTGACCTGGGACAACAACACGCAGAAACACGCCGAACTCGATCTCAGAGAAAGCGAGGCGCGTTTCCGGGCGTTGTTCTGCGATTCGCCCACACCGATGTCGGTCACCCTGCCCGACGGCCGATATCTGCAGGTCAACCGCGCCTGCTGCGAGATGCTCGGCTACACCGAAGCCGAGTTGCTGCAGGAAGACGACGTAAACGTCACCCATCCGGACGACCGCGCCGCCGCGCTGGAGGGCAGCCGCCGGATGCTCGCCGGCGAGATTCCCCTGTACCGCGCGGTTAAGCGTTATCTGCGCAAAGACGGCCGGGTCGGCTGGTGTGACACCAGCGTGGCCGTCGTGCGGAATTCCGACGGGTCGGTCGCCGGTTTCGCAACCCAGGCCCGCGATATCACGGAGCAAAGGAACGCAGAGGAGGCGCTGCGCGCCAGCGAAGCCCGCCTCAAAACGATTTTTGAACACAGTCCCATGGGCATCGCCTTCTGCGATCTGACCGGCGGCCTGAGCGGAGTCAACGCCGCTTTCGTGAAGATGCTCGGCTACGAAGAGGCGGAACTGCTGGGCAGGAAGTTCCCGGAATTCACGGTGCCGGAGGACTTGCCGGCCGAACAACAGTACATCCAGGAAATGTTTGAGCGGAAACGCGACAGCTATACCCTGGAGAAGCGCTACATCCGCAAGAGCGGCGAAGTGATCTGGGTAGATCTCTGCTCCACCCTGTTCCGGGACGACAAAGGCAATCCGACTTTCGGAGTCGCCATGGTCCAGGAAATCGGCGCGCGCAAACAGGCCGAACGCGACCAGCGGTTCCTGCTCGATCTGAGCGCAAAACTCACCCAGGCCAGACTTCCCGACGAGATGTCCGCCCTGGCCGTCGCGGAAATCGCGGGCTTTCTCGGCGTTTCCCGCTGTTCTTTCATCGCGATCGACGTGGACGCGGATACCGCCGACGTGCTGGCCGACGTCAACACCCACGGTCCCGCCGCTCCCGGCAAGTACGCGCTCCATGACTTCGGCAAGGCGATGGAGTACCTGCGCGCCAACCAGGTAATCGCGATCGGCGACACCCGCACCGATCCGCGCACCGGAGCCGCTTTTGACGTCACCTATGCGCCGCTGGGTCTCCGTTCCACGCTCGGGGTTCCGCTGCACCGGGATTCCGTGTGGCGGGCCACTATCAGCGCCTCGCATCACCAGCCCCGCGACTGGCAGGAACGTGAGATCGCGCTGCTCCGCGGCGTCGCCGAACGTCTGTGGCCGGCGCAGGAGAATGCCCGCCTCTTCGAGGAAGCGAGAGCAAGGAAGGCGGAGTCGGACGCGCAGGGTGCCCTGGCCCTGGCGCGCCTGGCCGAGATTGAAGCGCTCTACGCCAACGCGCCGGTGGGTCTGTTGTACCTCGACCGCGACCTGCGCTTCGTCAGAATCAACGAGCACCTGGCTCGCATCAACGGCATCCCCGTAGTCGATCACATCGGTCGGACCCTGGCGGAAGTGCTTCCCGAACTGGCGCCGACCCTCGAACCGCAGTTGCGCCGCGTCATGGAAACCGGGCAGCCGATCGTGGAAAGTGAACTCCGCGGCGCAACTCCGGGCAGCCCGGAAAGCGGGTCCGTCTGGCTGGTCAGCTACTTTCCTCTGCTCGCGGCCGATGGCAGCGTGGTGGGTCTGAATGGCGTGGTGCAGGATATTACGGCGCGGAAGCAGGCCGAGGAGGCCTGGCTGGAGTCCGCGGAACGGCTCCAGATCGCGACGGTGGCGGCCGGCCTGGGCGTGCTTTCCTGGGATGGCCGAAACAACAAAATGATCTGGGAGAACCAGCTTGCGTATGAGATTTTCGGCCGCACGCGGAGCCAGGGTCCATTCGGCAGAGAAGAATTCCTCGAAACGGTTCTTCATCCCGACGATCTCGAATCCGTCACCCGGTTTAACCGGGAAGCGACGTCCGGCAAGCGGGCCAAGAGCGATCCCTGCCGCATTCGGCGTCCCGATGGCGCCCTCCGCTGGATCCAGTTCCACGCCTCCGCCGAGTTCGCGCCCGACGGCTCGCCGCAATCCATGATCGGCGTTGTGGCGGACGTGACCGATCAGATGGAAGCCCGGAATGCCCTGCTGGAAGAGCGAAGACACCTGCGCGAGAGCGAGGAACGTTCCCGTCTGATGCTCGATTCCATCGACCAGCTGGCGTGGACCGCGCGGGCCGATGGCTCCATCTACTGGTACAACCGCCGCTGGTATGAATACACCGGAACCACCGCCGAACAGATGGAAGGCGGGGGCTGGCAGTCCGTCCATCACCCCGCCCGGCTGCCGGAAGTTTTCGAGCGCTGGACCGCCGCCCTCCAAACCGGCGAGCCCTTCGAAATGGAATTCCCGCTGCGCGGCGCCGACGGAATCTTCCGCTCCTTCCTCACGCGCGTTCAGCCGCTGCGCGATTCCAGCGGCCAGGTGGTCCAGTGGTTTGGCACCAATACCAATATCGAGGCCATCCGCCAGGCGCGCGACGTGCTGGAGGAGAGCGAACGCAGATTCCGGGAACTCGCCGAATCGCTGCCGGATTTCGTCTGGGCCGCCGACACGCAGGGGCAAATCACCTACAGCAATCCGCAGTTTTATACCTACACCGGCGCCGCGGATGGCCAGGCGTTGCGCGAGAAGTGGCTGGACTGCGTTCATCCCGAGGATGTTGCCGCTCTCGCGTCGAACTGGAGGCGCGCTGTTGCCGAGGGCGTGTCGTATAAGTCGGAGGCCCGTTACCGACGCCATGACGGCATCTACCGCTGGTTCCTCAATCGCGCGGAACCGCTGCGGGATGAGCGCGGACAGATCGCGAAATGGCTCGGCACCTCCACCGACATCCATGAGCAGAAACTGACCGAACAGGAACTGCGGCGTTTGAATGCGGATCTGGAGCAGTTCGCCTATGCGGCCAATCACGATTTGCAGGAACCCCTGCGCGCGATTACCACCTACTCGCAGTTGCTGGAACAGGCCTATAGCGACAAAGGCGCGCAGGCCGCGCTGTTCACGAAGTTCATCGTTAGCGGCACGAAGCGCATGGACCGGCTACTGAAAGGCGTGCTCGAATATTCCGGAGCGGGCGACTCCGCCGAGAGTATTGCGGTTGTCGACAGTAAAGCCGTCGTGGAAAAGATCCTGAGGAGACTGGAACCGGAGATTGCGGAGAGTGGCGCAACCCTGATCGTCGGCGCGCTGCCCGAAGTGCGGTTCCACGAGCGCCAGTTCAGTCAGCTTCTGGAGAAATTGCTTGGCAACGCTCTTCGCTACCGGGCAAACCGGCCTTTGCGGATCGAAATTTCCGCGACCCGCGAGGGAGAGTGGCAGAAGTTCAGCGTGGCCGACAACGGCATCGGTATCCGCGAGGAGTATCTGGAACAGATCTTCGGCGTGTTCAAACGCCTGCACAGGGATGAGTACCTGGCGGGCGTGGGACTGGCCGTCTGCAAAAAGATCGTGGAGCGCCAGGGCGGACGCATCTGGGCGGAATCCGCGTTTGGACGGGGCAGCACCTTCTTTTTCACCATCCCGGCTTCTCCGCCGGACTGGCGGGTTCAGGCACCAGGGTTGGAAGTAAGATGAACCAAAGGTGCCCTTTAAGCTTTTGATCGCGGAAGACAACGACGCCGACTTGTATCTGATTCGCGAGTCCCTCAACGCGTCCGGACTGGAGTACGAGGCCAGGGAAGCCGGAAACGGGGAGGAGGTGTTCGCGCTGATCGGCGGGCCATCCGGCCTGTGCGGTTTCGATGGGCTCATTCTGGACCTCAACCTCACGACGCACAGCGGACTGGACATTTTACAGACAGTACGCAAAAACACTGCCTTCGCCGGGATACGCGTCATTATCCTGACATCTTCCCTGTCGCCTGATGACGAGCGCCGCGCCCTGGCTTTGGGCGCGGACGCTTACCTGCACAAACCGATGGATCTTCTCGAATTTATGCAGGTGGGAACGCGCATTGCCGCGCTGCTGCAAGGTTCCAACGGCCAAGCCGCAGGCGTGTAAGGAGAAGCCGCAGGCGTTTAAGGAGAAGCCGCAGGCGTTTAAGGAGAAGCCGCAGGCGTTTAAGCAGGTGAAAACGGTTGCTGCCGGACACTGGTGCGGAACATGCCCGGTGTCGGGTATGGTGAGAACTTCCGTCCGGCTGCTTTTTGCATCGGCCCTGCTGGCTTTCTGCACGACCGGTTGCGCCAACCGCGATAACAAGCCCGGGCCGGAAGGCTCTCCCACGCCCGGGGCGTCCCGCGGAACCGGACAAGGCGCGTCCGGCGTTTATCAGGGCAACTCCGGCAAGCCGAACGAAAAGGCGATGGAGTCGCAGCCTGGAACGAAGCCCGCCGAACCAAGGACGGATACAGGATCGGGCGTCCCGCCCGATAAGCCCGGCAGCGGCACCGAAGCGAGCGGCAGCCCCAAACCGCGTCCCTGAGATAGTTCAAAGCAAGGTTCAGATAGCCGCGCGGACGCTCGAAATTCTATCAATCTTCGGGCGGTGACCATTCGGCTGAAACTTTTTTCCCCTATTGAACCAATAACATACCTCGAATTCGAGGATCTCTCGTAACGGGTCGATCCGAATCCACTGCTACCTTGTGGCCATAAGAGTCCGGCCGCCCCGATCTGTGGCCGGATCACGAAGCCGGCCCATTTCCTCGAGGCTCTGCGCAGGCGACCGTACAAAGATCCGGGGGTAGGCGCTGCCATCTCATGCGGCCGGGGGACTGGATCCCCGATAACAACCAGTAAACCTCGGGGCGCCCCGAATCATAAAACATGAAAACGTAGTCTTCACTACTACTTGCGGCTGAAAATGGGTTCGCATTTTCAACCGGGCATCGGCTCCGCGTTTGCCGAAACACGCGATCCGATACAATGATGTTTACCCCACGCCAAGGAGACTGAGCGCAACTGCGACCATACCCGCGGTGCGCGAAGGAAAATGCCCGACTCAGCAATCCTCGCTCTGGAAGACGGAACCGTCTTCGAGGGCAGGAGTTTTGGTGCGCCCGCCGAACGTTCCGGCGAAGTCGTTTTCAACACCGCCATCACCGGATATCAGGAAATTTTCACAGATCCCTCTTATTCCGGTCAGATCGTCATCCTCACCAACCCCCAGATCGGCAATTACGGCACCAGTTCGCTCGATAACGAGGCCAATCGTCCCTATATCGAAGGTCTCGTCGTCCGCGAGTTTTCCGCCGTCACCAGCAACTGGCGTTCGGACGAAGAAGCCCGCGGCTTTCTGGGCCAGGCCGGCATTCCCGTCGTTTCCGATCTCGATACCCGCACGCTGGTTCGCCACCTCCGCAGCCGCGGCGTCATGCGCGGCGTGCTGTCAGCCATCGAAAAGGATCCCGTTAAGCTCGTCGAAAAAGCCCGCTCCATCTCCTCGATGGCCGGTCTCGACCTCGCCAGTCGCGTCACCACCAAATCCCGCTATGAGTGGACGCACGGCGTCGAGCCCTGCTCCCCTTCCGAACATCTGGCCGCCGGACTCGCTCCGAGCCATCACGTGGTCGCCTACGATTTCGGCATCAAGCACAACATCCTGCGCCGCCTGGTGCACTCCGGCTGCCGCGTCACCGTGGTGCCCGCGCTGACCAGCGCGGAGGACGTGCTGGCGCTTTCCCCCGACGGCATCTTCCTCTCCAACGGGCCGGGCGATCCCGAACCGCTCACCGCGCAGGTGGGCAACATCCGCCGCCTGATCGGCAGGAAGCCCATCTT
>Ga0073936_10005724_pt1 | contig 16675 bp, 15 predicted proteins | sample AliMusrvi5mmetaG_FD_87041 | JGI IMG/M metagenome (GOLD analysis project Ga0073936, IMG submission 87041) | Freshwater lake bacterial and archeal communities from Alinen Mustajarvi, Finland, to study Microbial Dark Matter (Phase II) - Alinen... | ecosystem: Environmental > Aquatic > Freshwater >... | reverse complement strand
TTTTGAGGGCCTGGGTTCCGGGTGTTCAACCGGCGAAGAAGCCTATTCCCTCGCCATCGTATTCAAGGAAGTGGTGGAAAAAATCAATCCTCATGGAGGCTATTCGTTGCAGATATTTGCCACCGATCTCGATAATGAAGCCATCGAAACAGCCAGGAAAGGTGTTTTTCCGGCAAATATTGCTGCCGGCATATCACCAGCCCGGCTGAACCGTTTTTTCATTCCGGCAGACGACAGCTATCGCGTCAATGCCGAAATAAGGGAAACAGTTGTGTTTGCGCAGCACAACATCATCATGCATCCGCCATTTACCAAACTTGACATCCTTTCATGCCGTAATTTGCTCATCTACATGGAGCCTGAGTTGCAAAAAAAACTGCTGGGACTTTTCTTCTACAGTATAAATCCCGGAGGAATTGTCTTGCTTGGCAACTCTGAAACCCTTGGTACACAGAGCCATCTTTTTACCCCCGTGGATGCGAAGCTGAAAATTTTCAAACGCTCGCCAACTCCCCTGGCAAACGAGCTGTTCGATTTCCCCTCTTCATTTTCACGGGCAAAACCGGCCAGTGTTGAGAATGTGATTCCAACGAGTTCAACATCAAATATTCAGACGCTTGCCGATCAGCTGCTGTTGCAGCATTTTTCACCTGCAGGTGTTTTGGTAAACGAAAACGGCGACATCATATACATCAGCGGGCATACCGGGAAATACCTGGAACCGGCAGTCGGCAAAGCAAACCTGAATATTTTCGCCATGCTGCGCGAAGGATTGCGCAACGAATTCCCATTGGCTTTCCGCAGATCGATTACCAACAAGGAAACGGTTGTTTTACACAATGTCAAGGTTGACTCGAACGGGAAAACACAAACATTAAATATCAACATTCACTGGATTGGCAAACCGGAGCAGTTAAATGGCACCCTGATGATCACTTTTACAGATCTTCCTGACCCTCCCGATACGAAACCACGGGCTGAGAACGCCGGGAGGAGCCCAAACAACGCAAGGCAATCCGAGTTGGAAAAAGAGTTGCTGGATATTCGCCATGAACTGCAGAACACCCTGGAAGAGATGCAAACTTCGCAGGAAGAACTGAAATCAACGAATGAGGAGTTGCAATCCACCAATGAAGAACTTCAATCCACAAACGAAGAACTTACCACTTCAAAAGAGGAAATGCAAAGCCTCAATGAAGAACTTCAAACCGTGAATGCTGAATTGCAATCAAAAGTGGATGATTACTCGCGGGTAAACAATGACATGAAAAACCTGCTCGACAGCACCGACATTGCCACCCTATTCCTCGACAAGGAATTGAACATCCGCCGTTATACCCTCCAGGCAACCAAAATTTTCAAATTTATCAAAAGCGACATCGGGCGTCCCTTTACCGACCAGGTTTCCGACCTGCTTTACCCCAAACTGGCTGCCGATGCAATGGAAGTATTGAGAACGCTAATATTTATTGAAAAACAGGTTCCCGCAAAAGACGGAAGGTGGTTTTCCATCCGCATCATGCCCTACCGTACCTTCGATGACAGAATCGACGGACTGGTCATTACCTTTTTCAACATTTCCGATCTCAAAGATGTTGAAATAAAATTACATGAAACAGCACAGATCAACCGTTTGCTATTAAATTCCTCTCCTGATGTGACCATCAGGTTATTAAAAGATCTGAAAATCCAGGAATTCAATCCTGCGGCTGAAATGTTTTTCGGAAAAAAACGGGAAGATGTGATAAACGAAAACTACGTTAATTTGTTTGTTCCTGCCGGTGCGCAAAAAAAGACGGCCAAATACATTGTTTACCTGCTGGAAAAATTAATGGACAGCAAATTTAAAATGCCGGCGCTCACAGGAGCAGGTATGGTTCCTGATGTTGAATGGTCCTCAACCATACTTCACGACAACAGGAAAATGGCAGCAGGAATGATTATTATTCATAAACAAAAAAAAACAGATCATGAATAGAGAAGAAGAGAACCTGACGGATGGACAAATACTTCGGATGAAGGCGGAAGAACAACTGGCCCAAAAGAATAAGAAAGAAGAGAGCAATATCGTGGAAATTGATGTAAAAAGGCTTTTACATGAATTGCAGGTGCACCAGATAGAACTGGAGATGCAGAATGAAGAATTGCGCCAGGCGAATGAGACGACAGAAGCAGCATTGAAAAAATACACCATGTTGTATGATTTTGCCCCGATGGGTTATTTCACCCTCGATGAACATTGCGCCATCTGCGACCTGAACTTCACGGGTGCCGAGATATTGGGAGATAAACGTTTTGCCTTGATAAACAGCAACTTCAGGCTATTTGTTTCTGACGAGTCAAAACCGGTATTTAACACGTTCTTTAGTAAAGTTTATTCCGGCAATTCAAAGGAAACGTGCGAATTAATGCTGGGTTACGACACTAAGACCTCAATCCATGTTTACCTGGAAGGCATTGTTACGCCTGACGACCGGAAATGTCTTTTATCGGTGGTCGACATTTCAGGGTTAACCGGCAGGTAGGTAAAATGCGTGAATCATGTAACTCTTTTCGAAAATCATGTAACACAATCTTACCGGCAGGTACCTAATTTAGTTGTTTTAAACCTCAACAAAAATGAAAGAAGAAGCCGTCTATGCCAAACTGCCCTCCGGGCATAAAAGCAATGAAGAAGCGAATGATATGCCCGGATACCCGGCATATCCTGCCAGCGAGGATATTTACCGGAAATTCCGGGAAGAACAGGATATAAATCCTGAAGATGTCACCCTGATCAAAGTGCCGGATGAAAATAAAGCCGGTGCAAACAATGAAAAGGATTTTCCCGACGACATGTCTGGTAGCGATCTTGACATTCCCGGCTCAGAACTGGATGATGAGATGGAAAATACCGGCGGTGAAGATGAGGAGAATAATTTCTACAGCCTTGGAGGAGATGACCACAGCGACCTGGATGAACAAAAGTGAGAAGTCCTGAACCTTTTAAAATAACTGATATGAAACCGATTAAGAAAAAAAAAGTATTGATTGCACTTGATTATAATCCAACCGCACAAAAAGTGGCAGAGGTGGGCTTTGCAATGGCCCGGTCCATGGATGCGGAAGTAATTTTACTGCATGTGGTATCCGACCCGGTATATTACGCTTCAACTGACTTTTCTCCGATCATGGGATATGTTGGCAACCTGGATGTGAGCCAGATGGAACCGGATATTGCTGTCGTGCTGAAAAAAGCATCCCTGGAGTTCCTTGACAAATCAAGACACCACCTGGGCGACGACACCATTCAAACCATGGTTGAGGAAGGTGATTTCGCCGAAGCAATCCTGAAGAGTGCAAAAAAAATGAAAGCCGATATCATTGTCTTAGGTACTCACAGCCGCAAATGGCTGGAGAATATCGTTATGGGAAGCGTTGCCGAAAAGGTTTTACGTCACACGACCATCCCTCTTTTCGTGGTTCCGACAAAATACAACAACCACCCTTCATAGAAAAATGGATCAGACTCCTCCTTCATTCTGGAGCTTCCCGGCTTCAGAATTACTTGACAGGCTCCAGGCGACTGTTGGCGGACTGACATCCCCGGAAGCAAAAAAGAGGCTCATCAGCTTTGGGGCTAACCGCCTGAAGCCAAAAACAAGATCGAATGCATTCACGCTCCTGATCGGGCAGTTCAAGAGCCCGATCATTCTCATCCTGCTGGTTGCAACGGGGTTATCATTGTTTTTGCATAACCTTGTTGATGCTTCCATCATTTTTGCCATTGTTCTCATCAGCGGGCTCCTTGGCTTCTGGCAGGAGAACAGCGCCTCCAATGCCGTGGCAAAGTTGCTTGCCATCGTACAAATCAAGGCTGCCGTACTCCGCGATGGCAAAGAGGTTGAGATTCCGGTAGAGGATATTGTTCCTGGCGATGTCGTGGTATTGAATGCAGGGGATATTGTACCGGGAGACTGCCTGCTGATAGAGGAGAAAGATGTTTTTGCGGATGAAGCCATGCTTACCGGCGAAACGTTCCCGGTTGAAAAATCTGTGACGTTACTGCCAGCCGATACTGCCCTGGCTCAAAGGACAAACACCGTGTGGATGGGAACACATATCGTAAGCGGTACAGCCAAAGCCCTGGTGATACTTACCGGGATAAACACCGAGTTTGGAAAGGTCTCCGAGCGACTGAACCTGAAGGCGCCGGAAACGGACTTTGAACATGGCATACGAAAATTCGGATATTTTCTAGGAGAGGTCACACTGGTGCTTGTGGTCGTTATTTTCGCCATCAACGTATACCTTCACCGGCCGGTTCTCGACGCCTTTCTTTTTTCACTGGCGCTGGCAGTCGGTCTCACCCCGCAGTTATTACCGGCAATCATCAGCATCAACCTGGCGCATGGCGCCAAAAAGATGGCGCAAAATAAAGTGATCGTCAAACGGCTTGCTTCCATTGAGAACTTCGGCAGCATGAATATCATCTGTTCCGACAAAACCGGCACCCTTACAGAGGGAACGGTCCAGGTTGAATCGGCCCTCGACGTGAACGGAGCTGCAAACGACAAGGTTTTCCTGTATGCATACATCAATGCGTTTTACGAAACGGGCTTCACAAATCCTATTGATGAAGCCATTTTGAAATATCGGAAACCTGACCTGGCGGGCTATGCCAAACACGATGAAATTCCCTATGATTTTCTCCGGAAACGACTGAGCATATCCGTCACTCATGGAGACGCCCACGTAATGGTGACCAAGGGTGCGCTTGCCAATATTCTCGAGGTATGCTCTACCTCAGAAACGAAGGAAGGCACCATTGTTGCCATCGCTTCGGTACAGGAACAGATTCAGGAACATTTTGCTGCATTCAGCAACGAGGGTTTTCGTACCCTTGGCATCGCTTATAAAAGCATGTCCAATGATTCGCTTATCAGCAAGAGCGATGAGAAAGACATGACCTTCCTGGGGTTTCTTACCCTGTTTGACCCGCCAAAGGCCAACATAGCCGAAACCATCAACAGCCTGAAAAAACTGGGCGTTGCGCTCAAAATTATCACGGGCGACAACAAACTGGTTGCTGCCAGCCTGAGTAAAAAGATGGGTCTTACCGATACCAAAATCCTCACGGGTCCTGATCTTCGCAGGATGAGCGATGGCGCATTGCTCCGGCAGGTGGGCACGGTGAGCGTTTTCGCAGAAATCGAGCCCAACCAGAAAGAACGAATCATCATCGCCATGCGCAAGGCCGGGAACGTGGTTGGATACATGGGTGATGGCATCAACGACGCCTCCGCGCTTCACGCCGCCGACGTCGGGATTTCGGTGGATACCGCCGCAGATGTCGCCAAGGATGCTGCTGATATCGTGTTGCTCGACAAGGACCTGGGTGTGCTGATCGAAGGCGTCAAAGAAGGAAGGACAACTTTTGCCAATACGCTGAAGTACGTCTTCATGGCCACAAGCGCCAATTTCGGGAATATGTTCAGCATGGCAGGCGTATCGCTCTTCATCCCCTTTCTTCCATTGCTGCCCAAACAGATCTTGCTGACCAACCTGCTTACCGACTTTCCGGAGATGACCATTGCAACCGACAGGGTTGATGATGAGATGATAAACTACCCCAGGAGGTGGGATATCAAAGCCATTCGCAAGTTCATGATTACCTTTGGCCTGGTAAGCTCTGTTTTCGACTACCTGACCTTTGGATTGCTGCTGCTCGTGCTTCGGGCCAGCGAGGTTCAGTTCAGGACAGGCTGGTTCCTTGAATCGGTCATTTCAGCTTCGATGATCGTGCTTGTTATCCGAAGCCGGAAACCGTTTTTCAGGAGCAGGCCGGGAAAATACCTGCTGATCGCCACACTGACGATTGCGGTTGTCACCATCATCCTGCCATTCACCCCGCTTGGAAATGTTTTTGGATTCACTCCTCTCACGCTTACCACCTATCTGCTGCTGATGCTGATTGTGATGGCTTATATCTTTGCAGCAGAGGTCACCAAAAGATTTTTTTATCAAAGGGTCAAATTTTAATCCTGCAAAATGTGTGAATGATGCAAGTTATCATTAAAGTTATGTAACACTTCCGCAATGAAAAGAGTGCAACTTTGTCGTCTAATGTTTCAATGATAAAATAACTTCAGTAAAAATGAAAACAGCAAAAAAATTAGGCATTTGGATGGATCATTCAAGCGCTCATATTACGGAATTTTCAACAGGGGTGTTGCAGACCACCGTCATCACTTCGAAATTCACTCACGCGGATAAAGAGCTGAGTCTCGACAAAGGAGAAAGCATGATGCACACAAAGGAACAGCACAAACTTTCGGCCTATTACAAAGAACTTGGAGAGGTTATCAGAAATTACGATGAGGTGATTCTCTTCGGACCGACCGATGCAAAAGTTGAATTGTTCAATTTACTGAAAGCAGATCACCTTTTTGCAAAAACAGAGATCGAGCTTGAACAAACAGATAAAATGACAGAACATCAACAACAATCCTTTGTCAAAAAATATTTCATTTCAAAGAATTAAACAGCCCAGGTCGGTAGCCATTGTCGTGGCTCATCCCGATGATGAAACACTTTGGGCAGGAGGTACAATACTGAGCCATCCCTCATGGGTGTGTTTTATTGCCTGTATGTGCCGGGGAAGTGATACCGACCGTGCCCCGAAGTTTCATGAAGCATTGAAAGTGCTCAAATCCGAAGGGATCATGGGCGACCTGGACGACGGGCCCGAACAGAATCCCCTGGATGAAACAGTGATTGAACAAACAATATTGAAGTTATTGCCTGATAAGCATTACGACCTGATCATCACGCACAGTCCGGCCGGAGAATACACCAGGCACATCCGGCATGAGGAGGTGAGCAAGGGGGTGATCAAACTCTGGCATGCGGGGAAAATATCCGCCGGTGAACTCTGGACTTTCGCTTACGAAGATGGCGACGGGAAATATTATCCCAGGCCAATCGAAACCGATACCGTTTTCAGAAGATTAACCAAACGGGTCTGGATGAGAAAGTACAGCATCATCACAGAAACTTATGGATTCGGGAAAAACAGTTTCGAAGCAGAAACAACCCCGCTGGCAGAATCATTCCGGCAATTTACAAACTCGTATGATGCTAAAAAAACACTATGAAGGTCCTCGTTTTATATGACTATCCTCCTGCCCCGGGCGGACTTGCAACGCAGGGTGACCTGTTATACCGCGGATTGCTCGAATCGGGCGTTGATGCGCATGCCGTTCATTTCGAATCAGCCCAGGAAAAGGAATGGTACTACCGCTGGTTCAAGCCTGATGTTGTTGTCGGCGTTGGTTACTGGGGACACACACCACAACTGGTGCTCCACCCGCAACGGTTTGGCGTACAGCCGGTACCATGGCTGGTGGCCGATGGTTATATCGCGAATTACCAGGAAGTCCTGAATGCGCTGCCGCTGATCCTGGTAACATCGGCCTGGGTGAAAGAGATGTATGTGCGCGATGGAATCAATGGCGAAATAATTGAAATATTGCCTGTAGGGTGTGATACGGACGCATTTATTCCTTACAGCAAATCTGATCCGAAAATTGTGGCCGTCCGCGAAGCGCTGGGTGTTTCTCCCGAACAATTGATGATTCTCACCGTTGGAGGCGACGCCGCCTCCAAGGGAGCACAGGAGGTGATGCAGGCACTTGCCATCATTGATGCGAAAGCACCCGATTGGAGATACATATGCAAGGTGTGGCCTCAGCCACGCACCAGGCTTCAAAACCTTGCCGACCTGGAAATGGCGATGCACCTGGGCATTCAAAAGAAAGTGACCTATGAAACCAACACCATTTCACGGAATTTCATGCCTTACCTTATAGCAGCATGCGATATTTACGCAGCCCCTTCACGGCTTGAAGGTTTTGGAATGCCACAGGTGGAGGCAGGCGCCTGCGAAAAACCGGTTATCGGAATCATGGCAATGGGAATGCTTGATACGCTGGTTCACGGTGAAACAGCATTTTTAGCAAAGGTCGCACAAAGGATTGTCGTGAACCAGGTGATGGTCGGCGGTGAATCGGGCTTTGAGGATCAACATACCGTACAGTTTAAAGAGCCCCGCACGGTGGATTACCGCGCAAATATTCAGGATATTGCAAAACATTTACTGTTACTCATGAACGATGCCGCTTTGCGGGACAGGATGGGCAAAGCCGCCCGGGTAAGAGTTGTTGAAAATTTCGACTACCGCATCGTGGCCAAACGTTTTGTGCAGATCATGAATGATAAATTAGGCATAGACTGATTTGACAATCCGGAGATTCAAGATCTATGAAAACTGCAAACCGGCATGAAATCGGAGAGGCAAAAATAGCCGCACTTGAGGTGCTGCTTCATAATGCTCACGGGCCATACCATGGACTTCCCCGCACCGCCGGCTGGGGTTATCCTGAACCATATACCAGGGATCTGATGTTTTCGATCCTGGGAATTGCTGTTTCAGGGAATCTTCAATTGCTGGCAAGTATAAGGACCGTCCTGGAAACACTTGCAGAGAATCAAACCGAACATGGTCACATTCCTTCGCTCGTACATGACAAGGATGACCGTGGATCAAGCGATACCACTCCTTTGTTTCTGCTGGGTGCAGCCATTTTCAGAAAAATAAGCCATGAGCCTGATTTTCTTGAGGATGCTGTCGGCAAAGCCCTGACATGGATGGAGTATCAGAGTCCTTCGGACCGTTACCTTATTGCCCAGCAACCCACCAGCGACTGGCGCGACGAACAGTGGGTGACCGGGTATGGGCTGTATGTGAACACACTGGTATACAGTTACCTAAGACTTCTAGGCCAGCATGAACGGGCCGAAAATATGCGTCATGACATGGGGCGTTTTACCATCACCGGCGGTACGATCCACCACCATGTACACGAAGGGCTGGTGGTAAAGCATAAACCTTACTATGCCTTCTGGTCCTATAAAATACACAGCAGCGAGCGTTTCGACCTCCTGGGCAACAGTCTCGCCATTCTCTCGGGATTGGCTTCCCCTACACGTGCGGAGGAGATGGTTTCATGGATCGAAGATGAATGTGCAGAGATGAGAACAAGGGGAGAACTGGCCATTGACCTGCCGCCCAATTTCTTCCCATATATTAAGCCTGAAGATCCCGACTGGCTTGAAAGGTACGCAACATTCAACAATCCGGGGGAATATCATAACGGAGGCATCTGGCCTTTTATCTGTGGATTTTATGTGGCTGCCCTGGTGGCTGCCAAACGGTACACCCTCGCCGGGGAAAAACTCCTGGCGCTTACACGTTATATAAAAATTGCCAGTGCCGAAGGGGTTAGTTTTGGATTTAACGAATGGATTAAAGCCCAGGATGGCAAGCCCATGGGGCAGGACTGGCAAACCTGGAGCGCGGCTCTTTACCTTTACGCCGCAACATGCGTTGAAAGAAAATCGACACCATTCTTTGATGAGATGCGAACGCCGATCCCTGGTATGCAGAAAAGACCGGCAACAACTCCCGATAAAACCTAACCAGTAAAAGTCAAAAAAGAGATGGATTACGTAGACTATTATAAGGTATTGGGGATAGAGAAGTCGGCAACGCCAAAGGAGATTAAAAGCGCCTACCGGAAACTTGCCAGGAAACTGCACCCCGATTTGAATCCGAACGACAAAGATGCCAAGAGGAAGTTTCAGCAAATCAATGAAGCCAATGAGGTGCTGAGCGATCCTGAAAAACGTAAAAAATACGATCAGCACGGAGCGGACTGGCAGCACGCCGATGAATATGAACAAGCAAGACAAAACCGGGAACAATCCCCAAATTCGCGTGGGGCGGGATTTTCGGGGTCATCTTCCGGTGGGGATTTTTCCGATTTCTTTGAGTCCATGTTTGGCGGCACCCCCGGTGCAGGCAGGGGCAGGCAGGCGAAATACCGGGGAGAAGATTACAACGCTGAGTTGCAGTTGAATCTGCTTGATGCGTATAAAACACATCAGCAAACCCTTACGGTCAACGATAACAAAATCCGCATCACGATCCCCGCCGGCATTGAAAACGGCCAGACCATTAAAATAGCCGGTCATGGAGGCCCGGGAAGAAACGGAGGGCCAAACGGTGATTTGTACATATCGTTTTCAATCGCCAACCATCCCACCATCAAAAGGCTGGCAGATAACCTCTACACCACTGCTGAACTCGACTTGTACACTGCCGTGCTTGGAGGTGAAATCACCCTCGACACCTTAAGTGGCAAAGTCAAACTGCATGTAAAGCCTGAAACGCAAAACGGCAGTAAAGTGAAGTTAAAGGGCAAGGGTTTTCCTGTTTATAAAAACGAGGGCCAGTTTGGAGATCTTTACGTGACTTATCTCATAAAAATACCGACAAACCTTACCGACAGGCAGAAGACATTATTTACCGAACTATCGAAATTGTAATATTAAAACCGTGCGCCATGCAAACAGAAAACCTGATCGCTCTGGATGAATTCTGCACCAGCCACAACATTGAATTTTCGTTTATCAGTTCATTGCAGCAAACCGGACTGATAGAAATTTCTACTGTCGAAGAAACGGGGTTTATTGCCGAAAGCCAGTTGCAAAAACTGGAAAAGTTCCTTCGTTTATACTACGAACTGGACATCAACCTCGAGGGAATTGAAACCATCACACATATGCTGCAACGGATAACTGCCATGCAGGATGAAATAATCTCACTTAAAAACAGGCTCCGGCTATATGAGCCCGGTGAATGAAACGGGAGCACCCTCAGTTTGCACTGAAATGCCGCATGTCCAGACACCTCTGAAGTTGGGCTTGGTGAAAAAGTAGCTATGAAAATACATAAAAATGACTCGACGAACTCATCAACCAAACACATATATTTTTAATATTCTGATGGTTGCTTCTTTTTCACCGGTTCCTAAGTAATGATGGAATGCGCTGGGAATCTGAAATCTGAAATCTGAAATTCACTTCCCTCCGGAAATTCCTTTTAATCCCAATTTATTTTGTGTTTCTCTGCGTTAGCTTGTGTCTAAAGGGATTTAACAACCAATTTTAAGCAGACTCTTTGTTCCAGGTAAAATGTGTGAATGATGTAACTCTTTGCCAAAGTTATATAACACAGATGGCGGCTCATGAATATAACTTTGTAACCGACTGCATATGTTTACAGTTACGCGTTACACATGATTTTCATACAGCCGCAAAAATGAAAGTATTCTTTTTTTCAATCCTTTTTATATTCGCTTCCACCTTGATTTTCGGGCAGGAAGTAGCACCCCAGAATCCCCAAAAAGTGGCCCCGAACGATACCATCGTACCGGGTAAAGGCACCAGGGAAACCCAGATCAAGAAGATCGAAGAGGTAAAAGTGAAAAAACTTTCAGATTCAACCGGCAATGAACCAGCAAAAAGTGCGCTCGTTGATACCACAAAGCAAAACAAATACGGTGATTTGCTCGATGACGACCCTGAATACAATAAAAGGTACCCGCTTTGGATCCCCACAGTTGAAGTACTGGGAGCGCTAACACTCACCTGGGCTTTGGACAGGTATGCACTGAATGCTGCTTATGCACGCATCGGTTTCCAAACCTGGAAATACAACGTGGATAAAGGATGGGAATGGGACAACGACCGGTTCGGCGTAAATTTCATCGGGCACCCCTATTCGGGAACCCTTTCGTACAATGCCGGGCGTGCCAATGGTTATAATTTTTACCAGTCATTCGGTTTTGCAGTCGAAGGCAGCCTCCTTTGGGAATATTTCGGTGAAAATACGCGTCCATCCTTCAACGACATCATCTACACCCCCGTTAACGGAACATTTTTCGGAGAGATACTATACCGGTTAAGTTCGAACATTCTGGATGACCGCACCAGGGGAAGGGAGCGGGTTTTTCGTGAAATTGCAGCCGGACTGGTTGATCCGGTGAGGGGTTTTAACCGGCTGATCCAGGGAAAATCATTCAGGCGGACCAACAAGGAGGTTTATGAAAAAGAGCCGATCAATATTTCACTCTACGGAGGTGCACGTAAAATTGATGATGTGCCCAACAAAGTTTTCGGAAGCGGAACATACAGTGGTATTTTTAATGTCCAGTTTGACTATGGAAATCCTTTTGAACTTCGAAAAAGAAAACCTTTTGATTTTTTCAAGCTTCGTCTTGATCTGAATATCGGTGTAGGAAGGAAATACCTCGACAACATTCTTGGCTATGGAATTTTATTCGGCAAAAACATGCAATTGGGTAAAATGGCTCTGCTTGTCGGGGGATTTCAATATTATGATTACTGGGACAATGACAAATTTGAGTTAGGCACCATCGGGTTAGGAGGCGGAGTAGTATCGAAGTTGCCGTTAAGCAAGGAGAGCAACCTTTATACAAGCATCCACCTGGCACTGGTGCCATTTGGAGGAAACAGCACAAAGTTCGTCATTGATACGACCCAGGTGCGGGATTATAATTTTGTAGGCGGACTGGAGGCGAAGTTTGAAACCACCATAAACCTGAGTAAATATGCGACCGCCACCCTGAGGTACTATTTTTACTGGATGCGCACCTACATCGGCACAAACGGGAACAACTTCATCCAGATTTTAAAACCCAGGGTGACTGTGCGATTGTTTAAAACCCTGAGCATCGGTACGGAAGCCCAGCTCTATTACAATGACCTTTACCAGCGAGGCGTGCCCGGCCACCATTCTATACAGACAGATCAGAGCGTCTTCTTACTATTGTATCTTGAGGATAAACAACGCCGGGGACACTATAACTGACAATAACCCTTTTCCCTGTACTGTTTCTTCAGGAAAGAACAGTCGTATCCTCCCTACCAACCCCATCATTTCCAATAGCTGGCCCCGGTTTACCTTTACGGCAAAAATCAGGGTACCGTGAGAACACCGAAGCCGGCAGCAATGTTTGCCAAAGCAGATGAATGGCAGAACAGTGACCTAACGCTACGGGAGGTTGCCGCATTGGTATGTGTATAAAGATGTACGGGTAGATGCTTCTGTTCCTGATCACAAATTTGTTGCCCATGATGCCTATTATTCCTTTGCTGATGAAGGCACTATGTAATATTTTAGTCCCGGATTCCAATTGTAATCGAAATCCGGGACATTTTTAATGGCCTGCAATTTTTTGTTAAAAAATGTTAATTTGAATTATAAAACAGATAATACCCTAATATTAATCGTAATATTGCATTGTATTAGGTTAATAATCATATTGTTACATAATTAACAATTAATTCTCCTGCCATGAAAAAAGTCATTGCATTTATATTCTTGTTCCTGCTTGCAAGCATCGCCTTATTTGCCCAGGTGGCTATCAACACCGACAACAGCCCACCAAATGCATCAGCCGGGTTGGATGTGAAATTCCGCTTACACCCGCTATGCCTGGGCTTACAGTGCTTGCGGGAATTCCACCCCGGTTACCCTTACGCAAACAACTTCCCTCAACCCGCCTGCCGCGCCAACCGCCGGAACACAGGTGCCATCTCCAACTCAGATCGTCTGGAACTGGAATGCGGTTTCCGGTGCTACGGGGTATAAATGGAGCGCGGTAAACAACTATGCAGGAGCAACAGATATGGGCACTGCTTTAACCAACACCGAAACCGGGTTGACCTGCAATACTGCTTATACCCGCTATGCCTGGGCATACAGTGTTTGCGGAAACTCAACCCCTGTTACCCTTTCACAGACAACTTCTGCCTGTGCTGGAGTGCCCTGCCCGGGAACACCCACAGTATCTTATGGTGGCCAAACTTACAATACAGTTCAGATAGGCTCACAATGCTGGTTTAAAGAAAACCTAAATATCGGAACAAGGATAAATGGCGCACTGGAACAAACAAATAACAGCATAATTGAGAAATACTGTTACAACGACCTTGAATCGAATTGCAACATATACGGTGGTTTATACGAATGGAGTGAAATGATGCAATATGTAACCACAGCCGGTGTGAAAGGAATATGTCCTACAGGCTGGCATATTCCAACAGATGCTGAGTGGACTGCAGCTACAAATTTCCTGGGAGGAGAAAGTGTCTCAGGTGGGAAAATGAAATCTACAGGTACAATCGAAGCAGGCACCGGTCTATGGTATGCTCCAAATACCGGGGCAACCAACGAAAGTGGCTTTACAGCCGGTCCGGCAGGCTTTCGTATCTACAATGGAGCGTTCTACTCCATTGGCAGCGTCGGCTACTGGTGGAGTTCATCTGAGGAAGTTACAAGTTATGCCTGGAGCCGGAACACGACGTCTAGCTACAGCAATGTATACAGGGTCGACAATACTGAGAGTGGCGGTTTTTCTGTGCGTTGCGTTCGGAATTTTTAAAACTATTTGCCTGTTTGATTATTTTGAGAAATGGGGTTACATCAGGAATTGCCGGTATATAAAGCAAGTTACGATTTGTTGGTGGAAATTTTTCGGTTACGAAAGAATTAAGCAGGAAGTATAGCTAAACTGTGTTTTTCACCACAGTAACAAGCGAATCCAGCGATTACTGAATATTTCCCAACACAAAAATGATAATCCCCACCAATTGTCCCGTATCCATGACATCCGGAGTTCCGAAAAAGTATTTTACCGGAAAGTGTGCGAGATTTACGCCACCAGTACCGGTTATGAACATTCACAACAAAAGACATTGGATTTCTTCGGTTCGGTGCAAAATAAATTCCATCTGGCAGTGACCGGGAAAACAGTTGCAAAGATCTTGACCGACAGGGCCGATGCAACAAAACCCAACATGGGTTTTACAAATTGGCCTGGTGAAACGATCAAAAAGCAGGATACAGAGGTGGCAAAAAATTATCTGAATTCCCCGGAACCTGATCAATTGAACCTGCTAGTCAACCAACCTTGAATTCGCCGAATAGCAGGCCATTGAACAAACATTGAATAAACATCGAAGGAACATCGAAGGAACATCGAAGGAACATCGAAGGAACATCGAAGGAACATCGAAGGAACATCGAAGGTAACTTAGAGAAGACTTAGGGAAGACTTAGAGAAGGCTTAGGGGAGTCTTAAAGAAGACTTAGAAAAGGGGAAACTGGAAGAACTTTACCCAAAGCAGGCGAACTCTTTTTCAGTGACATTTCCGGGAATGTCGGTGGCCCTCACGCGGCAAATGGTCCCCGGTTGCAGCAATGAGGATTCTTTTATAACATATTTATATTGACCGCAGTAATCCGGGTCGCCGGTCTCTCCTTCTTCAAGGATTCTGCCATCGGATGCAACAAGAGTCACACTCACCCTGGGCATTCTGAAGCGATCCCTGGCACTGATTATGACCGAATTGCCTGCACCCCCGATCTTGGAATCGGGTCCGGCCTCCCGGATTGAAGGAGGATTCATGAAATCCATGATGGCCAGCTGGTATATTCCTATATTTTTCTTTTTCTTTTTCCAGCGTTTAAGGTACACAGCATAGCCGGCTGATTGTTGCGGATCTGCAACCGTCTGGCGACCATACTCCTTGGCACGTTCAAACCGGAGAAGATGCTGCTTTTGTTTTTCCGAGCGGATTGTTTCCGACAGGTCGGGAATCGACCTTATGACCCCATCATCTTGCATGACGATGTTGCCGAGTTTCCCGCTGTATGTTCTCGTTATCATATTATAATTGCTGCGTGCCATAAGCTTTTATTGCTTAATCGGAATTTTTCAAAAAGGTGATACAGAATGTTGATAACTTTTTCGCCAGTTATCTCGTCCTGCAACCAGGAGCGTTACCGATAACAATGTGAGACTATTTCACCGTTGATTTCGCCGGAAGTTTTGATGATTTTTCAAAACGGGAAGAAATTCAAACAGCATCTGAGAATTTCAGGGAATTCCAGGGATTAAAACCGGTAGATCAGGGTTGCTCCCACTCCTGTGGAGCTGACGGGAATCACCTCCAGTTTTTTGTTGGCATTGAAATAGACCATGCTGCCTACGGCAAAGCCAAGCGCAGATCCGAACAATACATCCGATGCCCAGTGGTCATTGACAGCCAGCCGGTAAAGGGCCGTGAAACCTGCCATTCCGAAACTGACGGCCGGCACCCATTTCGTGTTCCAGTACTCCAGCCCCACAACGGTCGCAATGGCAAAAATCGCCGAAGAGTGACCCGAAGGAAATGAGTTGTAGCCAAAAGTGCCATAATCGCCGCCCCAGCTGAAAGGCCCTTCCCAGATATGGGGATCGGGAGGAGTATCCTGGTAAGGACGATGCCGGTGCGTGACCTGTTTGATGACATTGGTCAAAACAGCCGTAATCACATAGGCTTCAACCCCCTTCATGCCTGTTTCCTTTGCTTTTTTATTCTTCCAGATCACACCGCAGGCATAAAAAACACCCAGAGCCGGGATGGCAATCACACCACTTCCAAGTGGACTAAAAAAGTAATAGGAACTTTTACTGATGAAATAGGATTGGTTTCGGTAAAAAAACTGCTGGATCGGTTTGTCACCAATTGCTATAAGGGTTATGGTTCCGGCGACTATTGCCGATGCTGCAATGATCTGACTCTTTTTCCATCGGAACGGGTTGGTAAAAACCGATTTTGTATCTGTCCAGTAAGAATATGCATAGGACCTGGAAAAGTTACTGGTGGGCAGGATGTTCTGGGGTTCAGCCGTAATGATTAAAGTATCCGGTTTCTTACTCAC
>Ga0073936_10005712_pt1 | contig 16705 bp, 16 predicted proteins | sample AliMusrvi5mmetaG_FD_87041 | JGI IMG/M metagenome (GOLD analysis project Ga0073936, IMG submission 87041) | Freshwater lake bacterial and archeal communities from Alinen Mustajarvi, Finland, to study Microbial Dark Matter (Phase II) - Alinen... | ecosystem: Environmental > Aquatic > Freshwater >... | reverse complement strand
GCCGCTTCGACGATCCCATGACCCAGAAGGACATGGGCATGGTGCCCTACACCATCGTCAAGGCTGACAATGGCGATGCCTGGGTTGCCGGGCGCGATTCCAAGAAATATTCGCCGTCGGAAGTTTCGGGCTTCATCCTGCAGAAGATGAAGGAAACCGCCGAGGCGCATCTGGGCGAGAAAGTCACCCAGGCCGTCATCACCGTTCCCGCTTACTTCAACGACGCCCAGCGCCAGGCAACCAAGGATGCCGGCAAGATCGCGGGCCTGGAAGTCCTGCGCATCATCAACGAACCCACCGCCGCGGCGCTGGCCTATGGCCTGGACAAGAAACAGTCCGGCACCATCGCGGTCTATGACCTTGGCGGCGGCACCTTCGACGTCTCCGTGCTGGAAATCGGCGACGGCGTGTTCGAAGTGAAGTCCACCAATGGCGACACCTTCCTGGGCGGCGAAGACTTCGACATCCGCATCGTCAATTTCCTGGCCGATGAATTCAAGAAAGAGAATGGCATTGACCTGCGCAGCGACCGCCTGGCGCTGCAGCGCCTGAAGGACGCCGCCGAAAAAGCCAAGATCGAATTGTCGAGCGCGCAGCAGACCGAAGTGAACCTGCCCTTCATCACGGCGGACGCGTCCGGTCCCAAGCATCTGACCATCAAGATCACCCGCGCCAAGCTGGAATCGCTGGTTGATGACCTGATCCAGAAGACCATAGGCCCGGTGAAGACCGCGCTGAAGGATGCCGGCGTCACCGCGGGCCAGATCGACGAAGTGATTCTGGTCGGCGGCATGACCCGCATGCCCAAGGTGCAGGAAGCGGTCAAGGCGCTGTTCAACAAGGAGCCCCACAAGGGCGTCAACCCGGATGAAGTGGTCGCCATCGGCGCCGCGATCCAGGGCGGCGTGCTGAAGGGCGAAGTCAAAGACGTGCTGCTGCTCGACGTCACTCCGCTGTCGCTGGGCATCGAGACACTGGGCGGCGTCTTCACCCGCCTGATCGACCGCAACACCACCATCCCGACCAAGAAGTCGAACATCTTCTCCACGGCCGAAGACAATCAGGGCGCCGTCACCATCAATGTGTTCCAGGGCGAACGCGAAATGGCGGCCGACAACAAGTCGCTGGGCCGCTTCGACCTGCAAGGCATTCCGCCCGCGCCGCGCGGCGTGCCGCAGATCGAGGTCACCTTCGACATTGACGCCAACGGCATTGTCAGCGTCACCGCCAAGGACAAGGCCACCAGCAAGGAGCAGCAGATCCGCATCCAGGCTTCCGGCGGCCTGTCGGACGCCGACATCCAGAAGATGGTCAAGGAAGCCGAACTCCACGCCACGGATGACAAAAAGCGCCGCGAACTGGTGGAAGCCAAGAACCAGGCCGACGGCTTGGTCAGCTCGACCGAGCGCGCCATGGGCGAACATGGCGACAAGGTTGATGTTTCGGAAAAGACCGCCATCGAGGCCGCCATCGCCGCGCTGAAGGAAGCCGCCAAGGGCGAAGATGTCGAAGACATCAAGGCCAAGACCCAGACCCTGGCCCAGGCTTCGATGAAGCTGGGCGAGGCGATGTACAAGTCGCAGCAGGCCGGTGAAGCCGCCGCCGATGCGGCGGCCGCCGGCGCCGGCAACAAGCCTGACGACAATGTCGTAGACGCCGACTTCGAAGAAGTCGAAGACGAAAAGAAGGGCGCCTAAATCATCCAAGGCCCTCCCGCCAATCGCGGGAGGGCCTTTTTGTTTTTCGTATCCGGGGGCGGGTAGATAAAAAATGTCTGGGGCAATGAACAAGCGTTGTTACTACGAGACCCTGGAATGCCAGAAGGGCGCGACAGTCGAGATTCTCAAATCCTCGTACCGCAAGCTGGCGATGAAATTTCATCCCGACAAAAATCCCGGCGACGCCACCGCCGAAGTCAAATTCAAGGAAATCAGCGAAGCCTATGAAATTCTGAAGGACGATCAGAAGCGCGCTGCCTATGACCGCTTCGGTCATGCCGCATTTGGGAATGGCATGGGCGGCGCACGCGGCGGCAACCCGTTCGATTTCGGCGGCAGCTTCAGCGATGTGTTCGAGGATTTCTTCGGCGACCTGATGGGCGGGCGCAAAGCGCGGCGCGGCAATCGCGGCCAGGACCTGCGCTACAATCTTCAGATCAGCCTGGAAGAGGCGTTTCGTGGCCGCACCGCCGAAATCGAAGTGCCCAGCGCTGTGGCCTGCGACACCTGCAACGGTTCGGGCGCAGAAGCCGGCCACACCGCCGAGACCTGCCCCACCTGCGCCGGTCACGGCAAGGTGCGCGCGACGCAAGGCTTCTTCACCATTGAGCGCAGCTGCAACGCCTGCCGCGGCAGCGGCAAGATCATTCGCCATCCCTGCAAGACTTGCCGCGGTGCCGGTGTGGTGCAGAAGGATCGCGTGCTGAGCGTGGACATTCCGCCCGGCGTCGAGGAAGGCACCCGCATCCGCCTTTCCGGCGAAGGCGCGGCTGGTGCCGGCGGCGGCCCCAATGGCGATCTCTATGTTTTCCTGTCGGTGGCCGAGCACGCCATTTTCCAGCGCGATGGCCACGCTTTGCATTGCCGCGCACCGGTGTCTTTCATCACCGCCTCGCTGGGCGGCACGATCGAAGTCCCCACTCTGGATGGCGGCCGCGCCAAGGTGGCCATTCCCGAAGGCACGCAAGGGGGGCGCCAGTTCCGCCTCAAGGGCAAGGGCATGCCGGTACTGCGCAGCGCCCAGCGCGGCGATCTTTATATCGAGGTCGCGGTCGAGACACCGGTCAAACTGACCAAGCGCCAAAAGGAATTGCTGCGCGAATTTGAGACCGCCAGCCAGGCCGGCACCCATCCCGAGGCTGAAGGTTTCCTGGCCCGGCTGAAAGAATTTTGGAACGGCCGCGATCCCGCCTAGACTGGGGTCATGACCGCCTCCCCCGATGCCTTTTCCGGAAATCTGCGGTTTCTGCGCGCGCTGATCGCGCATCCCAAAAGCATCGGGGCACTGGCGCCGTCCAGCCGGGCGCTGGCCAAAGCCATTGCCCGCCAGATCGATCCGGACCGCCCAGGCCCGGTGCTGGAGCTTGGCCCCGGCACGGGGGTGCTGACCCAGGGCCTGTTGGACCGGGGTATCACGCCGGAGCGTCTGACCCTGGTGGAATTTGACGCGGAAATGGCCGCGTTCCTGGCGCAGCATTTTGCCGGGGTGGATGTCATCCAGGGTGATGCCTTCGACCTGGCCCGCACCCTGGGGCCCAAGGGGCGGGAGCCTTTCAGCGCCATTGTTTCGGGTATCCCGTTGCTGAATTTCCCCATGGTGCGGCGGCGCGCATTCATGGAAGGGGTCTGCCGGTTGCTGGCCCCCGGCGCCCCCCTGATTCAGTTCTCCTATGGCATGAACGCCCCCGCATTGCCGTTGCCCGGCCATTGCGTGAGCCGTGCCGCCTTGGTCTGGGCCAATCTGCCGCCTGCCCGGGTCTGGGTTTACCGCAAAGCCTGAGAATTTATGCTGCACCTCATGCTGCAGCATAAAGTGCAGCATAAATTACCCGCCATTGTAGAATAACATTTGAAATCATATGTTTAGATCATGGCCCTGAGCGACGAAGAACTGGAGCGCTATGCCCGCCACATTGTGTTGCGGCAGGTTGGCGGCACGGGCCAGGCCAAAATTCATGCTGCACGGGTGCTGGTTGTCGGCGCGGGGGGGCTGGGCAGTCCCTTGGCGCTCTATCTGGCCGCAGCGGGAGTGGGCGTGCTGGGCCTGGTGGATGACGACACGGTCAGCCTGTCCAACCTGCAGCGCCAGATCCTGTTCCAGACCGGCGATGTGGGCAGCCCCAAAACGGCGGCGGCGGCCAAAGCCCTGAAGGCCCTGAACCCTGGGGTGACAATCGCGACCCATGCCGTGCGGCTGACAGCGGCGAACGCCAAAGCGCTGATTGGTGCTTATGACATTGTCGCCGATGGCTCCGACAATTTTGAGACCCGTTTTCTGGTCAATGACACCTGCTTTGCCCTGGGCAAAACCCTGGTATCGGCGGCGGTGACGGAATTCGAAGGCCAGCTTTCCACCTTCAAGGGCAAGCCTTGTTATCGCTGCCTGTTCCCGCAGCCGCCGCCGGCCGGCACTGTTGCCAATTGCTCCGAAACCGGGGTGATCGGTGCAGCGGCAGGGGTGATGGGGTCGCTGGCGGCGCTGGAAGTATTGAAGGAAATCGCCGGGATCGGCGAAGGCCTGGCGGGACGGCTTCTCATTTATGAGGCGCTTTCGGCGCGCTTTCGCACCGTGAATTTCCCGCCGGACCCCGCCTGCAGCCTTTGTAGTTAACCCACGCTTAATTGCGGGCGGTGCAAACTTTGGTCACGAGGGGATATCCGTGGCCAGAGAGATTCATTACGAGGTTTTTCGCAGGGTCGGCGCCAAGGGCGTCTGGTCACTGCATGACGTGCGCCAGGATCGCGACAGCGCGATTGAGATGGCACAGGGCCTGATGAAGGCCGAGAAGGCCACTGGCGTCAAAGTCGTCAAAGAAACCTACAACGACGATACCGGCGACTACCTCACCCTGAAAATATTCGAAGAGGGTCATAACCAGGTCAAAGTGCCGGTGGCGCAGGAAGACACGCCCAACGCCCTGCCCTGCTTCAAGCCCGAAGACCTGTATTCCTATCACGCCCGCTCCACCATTCGCCGGTTGCTGCCCGATTTCCTGGCGCGCAATCGCATCACCGTCACCGAGTTGATTCACCGTCCCGACATTCTGGAAAAACTGTAAGCGACCGGAACGCTGTACCAGCACGCCATCCAGAAAGTCGCGGTGGCGCAGGCCGCCAATACGGCGACCCCGGTGCAAGCGATCGTCAAAGGACTGAACGAGCTGGCGACCCAGGCGATCCAGCGCGTCTATCGCGACCAGCGCAAGGGCCTGTTTCCCAATCCGCGCGCCGACCAGTTCGGCGAACTGGCGCAGAAGCTGGGGACGCAGGGCGACGCGGCGTATATTTTCAACGCCGCCCTGTCCAATCATCTCAAGGATGCCAAAGGCTGGGATGAAAAAGTCCAGCTTCTGCTGACCGTGATGGAAACCGCGCCTGCCGCGGAAGGGCCGCGCAAGCTGGTGCTGTCATCGGTTGACGCCATTCTGGCGGAAGTGATGGGCGGCAGCGCGGCGCTGCATGAGTTGATGGGTCCGGCCGATACATTGGCCGTGGCCTTGGGCCAGCTGGTCGAACTGTTTCTGGGCCGCACGCCCAAGGACGCCAAGGGCGGCCTTTCCAAGCTGACGCAGCATTTCGCAGCCGATGATCTGGCCGAAGCCCGCACCGCCGTGGCCAACCGCATTGTCGCCGAATTCAAAAGCACCAAGCGGCTGGTACCGGACTCGCTGGTCGAGGAATTAAAAGCGCTTCGCAGCCTGGCCAACAAGGTCGTGCTGGGCGTAGGCAAATATCTGTCGCATGAAGACCTGGTCGCCGCCTTCACCTTGCGCTCCAAGCGGCTGGTCAACCAGGAAATCCTCTCGGCTCATATCGACGGTGTATTGCCGGACGAAAAAGTCGAGCGCCTGCTGTTCGTGGAAGAAAATGTCATCGGCACCGAGAACAAGCGTCAGCTTGCCGGTTTCGTGCTGCCGGTGGTCAATTCGGCGCCGTTCGAGAATTTCTTCAACAACCCCAAAAGCCCCATTCTGGGCCGCTTGCAGCGGCTGGTGGCTCTGCAGGGCAAGGTGCGGCGCTCCAATTTCATCGAAGTGCAGCGCCAGGAAATCATCGACAAGATTGACCGGTTGGCCTGCAATGCTGCGACAAGCGCCAAGCTGTTTGAAGGCCTGGAGGCGCGCAACTCCAATCATGTCGAGAAGGCAACCACGCTTTTGAAACTGGTGCTGGGCGGCTTCTTTACCGAAGGTCAGCTCATGTCGCGCGCGCGGGAGATGATCCTGGGCTATCTCGCCACGCCAGGATTCCTGGCGGGCTATTTCGCCAGCCTGCCCCAGACGGACGGCGATACCGAGAAGGCGATGTCTGTGTTGATTGCCGATTTGGACAAGGCAGGCATCACCGCGGAAACCGGCCTTCGCTCTATTGCCGCCTAGGCAGCAGCGTATCCGCCACCAACAATACAACGCCTAGCGAAATCATGGCGTCAGCAGCATTGAACACAAACAGCGGCGTCGCGCCCAGATGCAGCGACAGATAATCAAACACCGCGCCATAGAAGCTGCGATCCCATAAATTCGCCAGCGCGCCGCCCACGATCAGCCCATAGCCGGCAGCCGCCCATTTTTCCGTGGCGCGCCAGGCCAAGCTGCCGACAAACACGATCAGCGCCAGAAGCGCCAGCGACAAAGCATGGCGCCCGGAATCGCCGCTCTGCCACAACAGGCTGAAGGATACGCCCTGATTCCAGGTGTGACGCAGATCGAGCAGGCCCGGGATCACTATGGCGTCGGGCAGACCCAGCGCCACCCTCTCGCCTAGCATGCTGCAGAGCAGGCCGATCACGGCGCTCAGGCCAGCCAGCTTGCGCGCCGAGGTCAATGCGCGGCGTCCCAATTGTCGGCGGCCCGGGCTTCGACCACCAGGGGCACGGAAATTTCGATCGCGGGTAGCGCCGCCTTTTCCATGATTCCAACCACCAGCTTGCGCGTGGTTTCGACTTCCTTGTCGGGAGCCTCGAAAATCAATTCATCATGCACCTGCAGCAGCATGCGGGCGGACAGTTTTTTCTCGGCCAGCGCGCCGGGCAGCCGTATCATGGCGCGGCGGATGATGTCGGCTGCGGCGCCTTGAATCGGCGCATTGATCGCCGCCCGTTCCGCCCCGCCGCGAAAACCCTGAATCTTGGAATTGATTTCGCGGATATGGATGCGCCGCCCGAACAGGGTTTCGACAAAGCCATGCGTGCGCGCGAATTGCTTGGTGTCTTCCATATAATCGCGAATGCCGGGAAAGCGCGTGAAGTATTTCTTGATGTAATCGCTGGCTTCGCTTTGCGGAATGCCCAGTTGGTTGGCCAGGCCAAAACCCGAAATGCCGTAAACGATACCGAAATTGATCGCCTTGGCGCGCCGCCGCACTTCGGCGGGCATGTCTTTCACCGGCACGCCGAAAATCTCGGATGCCGTCAAAGCGTGAATATCAACATTCTCGGCAAAGGCCTTTTTCAGTTCCGGAATGTCGGCGATGTGCGCCAGCAGCCGCAGTTCGATCTGGCTGTAATCGGCGCTGATAAGCTTGTGGCCTTTGGCGGCGATAAAGGCCTGGCGGATGCGGCGGCCTTCCTCGGTGCGGATGGGAATATTTTGCAGATTGGGATCGGTGGAAGCCAGCCGCCCGGTGGTGGTGGAGGCCATGGCGTATGAGGTGTGCACCCGGCCGGTCTTGGGATTGATGTAACCGGGTAGCGCGTCGGTATAGGTGCCGCGCAATTTCGCCAGGCCCCGCCATTCCAGAACTTTCTGGGCGATGGGATGGCCCTGTGCCGCCACTTCTTCCAGCGCATCCACATCGGTGGACCAGGCGCCGGTCTTGGTCTTGCGGCCGCCTTCCAGGCCCATCTTGTCGAACAGGATTTCGCCCAACTGCTTGGGCGAGCCGATATTGAAATCCTGGCCTGCCAGCTTGTGAATTTCCGTCTCAAGGCCGCCTTGGGTCTTGCCGAAATCATTGGACAGGCGGCGCAGCAATTCCGGGTCAATCGTAATGCCGGCGCGTTCCATATCGGCCAGCACCATAACCAGCGGGCGTTCCAAACTTTCATAAACGCCCAGCTTTCGCGCCTCGGCCAGCTTGGGCTTCAGCAGCATATGCAGGCGCAAGGTCACATCGGCGTCTTCGGCGGAATATTTGGTGGCTTCCGTCACCGGCACGCAATCAAAGCCGATCTTCTCTTTGCCCTTGCCGGTCACTTCGCTGAAGGTGATGGGCTTGTGGGAGAGATGCAGTTCCGACAATTCGTCCATGCCGTGGCCATGCAAGCCGCCTTCCAGCACATAGGAAATCAGCATTGTGTCATCGATCGGGAACAGCCGGATGCCGCGTTCCAGAAAAATGGCCGCGTCGTATTTCAGATTCTGCCCCACTTTCAGTACGGCAGCGTCCTCAAGCAGCGGCTTCAGGCGTTTGATGACATCGGCTTCCTGCAGCTGGACAATGGCGCCACTGTCGGCAGCCGAAGACAAATCAAGCTGCGAGCCGTCGCCCTTGCGGTGGCCGCAGGGAATGTAACAGGCCTCCCCTGGCGCCACCGCCAGCGAGACACCGCACAGCCCCGCCTGCTGCGGATCCAGCGAAGTGGTTTCCGTATCAACGCAGACCAGTCCCAAGGTTGTGGCGCGGGCAATCCAGACATCCAGTTCTTTGGCCGTTGTGACGGTGAGATAAGCGCCATGATCAATGGGCGCCCGGATGGCGGCATCTTCGGTGCGTGCGTCGGCTTTCGGCAATTCTATTTTCAGATGCGGCGGCGCGGCGACGGACGCGGCAGAGGCGATGGTGTCCACATCGCCGATTTGGAAATGCGATGCGACACGCTTGACGATGGACGTGAATTCCATCGCTTTCAGGAACGCGATCAGTTCGGCAGGATCAGGCTGATGCACGGCGAATTCCGCCGGCTGTTCTTTCAGCGGCACCTTGTCATCCAAGGTCACCAGCCTGAGAGAAATGCGGGCGTTATCGGCGTTTTCGATGATGGTTTCGCGGCGCTTGTTCTGCTTGATCTCGCCGGCGCGCTTCAAAAGCGTTTCGACGTCGCCATAGAGATTTATCAATTCCGCCGCGGTCTTGATCCCGATTCCCCGCACGCCGGGCACGTTGTCGCTGGAGTCGCCAGCTAGAGCCTGGACCTGGATCACCTTGTTCGGGGCCACGCCAAACTTCTCGAGCACTTCGGCGGAAGCGATGCGCTTGTTCTTCATGGTGTCGAGCAATTCGACCTTGCCGTCGACCACCAGCTGCATCAGGTCTTTGTCCGATGACACGATGGTGACCTTGGCGCCGGCTTCGCGCGCGGCGCGGGCATAGGTGGCGATGAGATCGTCGGCCTCAAAGCCTTTCATCTCGACGCAGGAAATGCCGAAGGCGCGGGTGGCGTCGCGCACCAAGGGAAATTGCGGGATCAGGTCTTCCGGCGCGGGCGGACGATGCGCCTTGTATTCCTTGTAGATGTCGTTGCGGAAGGTTTTCTCGCTGGCGTCGAAGATCACTGCCAGATGGGTGGGCGCGTCGGACTTCATGTCCTCCAGCAGCTTCCACAGCATGTTGCAGTAACCGGACACCGCCCCGGTGGGCAGGCCGTCGGATTTGCGGGTGAGCGGCGGCAGGGCGTGATAGGCCCGGAAGAGATAGCCGGAGCCATCAATCAGATAGAGATGGTCGCCCTTTTTCAGAGCGGTCAATGATGGCTTCCGGCGCCGTCTTTCAGCACAAAGCGGCGGTCGCAATAGGGGCATTCGACGGAGGTTTCGTCCCCCATTTCCAGATAGACGCGCGGATGACCCAGCGCCCCGCCAATGCCGTCGCAGGAGACGCGGCTGGTCGTAACTTCGATGATTTCGGGGGTATCTACGGGCATGGGGCGCTCGGAAAAGGTGGGCTTATTTCGAAGATTGGCGGGATCATAACTCTTAAGATTTGAGGGGCAAGAGGTTAGGATCGAGCCATGGTGACCTTGAACAGGATTTACACAAAAACAGGCGATTCCGGCGAAACCGGACTGGGCGACGGCTCCCGCCTGCCCAAATATGCGCTGCGCGTGGCGGCGATGGGCACGGTGGATGAAACCAACAGCGCCATAGGTGTGGCGCGGCTGGACGCGGAAGGCGATGTCGATGCCATGCTGTCGCGCATTCAGAATGACCTGTTCGATCTGGGCGCCGATCTCAGCGCGCCGGAGGATGGCCGCAAGGCGGAAGGCCGACTGAGAATCGCCGGATCGCAAGTGGAACGACTGGAACGCGAGATTGACGCGATGAACGAAAATCTGTCGCCGCTCAAATCATTCGTGCTGCCGGGTGGCACGGCGCTGGCGGCGCATCTGCACCTGGCCCGTGCCGTGGCGCGGCGGGCGGAAGGTGTGATTGCCGAACTGGCGTCGCAGGAAGCGATCAATCCGGCGGCGCTGCAATATGCCAACCGGCTGTCGGATCATCTGTTCGTGATGGCGCGCACGGCGAATGATGGCGGCATGGGCGACGTGCTGTGGGTACCGGGCAAAAATCGATAACTATTCAGGCCCCAGCTTTCGCCCAAAAATGAAAGCCAGAATGACCCCGATCACACCGGTGATACCCCAGCCGGGCAGCGCCAAGGCAGAATAGACGCCCTGGGCGAGGAAGGGGAGATAATGCTGCACCCAATCCTTGAAGACTGTCAGGCCATTCGCATCAATGATGATCCAGACCGTGGCGAGGCTGCGCACGGTGATTTCGCCGCCTTTTTCCAAGGACGTGACGGCGTCGGCGCCAAGCAGCATCAGCGCTACGACGATCAGGATAAGGCTGATAAGGCGCATCAGGACGGCCATGGCGCACGCTAACGCGGCCCCGCGCCCGAGACAAGAATGGCCAATAGCGGTTAACCAGTTAACGCGGCGGGTAGAATGTGCCGTCCTTGTGCCGCCAGCTGCCCTCGCCCACCACCAGATGCAAATCGATATCGGGATAGGTGGCCGTGTCCTTGCCGGATCGTGTGCCGACTTCGAGATAAATGGCGTCGGTTTGAGACTTGTTGATAAAGGAGTGCCCGTCCGGTGTGTTCTTGGGGAAGGCGGCGCATTCACCGGCCCCGACGTGCGTCTCGCCGGCATTGGTGACGAGCGTGAGCGCCGGACAGGACATATACAAATTCGTCTTCCAGCAGATGCCAATGGCGCTGGCTGGACCAGGCGCCAGGCGGCAAGGTGACCAGGTTGACGCCAAAGTCGCTGAGGCCGCCTGCATTGCCCAGCGCCTGCTTGGCGCGGTCCTTTGCCATCTCGGCATAAGGCGCGGGATAGCTGGAGCCGCGGCGCGGCGGAATCGCGGCAATGTCGATCTTGGGCACGGGATTCTCCAAAGAAAAACCGCCCGAAGCGTAAGCCCCGGACGGTTTTCCGACAATTGTGCGGATTGCAGAGGCTTTATGCTTCTGCAGCCTGCTTCTTGGACAAGTCTTCGCCGGTGGTCTGGTCCACCTGCTTCATGGAGAGGCGCACCTTGCCGCGATCGTCAAAGCCCAAAAGCTTGACCTTCACGGCCTGGCCTTCCTTGACCACATCGCCGGGCTTGGCGACGCGTTCGCGCGCCAGCTCGCTGACATGGACAAGACCGTCCTTGGGGCCGAAGAAATTCACGAAGGCGCCGAAATCCATCACCTTGACGATCTTGCCGTCATAGATTTCGCCGATTTCCGGTTCCGCCGTGAGCGAGCGAATCCACTTCAGCGCCGCCTTGATCGACTCGCCATCGGCGGAAGCGATCTTCACGGTGCCGTCGTCTTCGATGTTGATCTTGGCGCCGGTCTTTTCCACGATCTCGCGGATCACCTTGCCACCGGTGCCGATCACGTCGCGGATCTTGTCGGTGGGGATCTTGATCTGCTCGATGCGCGGGGCATGTTCGCCCAGCTCGGCACGGGCGCCGGTCAGCGCCTTGTTCATTTCGCCCAGGATGTGGATACGGCCGCCCTTGGCCTGATCCAGCGCGACCTTCATGATCTCCTCGGTGATGCCGGCGATCTTGATGTCCATCTGCAGCGATGTGATGCCGTCATCGGTGCCGGCAACCTTGAAGTCCATGTCGCCCAGATGATCTTCGTCACCCAGAATGTCCGACAGGACGGCATAGCGATCGCCTTCCAGGATCAGGCCCATCGCGATGCCCGCGACCGGCTTGGCCAAGGGAACGCCAGCATCCATCAGCGCCAGTGAGGTGCCGCAGACTGTCGCCATGGACGACGAGCCGTTGGATTCCGTGATCTCGGACACCACGCGCATGGTGTAGGGGAACTGGTCCTTTTTCGGCAGCATCGGATGGATGGCGCGCCAGGCGAGCTTGCCATGGCCGATTTCGCGGCGTCCTGGAGCGCCCATACGGCCGGTTTCACCGACGCTGTAGGGAGGGAAGTTGTAGTGCAGCATGAAGGTCTGCTTGCCGGTGCCTTCCAGGCTGTCCACGAACTGTTCGTCTTCGGCGGTGCCCATGGTGACGACGCAAAGCGCCTGGGTTTCGCCGCGGGTGAACAGCGCCGAGCCATGGGTGCGCGGCAGGATGCCGACTTCACCGATGATCGGGCGCACGGTGGTGAGATCGCGGCCGTCAACGCGCTTCTTGGTGTCCAGCACCGCATTGCGCATAACATCGGCTTCGGCATCGTGCAGAAGCGCGCCATAGACGCTGGCGGGAAGCTTGCCATCCGCTGCTTCGCCGACAAATTCGGCGGCGAACTTCTTCTTCACGGCGCTGATCGCATCGCGGCGCTCGAACTTGATGGGAAGCTGGAAAGCCTTGGCCAGGTCGGCGGAGGCCGCCGCCTTGATCTTGGCGCGCATCGGGGCATGAACATCTTCCGGCACGGCGCGCGGATCCTTCGCCGCCTTTTCCGCCAGCTTGATGATCGCCTGGATGGCATGCTGCATCTCGCGGTGACCGAACATCACGGCACCCAGCATGATTTCTTCGCTGAGTTGCTGGGCTTCGGATTCCACCATCATCACGGCGTCATGGGTGCCGGCGACGACCAGGTCCAGGGTCGAATTGGGCATTTCCTCGATGGGGGGATTGAGCTTGTATTCGCCGTCAATGTAACCGACGCGCGCGGCGCCGATCGGGCCCTGGAAGGGCAGGCCGGAAATCGTCAAAGCCGCCGAAACAGCGATCATGGCGACCATGTCGGGGTCATTTTCCAGATCGTGCGACAGCACCTGCGCCACAACCAGCGTTTCATTGCGATAGCCGTCAGCGAAAAGCGGACGGATGGGGCGGTCGATCAGGCGCGAGATCAGCGTCTCACGCTCCGTCGCGCCGCGTTCGCGCTTGAAATAGCCGCCCGGAATCTTGCCGGCGGCATAATAGCGTTCCTGGTAATTGACGGTCAGCGGGAAGAAATCCACGCCTTCCTTGGGATTGTGCGCGCCGACAACTGTGGCCAGCACGACGGTTTCGCCGTAAGTCGCCAGCACGGAGCCGTCAGCCTGACGGGCGATTTTGCCGGTCTCAAGGGTCAGCGTGCGGCCGCCCCATTCGAAGCTTTCCTTATGGATCTTGAACATTCTCGTTTTTCTTTCGGTCATTTGCGCGCGCGCCATATTGCGCGCGAGCGTCGTCATGATCCCCCTATGGGATCAGCCTTTGCGCAGGCTCATCCGGCGCAAATGCAAGCAACGGCGAACACCTTTGGTGCTCACCGTTGCCAATTCTGTTGGATACGAACTCAGCGGCGCAGACCAAGGCGCGCGATGATCGACTCATAGCGCTTCTGGTCGCTTCTCTTCACATAGTCGAGAAGGCTGCGGCGTTCCGAGACCATGCGGATCATGCCACGGCGCGAGTGATTGTCCTTGGCGTGGAGCTTGAAGTGCTCGGTCAGGTTGGAGATGCGCTCAGAGAGCACCGCGATCTGGACTTCCGGCGAACCGGTGTCGCCCTTCTTGGTCGCGTATTCGGCGATAACTTCTTTTTTGCGTTCAGGCGTAATCATCGGTCATCAGGTCCTAAAGTTGGAAAACACGAAAGGGACGAAGCTCGCCATCGGCGATCTCGGCCAAAGCCACGGGGCCGTCCGCCTCATCCTTGAGGAAGACGGTCTGCCCCTGGAACCCGTCGTCACCGGCAAAGCCATCTTTCAGCCTGGCGAACAAATTCGCGCGGATGAGAATGGGATTGCCGCTGCGGAGGCGGGCCGTATCGCTGCCCGTTACAGCCAGCGCCGGGATGCCGTCCAGCGCGGTTGAAAGGGGCTTTAAATACGCAAAAGCGGCGGGACTATGCATAAAAGGGGTCAGCGACTCCAGAGGCGCGGCGTCTTTTTCCGTAAAGCCGCCCAGGCGGGTCCGGCGCAGGGCTGAAACATAGCCCAAAGTGCCCAAAGCCAGGGCGATATCGCGCACCCAGGACCGGACGTAAGTGCCTTTGCCACAAAGGATTTCGAACTCTGCGGCGTCGGCATGGGCGGCCAGCAGGCGGGCCTCATAGACCTGCACCGTGCGGGCCTCCAGCACCACTTCTGCCCCCTCCCGGGCCAGGTCATAGGCCCGTTCCCCGGCCACTTTGATGGCGGAATAGGCCGGGGGGACCTGGGTCAGGGCGCCCGTGAAGCGGGGCAGCATGGCGGTGATCTGGTCAGCCGTGGGGCGCGCCGGGGAGGTGCCGGTGACTTTGCCTTCGGCATCGTCGCTGTCGCGGCTTTCGCCCCAGGTGGCGGTGAAGCGGTAAATCTTGGGCGCGTCCTGGACGAAAGGCACCGTCTTGGTCGCTTCCCCAAGCGCAATCGCCAGAATGCCGGTGGCCAGCGGATCGAGGGTGCCGGCATGCCCCGCCTTCTGGGCGTCGAAAATCCGGCGCACGGCGGCGACGGCCTGGGTGGAGGTTATGCCCACCGGCTTGTCGAGGATCACCCAGCCATGAACCGGATTGCCTTTTTTCTTTTTACTCATCGCCCGGTTCGCCATCCTCATCGGACGCAGCGAGGTCGCGCTGCACGTCCGGCGATTTGAGGATGGTCTCGATCTTCTGCGCCTCGGCGAAGGAATCGTCTTCGACAAAGCGCAGTTCGGGGGTGAATTTGGTGGCGATCATGTGACCCATCTCGCCGCGCAGGAAGCCCTTGTGACGGTTGAGAGCGGCGACGATCACCTTGCCGTTGCGCCCGCCCAGCGGCTCGCAATAAACCGTGGCATAGCGCATGTCGGCTGATGGCTTGACCTGGGTGATGGTGACCGAGACACCCTCCAGATCGGAATCCTGAATATCATTGCGGCGCAGGATTTCCGCCAGCGCATGACGCAGCGCTTCACCGACGCGCAACTGGCGCTGGGACGGGCCCAGATCGCCGCGCGGCGTGCGGCGGCGGGATTGATCGGAACGGTCGCCGTCGCGCGGGGAACGATGTCGGGACATTGAGAACTCACTTGTCATTCCCGCCTGCGCGGAAATTCAGGGGTCGGACCTGACGAAAATTACAGGGCGCGTTGAATGGTTTCGACGTCGAAACATTCGATCACGTCGCCCTTTTGCATGTCCTGGTAATTGGCGAAGGCCATGCCGCATTCCTGGCCGCTCTGAACCTCTTTCACTTCGTCCTTGAAGCGCTTGAGGGTGGAGAGCTCGCCTTCATGGATTACGACATTCTCGCGGATCAGGCGCACCTTGGAACCGCGGCGCACAACACCTTCGGTGACCTTGCAACCGGCGACCTTGCCGACCTTGGAGATCGTGAAGACATCCAGGATTTCGGCATTGCCGAGGAACTTCTCCCGCGTCTCGGGCGTCAGCATGCCCGACAGCGCCGCTTTCACATCATCCACGACATTGTAGATGATGTTGTAATAGCGCAGATCCACGCCATCGCGCTTGGCGCGTTCGCGCGCCTGGTTGTTGGCGCGCACGTTAAAGCCGATCACCGCCGCGCCGCTGGCATGGGCCAGGATCACGTCGCTTTCAGTAATACCACCAACACCGGCCTGCAGAATCTGCGCCCCGACTTCATCGGTACCCAGCTTGGCAAGCGCGCCTTGAATGGCCTCGGAAGAGCCCTGCACGTCGGCCTTGAGCACCAGCGGCAACAACCGCTTTTCGCCCGTGGCGCGGGTCTGGAGCAATTGATCCAGGGTCTGGCGGCTGGAGGAGGCCTGGCGCGATTCCCGGCGCTTGCGGCCGCGATATTCCGCCACTTCGCGGGCGCGGGCTTCGTTTTCCACCACCACCATTTCGTCGCCGGCTTCCGGCGCCGCCGACAGGCCGAGCACTTCAATCGGGGTTGAGGGACCGGCTTCTTTCACGGTCTCGCCGCGATCATTCTGCAGCAGGCGCACCCGGCCCCATTCGGAACCGGCAACCACGATATCGCCGACCTTGAGCGTGCCGCGCTGGACCAGCACGGTGGCGACGGGGCCGCGGCCCTTGTCGAGCTTGGCCTCGATCACCGCGCCTTCGGCGGGACGATGCGGATTGGCCTTGAGGTCGAGAATTTCGGCTTGCAGCAGGATGGCTTCTTCCAGCTTGTCGAGATTGATGCCTTTGGTGGCGGAGACTTCGATGGCCTGGGTCTGGCCGCCCAAATCTTCGACCTGGATTTCATATTGCAGCAATTCGGTCTTGACCCGGGTTGGGTTGGAATCGCCCTTGTCGATCTTGTTGACCGCCACGATCATGGCGACACCGGCCGCCTTGGCATGGGCGATGGCTTCCACGGTCTGGGGCATGACGCCGTCATCGGCGGCCACCACCAGAATGACAATGTCGGTCACCTTGGCGCCGCGCGAACGCATGGCGGTGAAGGCGGCATGGCCCGGCGTGTCCAGGAAGGTGATCTTCTGGCCGCCCTTGAGCTGCACCTGATAGGCGCCGATATGCTGGGTGATGCCGCCGGCTTCGCCCGCGACCACATCGGTCTTGCGCAGGGCGTCCAGCAGCGAGGTCTTGCCGTGATCGACATGACCCATGACGGTGACGACGGGCGCGCGCGAAATCATTTCGCCGGCTTCGTCGGCGGCGCCGGTCAGG
>Ga0073936_10005702_pt1 | contig 16717 bp, 15 predicted proteins | sample AliMusrvi5mmetaG_FD_87041 | JGI IMG/M metagenome (GOLD analysis project Ga0073936, IMG submission 87041) | Freshwater lake bacterial and archeal communities from Alinen Mustajarvi, Finland, to study Microbial Dark Matter (Phase II) - Alinen... | ecosystem: Environmental > Aquatic > Freshwater >... | reverse complement strand
GTATTGGATAAGTACTTTGTGGTTAACTTCTTTCGAGGAACTACATGTAAAAAATAAAAATAGAATTGAAAAAGAATCAATCCCCGGGCAACCGTAGAATAATTTCCGTGTCTATTTCCAAAATCAAACTGCCATAAGAGACCTGTACTTCCTTTCTCTGACAATAAATAAGAATGAGTTGGACGCAATGCCGGAATGCGAAAATGCAGGCAAAACTTAAAACAAACTAAAATGAAAAAGACCATGTTTTTGCTGCTGATCGTGACGATGGCAGCATTGAGTTCTTGCAACAAAAAGAGTGAGACCGGTGTAACGTCGGTAAGCGTTGCTGACCTGCCTTTAAAAGCATCGCAGTATATCGATACCAATTATCCCGATGCTTCAGTCCTTTATGTGGTGGCATTGAAACAAAGTTCGGCCTCCTATATTGTAACGCTGAATACGACCGAAGAACTGGCATTTACCTCGGTGGGCGATTTTCTGGGTGACGGGGCCAAGTTCCATGGCGGACATCATGGCGGCGAGGGAGATACAACCCATTGCGGAGATACGATTCACGGCGGCGGACATCACGGTGGCGGACATGGTGGTGGTCCTCATGAAAATGGCATCCCCATTGATTCTTTGTCATCAACGATCAAAGCATACATCCAGGCTAATTTTGCGGCCTATACCATCAAACACGCCGAACTCGATTCGATTTGCCCGGAAGGCCTTGTTACCGAAGTGGTTATTGTCATAGCCGGACAGGAACCGGTTAAATTGTATTTTGATGCCGCCAAGAGCTATTTGCTGCAGGATGCCCGTGTACTATACACGAGTGTTCCACAGGCAGTTCAAAGTTACATCACCGCGAATTATCACGGCTATTCAACCTGCAACAGGGCGACAAAATATACCATGGCCGACAACAGCCTCCAATTTCTCATCTACCTGCACCTGAATCAAACCCGTAAAGTTGTCAGACTGAAAGCAGATGACACCCTGGTTTGTGAAAAATAGTGTTTTTGGTTAATCTTTTTTTGGGGAACAGCCGCTGTTGAATTTCAATAGCGGCTGTTGCATTTTGTGATTAGTCGATGTTGTTTTGTACATTTGTGCAAACAAAACCAATGAACAAGCGATTCGTCTCCGTCCTGGCAGGGATGTTTTTATTGCTGTCACTCTCCGGCTTTTCTCAGGGGAAACAGACTGAAATCATCATCCTCCACACCAACGACATGCATTCCAAGATCGACAACATGGCCAAACTGGCTTACCTTGCCGACAGCCTTCGCAAAACCCATCTCTTTGTCTTCCTGGTCTCGGCAGGGGATAACTTTACCGGGAACCCCGTGGTTGATATGGTTCCTGATAAAGGCTACCCGATGATCGACCTGATGAACCGCTGCGGTTTCGGGGTGAGCGCACTGGGAAACCACGAATTCGACATGGGGCAAACACTCCTGAAAAAGCGCATGCTCCAGGCTAAATTTCCATTCATCTGCTGCAACATCGACGGGACAGACGCGGTGATCGGCCAGTTGAGGCCATACACGATCCTCCATGCGGGAACGGATATTTCAATTGCGGTGCTGGGGATCATCCAACTGGATGATAACGGCCTGCCTAGCGCGCACCCTTCGAATATGAAGGATGTGAAATTTGTCAACGGACTCTCCAGGGCGCGGGAATTTGCCTGGCTGAAAAAAGAATACGGCATCCTCATCGGGCTCTCCCATCTCGGGGTGGATGACGACATCCGGCTGGCCGATTCGATGCCCCAGTTCGATGAGATCATCGGCGGACATTCCCACACGCTGCTTAGCCAGCCCAGGTATGCCAATGGCGTGATGATCGTCCAGGCGGAGGCCCACATGAAATATGTGGGAAAAACAACCCTTAAGGTGGAAGAGGGTAAAATTGTGAGCAAGAACGATGAGGTGATTCTTTTTTCTGCGCTTAAAAATGAAGACCGCGGGGTGAGGGCGCTCATCGACATGTACAATAACAACCAGGCGTTTGATAAAGTTGTTGGGAACGCAGAAAAACCACTGGAAGGGGTGGACGAACTGGGCAGCCTGATGACCGATGCCATTACCAGCCAGCTCCAGGTCGATTTTGCATTTCAGAACAAAGGGGGTATCCGGATATCGTCTTTATCCCAGGGGGCAATCACCTTAAAGGATGTTTACAAACTCGACCCTTTCAACAACCAGGTGGTCATGTTTTCCATGAAAACCGGGGAGATAAAATCCCTTATCTGCTATGGATACCAGCACGAAAAGGGGATTGACCTGCAGGTTTCCGGAATGACCTACCGGCTCACCGACGATGGCAGGGGAGGTTGTGAAAAAGTGGAAATGTTTGACAAAGCAGGAAAACCACTTGACCCGGACAAAGAATACTCCGTGGCCATGAACAATTATATGGCATACACCTATAAATTCGACCATAAAGACCCCGGTACCCTTACAAACATTACGACTGCGGATGCACTGTCAAGGTACCTTGGCCAGGCCGGGAAAATCAATTACAAGGATGTTAAAAGGGCAACCGTTGTAAAATGAGCGGCGTGCAGAAAATCTTTTGAACATGGAAGATTATTTAAAGAGATCCGTCAGCCTGGCTGATGCGGAACGGATAGCCGGGCAGGCCATGGCGAAGGCAACGGAACTGGGATTATCCATTGCTGTTACCATCGTGGATGAAAGCGGGGTTGCCAAGTTCTTTGCCCGCATGGACCACGCACCGCTCATCGCGGTGGATGCCTCCAGGAAAAAAGCAGTGACCGCGGTGAGTTATGGCATTCCGACCGGTCAATCCTGGTTTGACTTCATCAAGGACGACCCCATTCTCCGCGAAGGCGTTCATGGCTTCAGGGATTTCATGCTGATGGGGGGAGGGGTGCCCATCATCGGCGATAACCAGGTGATCGGAGCCATTGGCGTAAGCGGTGGACATTATCTTCAAGACCAGGAATGCGCGCTTGCAGGTCTGGAATCACTTAAAGGCCAGGTATGACAAAAATCAATGATAAGATTAAGGTCCTGAAAAGGCTGAACCTCTTTTCGCAGAATTTGGGAAAAATCACCACTCTTGAAGAACTTGCTGCCAGTGTCAGTGAAATCCTGGACGACCTCCTCGAAATAGAATCTTCAGGGCTATACCTTTACGATTTCGAGGAAAAAAGACTCAAGCTACTGGTAGCCAAGGGATTTACAGATGTGGAACTTGCCGAAGCCGACAGAACGGCTATGGAGAGACACCCTGGCCATGTTTTTAAAACCGGCGAGGCGCTGGACATCCCGGATACTGAAAATGACCCGTCACAGCGTACCCACTCTTCCAAACGAAGCTTCGTTGTTCGTTCAAGGCTCTATATCCCGGTGCTCAACGGGAGCGTCCCCGTGGGGGCATTCGGCATTGTCAGTTCGCAGAAAAACCGTTTCAACGAAGAGTACAAGGTTATCCTTTCCTTTATCTGCAACATTGCCGGCGCCATTTATGCCGCCATTGTGAACAATGCCGGGCAAAAAAAAGCACATGACCACCTCGCAGCCATCTCGGTAAGGCTTGAAACCCTCATTAAAAACCTTCAGTCGGGAATCCTGGTTGAAGACCAGGACCGCAGGATCGCCCTGATCAACCAGACCTTCTGCGACATGTTCGGAATCCCGGTAAAGCCCGAGATGCTTTCCGGCGCAGACTGTTCTGATTCTGCAGAACAATCCAAATCCATGTTCACCGATCCGGATTACTTTGTAAAGAGGATTGAAACCATTCTGGATGAAAAAGTTCCCGTGACGGGAGAGGAACTGGAACTGGCAGACGGACGCACCTTTGAACGCGATTATATTCCAATATTCCTGGATGACAAATTTCTCGGAAACCTCTGGCAATACCGCGATACCACGACCCGGGTGATGATCGAGAAAGACCTGCGGAAAGCCACTGCTGAAGCAAAGTCGGCGACCCTGGCTAAAAGCACTTTCCTCGCCAACATGAGCCATGAGATAAGGACCCCGCTCAATGCTGTGATCGGACTCTCACGACTGATGCGTGATACCCGCCTGAATGCCGAACAAACGATCCTGAATGATAAATTGCTGATCTCCGGCGAAAACCTGCTTGGAATCATCAACGAGATCCTCGATTTTTCAAAGATCGAAGCCGGCAAGGTCGAACTTGAAAACATTCCGTTTAACCTGAAAGACCTGCTCGACAAGGTCTATAGTTTTTTATCTCATGTTGCGGAAGAAAAGGCCATCGCTCTTACTGCATCCATGGAGAGGTTGTTCCCCAAAGCGGTTGTCGGCGATCCGATCAGGCTGCAGCAGGTACTGATCAACCTGGTAAACAACGCCATAAAGTTCACTTCAGATGGCGGGGTGAATCTTTCCTGCACATTTATAAGGGAGACCGGCGACAGGGCCACATTTCTTTTTTCTGTTTCAGATAGCGGGATCGGGATCAGTGAAGAAAACCTGCAGACTATTTTCGAGAAATTCAAGCAGGAGGATGAAAGTGTAACCCGCGTCTATGGCGGAACAGGGCTTGGGCTGGCCATCAGCAGGCAACTTGTCGGACTCATGGGTGGCGACCTCCGGGCAGAAAGCCAAAAAGGCAAAGGCAGCAGGTTCTACTTTACCCTTGAATTTGGCACAGAGGAGGTGACTGTACTAAACCAAATGAACCGGAAAATATTCATCGACCCGGAAGCCCTCAGGGGAAAAAACATTCTTGTTGCCGAGGACAACGAATTCAACCAGTTTATTGCCAGGTCGATCCTGGAAAAATGGAATACCGTTGCCGATTTAGCGTCAAATGGCCAGGAAGCGATCGGAAAAGTGAAGAATAAGAAGTACGACCTCATCCTGATGGACATGCAGATGCCGGTCATGGATGGCCTGACAGCCACAAGGATCATACGCGGGGAACTTGATATTTCCACACCAATCATAGCACTCACCGCTTTTGCCACAAAAGAAGCCATCGACAAGGCCCTGGATGCAGGGATGAACGGATATCTGACCAAACCATTTGAAGAAGAGACACTCTTCAGTCAGCTTTTATCGGTCTTCGGAATCCAGCCTCAATACATTTCAGGTATGGAAATACCTTTGAAAACAACATCTTCCGCAACTGGTTCCCGGTATCTGCAATATGACCTGGCGCAGCTTTCGGAACTATTCGACAACGACACGTCAGAGATCATCGACCTGATTGAAAAATTCGTCGAATACACCCCTGAATATTCATCGGCCCTTTTTACGGCCTTTGAACAGAATGACATCGAAAAAGTTGCGAAGGCTGCCCATAAAATCAAGTCGAGCCTGGAACTCCTTGCATCGCGAAACCTGCGATCGAACATTATCCTTATCCATGAATATGCCAGTAAGAAGGAGAACCTGGAGAAATTGCCCAAACTGATCAAATACTACCGGGAGAATATTCCGGTGTTGCTCCGCCAGCTCAGTGAAAAAGTGTTGGAGATGAAAACTGAGCCCTCAAAACCGTAATTGCATTTCTGTATGCAGGAATGGTTGTTGGAGCATCTGGCGTCCGGCATGCGGCATTCACCCCCTCCTTTTCGGTGATTCATCGAAAAAGAGTTTCCAGAGGGGCCTGCTCTGATTAATTTTGGGTAAAATATTCAACCCATGGAAACTTTCACACACATCCTTGCTTCGTTCGACATTTTCCAGGTCATCCTCAACGCGTTTCCCCGGATATTCCTGCCCCTCGCACACGCCTTCCGGGGCATGTTCGTCATGTTGTCTGACCTTGCAGGAAAGCAATTTGAAGCGCATCCCGGACTCATCTCAGGCACGATCCTGTTTTTCCTGGTTTATTTAACCATGTCGGGACTTTCGAAGGTAAAACAGGCGATCGTTTCAGCCCGCGTGGATGCAAATAGAAATCCATCTTAGGAAGGGGTGCCGTGATTTACCCAATGACGGATGTGTAAATGATGCTGTTTTTCCAGGAAAGGTTCGTATATTAGTGGAAAAATAGCCGACCATGGAATCCTATGAAAAAATTCTTGTTTTGAACAACGAGTTTGAAGCAGGCTTACTCGAAGAAGTTTTAACCGATCGCAAAATACCCCATGGAATTGTCACCTCGGATGATACTGCCCTTGGTGGAATCATGGAAATGGAATTCGGGTGGGGGTATGTCGAAGCTCCCGTAAAATATAAGGAAGAGATCGAGAAAATTTTCGAAGAGATCACGAAGGAGTGAGCTCGTATTGATGGAAAATCTCAGGGAATTTTTTGAAATCCTTATCAATTCAGAAAAGCTGATTCATTATGGCGGGCTTGCCTTGCTGCTGATGGTTATTTTTGCTGAAACGGGTTTGGTTATCGGATTTATTTTCCCGGGTGATGCACTGTTATTCACAGCAGGACTGCTCTGCGGGAGCGATCTGGTCGTCAGCATCTGGTTATTGCTACTCACCGCAGCCGCTGCAGCCATTACCGGCAATATCACCGGCTATTTTACCGGGAAGATTTTTGGCCAGAGGTTGCTGCTCAAAAAAGATTCCTTTTTCTTTAAGCAGCGATACTTTGATAAATCCCGCGATTATTATGAGAAATACGGAGGTGTTGCCCTGGTTGCCGGTCGCTTTTTGCCTGTCATCCGTACATTCGTACCCATTCTCGCAGGTACCATCGGGATAAACTTCTGGAGGTTCAACCTCTACAATATCACAGGAGCAGTATTGTGGACCGGGACGCTGATACCACTGGGATACCTGGTGGGCAAAAAAATCCCGGCATCCATTGACAACATTGAATACTTCGTACTTGGGATCACCCTGGTCACCATGACCATCCTTGTTCGCGGGATCGTGAAATTCAGGAAGGGTCCCCGGTAAACATTGCAAAACCATCATCAATGAGTTTTGACATCGCCAAACCTTCCGTTTTTTTTGATAACAGGAATTGGGTAATCTCCCTGGTAACCTGGTCTTCAATTTGCTTTTCCTTAAGCAATTCCAGTATTTCCAGCGCACAAAGCCAGTCACCGGGATGGTCGAGGCGCAACTCCTGCCAGATCACAGGCAATAGGGCAAAGGAGCATTGTTGTTCGCGTATATCCCGAACTTGTTGGTAAAGCGCATGCAATTTCTTCGCTTTCGGATCATGTGCGATTTTATGGGTTTTCTCGTCAGGGGCAGGATAACTCAGCCCAAAGGCATCAGGATCGGCCGGGCCTGAAAATACAGAGACAATCGTGGTTCCAATGGCCATATCGAAGGTTCCCCAGCCAGGTTCAAACAGGAGTTTGCCCGAATAGGTCACGCTGCAGTCAATGAGGCTGATCAGCACGAGATGCCCGTCGCAAATGGTTTTCCCGGCCACTTTCCCTGAAACGGCCACCCCTGATTCGAATTCAAGATTTACCGGTTCACCTGTGGTCAGGCCAATCTGGTCGAGTTCTTCTTCGGAAAAATCTTCGAGCGGCACCGAAAGGTTCCTGATCCTGCCAACCGGCGATCCGAATCCATGAGCGTGATAGCTCTTGTCATGCCCGGGCAATTCTTTCCCTGTATAATTAAGGTTCGTGGGACCGGTTGTTCTTAGGTAAACCGGGTCTCCGTTTTTCTCCACGACTTCGCTGAAAGTACCGGAAACCTGCAACCCTGAACTGTACACGGCGGTAGCGGTATTGCATGATGCGACGGCTTGATTGAGCCCGTACAAACCCCCGCGACGCAATGCCAGGGTGTCGGCAAATTCATCAAGCACCCGGTTCAGTGATTCAAAATCGGGGGTAATAAAAAGCTGGGGCTGGGGTTCGGTAATATCATAATTGTAATTCGCGGCATCGATGGTGAGCGGGAGTTTTTTGACAGCAGGCGACAGGCAATGGTAACTTTCGGCAATAGACGAAAGGAGTCCGGCTCCATAAATCTTCGGATTGCCCGGATCTCCGATCAGGCCGTACTCCACGGTCCACCAGTGAAGGTTGCGGATACGGGCCAGTTCCGACGGCGCGCCCATGTTGTCTGAAATTTCACCCAGGCGACGCTCTGCTTCGAGGATGGCATCCTGGCCGGAATAAGGATCGGCCTTGACGATCGAAAGGTGCCTGATCGCCTCATAGAGATTGTAATCCTGGGGAGACAGGAACGCTTTGGATCCAATTTCACCGAAACGGCGGAGAAAATTGGCATATTCAGGGTCGGCAATGATGGGGGCATGCCCAGCTGCTTCGTGGATGATGTCGGGCGCCGGGGTATAACCGATCTGGTCGATCGGGCGGATATCGGCGGCGATCACCAGCACGTTGTACGCCTGGAAAGCCATGAACGCAGAAGGAGGCACGAACCCATCCACCGCTACGGCAGCCCATCCGATATCTTTCAGGATACGGTTCATGCCATACATGCTCGGGATGGTTTCGAGGCTGATACCGGTTTTATTTAGCCCTTCCAGGTAGGCTCCATGAGCCACCTTGCCGAGATAACGCACATTCTGCCGCATTACATAACGCCACAGCGCGTGATCCTGCGGGGTGTAATCATTGTAGGGCTGGTCTATCACCAGGCTCATCAGGTGCCTGGGGAGGTTATCGAGGATCGGGTTGGTTTCCATATTTAGCTGTTCTGATGGCCCCGCACTGAAGTGCGGGGTTGGTTTTGGGTTGCCCCGCACTGAAGTGCGGGGTTGGTTTTGGGTTGCCCCGCACTGAAGTGCGGGGTTGGTTTTGGGTTGCCCCGCACTAAAGTGCGGGGTTGGTTTTGGGTTGCCCTGCACCATGGTGCAGGGTCACGAGGGTTTGGCGAGTTCGAAGAGTGCCTCCCCTGAGGCCCTCACATAGTATTCTCCGCCCATTCGCCCCACCAGGTCGATCTTGCGAGGGTCGATCCTTCCTTTTTCATCCATCACCCCGGGGTGCACATGGATTCGCAGGATTTCGCAGATGACGAGATTCCCGGCTGCAGGGCCGTACCCTGTCTCGATTACCTGGAGGACTTTGCATTCAAGCTGGACCGGCGATTCTTTCACCCTGAAAGGTTTGACCAGGTCAGACGGCAGCATGGTAAACCCAACCATCTCAAATTCGTTGACCCCTTTCGGAAAATCGGCACTGGAATCGCTCATCTTCTGAACCATGTCGTAACTCACGGCATTGATCACCACTTCCGGAACCTCCTTTATGTTTTCATAGGTGTGTTTGGTGGTATTCTCCTTGCCGCGCCTGTTCGCCGAAAAGACAACGATGGGCGGATTTGCGCCAAATGCGTTGAAAAAACTGAAGGGAGAAAGATTGGGTCTCCCCTCAAGGTCAATAGTACTGGCAAAGGCAATCGGGCGGGGGGCGATGGCTCCGAGCATCAGGTGGTGAAGTTTCGGAACGGAGGTCTCCTTCGGGTCGAAATGCAGGTATTCCTGGGTGGGGGACAACATTACAATTTACGATTTACGATTTACGATTTACGATTTGCGATTTGCATTTTGACTTTGCATTCTGCATTTTGCATTTTACTGTATTGGTGTGGCGGGAAGTATTTTGGTGGCGACTTCACCGAAACCAATCCTCAGATCATCTTTGACGCAATACCCACGCATGATGATGGTGTCGTTGTCGTTGATGAATTTCCGTTCGCTTCCGTCGGCCATCTTTACCGGCCTGGTCCCTTTCCAGGCGATTTCGAGCATGGAGCCAAAAGAGGAAGGGGAGGGGCCGCTGATGGTGCCGGATCCATAGATGTCGCCGACATTGATGTTGCACCCGTTCACCGTTTGATGAGCCAGCTGCTGCGCCAGGTTCCAGTACATGTATTTGTAATTGGAGTGGCAAACCAGTTGTCCGGGTTGGTTTTCAGGCTGGATCAGCACGTCGAGCTGAACATCGAAATTGTGGTCTCCTTCAAACTGAAGATAAGGCAGTACCCCCGGTTCCTGCCTGGGGCCCGGTACGCGGAAAGGCTCCAGGGCATCCAGCGTAACAATCCAGGGAGAGATCGCCGATCCGAAATTTTTCGCCAGGAAGGGCCCCAGCGGCACATATTCCCATTTCTGGATGTCACGGGCCGAAAGATCGTTGAAGATCACCATGCCGAAAATATGATCTTCGGCATCGTGTGTTGAGACAGATTGTCCCAACACGGTTTTTTTTCCGGTGATGAAAGCCATCTCAAGTTCAAAATCAATCTGCCTGGAAGGGCCGAATTCAGGAAATTCAGCATTGTCGGCCTTTGTTTGTCCCTTGGGCCGGTGAATGCTGGTCCCGGAAACGACGATGGAAGAACTTCTGCCATGGTATCCCACAGGCAAATGCTTCCAGTTGGGAAGCAGCGCATTGGCTGCATCGCGAAACATGATGCCGACATTGGTAGCATGTTCCATGCTGGAATAGAAATCAGTATAGTCGCCGACCTGTACCGGCATCAGCATCTCGACATCCTTCACCGGGAAAAGGATTTCAGCTTGTTTTTCCGGTTGATCACTGAGGGTTGGATTGCCTTCACCGAAAATCCCGGTAAGGCGTTCACGCATTGCCCGCCAGGCGGGTTTGCCCAGCGCAATGAATGGATTCAGGCTGCTGTGGTTGAAGAGTTCCGGTTCAAATCCATCCAGGAATCCATGCCTGGCAAGGGCACGAAGATCAACTACAGTATCGCCGATCCTGGTGGCGCCCCTCGCATCACCGCCGGCAGTTCTAAAAATGCCAAACGGTAGATTCTGAATGGGAAAATCGCTCTCCTTTTTTACACCGATCCAGGACTTAAGCAACACATCAACTCTTTCTTTCATAATCAACCATTAAAACCCCATGAAAATCATCGTCCTTCAATCCCACTTTAAAATTCATTATTCGTATGAATCAACGATTGAATTTTTATACCCAAAGGGTTGATATTTTTATAGATTTAGAAATTGCGAAGCCTCATCAACCGCGAAGTCGTGGCATTAATATGTCATGCCTTCGGCATTCATGGTTATCATTGACATTAATTCGCTATAATCATATCATGCCTCCGGCATTTAATTTACCAAGTTTCAACCTTCATTCAAATATTCAACATTCAATATTCGATTTTTGACATTCGTTATTCGATATTCGTTATTCAATATTCGATATTCTACAGGGTCCCTCTCCGTCCCTGCTCCAGTTCGATCGATTCAAACAGCGCTTTGAAATTGCCTTTTCCGAATGACCTGGCCCCCTTGCGCTGGATGATTTCATAAAAAACAGTGGGACGGTCCTCGACAGGTTTGGTGAATATCTGCAACAGGTAGCCATCTTCATCACGGTCGACCAGGATGCCCAGTTCACGCAGCGGTTCGATGGTTTCGTCGATGTTGCCTACCCGCTGGATCAGGGCATCGTAGTAAGCGTCGGGGACCCGGAGGAATTCAACCCCCCGGCTTTTCAAAGCTGAAACTGTCTCAAGAATATTGTTGGTGGCCATGGCAACATGTTGCACACCGCCGCCCTGGTAAAAATCGATATACTCTTCGATCTGTGATTTTTTCTTGCCGTGGGCAGGCTCATTGAGCGGGAATTTGATGTAAAGATTGCTGCTTGCCATCACCTTGCTCATCAGGGCCGTGAATTCCGTTGAAATGTCGGTGTCGTCGAAAGAGATCAGCTGGTTGAACCCCATCACATCGTGGTAGAACTGTGCCCAGGTATTCATCTCTCCCCATCCCACGTTGCCGACCATGTGGTCGACATAGTGCAACCCCACGGTGGAAGGGCGATACAGAGGTTCCCACTTCACGAACCCGGGCAGGAAAACACCCGTGTAATTTTTTCGTTCCACAAATACATGAACGGTCTCTCCATAGGTATGGATTCCGGAAAGCACCACCTCCCCGAATGCATCCTTCTCAACTTTTGGCTGAAGCCAGGCTTTGGCACCTCGGCTGGTGGTCTCTTCAAATGATTTGCGGGCATCATCCACCCACAAGGCGACAACTTTGACCCCGTCGCCATGAAGCCTGCAATGATCGGAGATGGGGGAATCAGGAACCAGCGCAGTCGTCAGAACAAAGGTAATCTTATCCTGGCGGATCACATAGGAGGTGCGGTCTTTCAACCCTGTTTCCAAACCCGCATAGGCTAGCGGCTGAAACCCGAAGGCAGTTTGATAATAGTGCGCCGCCTGTTTGGCATTGCCCACATAAAACTCAACATAATCGGTTCCATTGATGGGAAGAAAATCTGAAGAAGTGCTCATAATGTTAATTTGAAAAATAAAAAAACAAAAAGAAATTTACCCAAGCTATCAATGAATCAATTTGCTTCCATTGCTTCCATTGCTTCCATTGCTTTCATTGTTTGCATTGTTTGCATTGTTTGCATTGCTTTCATTCCAGCCACGACCTGAAGTATTCCGGATCCTCGATCTGAAAGGCCTGCTCAGTAATTTTAAGCGGGCGGAAAGTGTCGACCATCAGGGCCAGTTCTTTCGTCTCCCGGGCTCCGATGCTGCGTTCCACCGCTCCCGGATGCGGGCCGTGTACGATGCCTGTCGGGTGCAGGGTGATGTTCCCCTGTTTGATATTGTTGCGGCTCATGAAATCGCCATCCACATAATAGAGCACTTCGTCGGAATCAACATTGCTGTGGTTATATGGGGCGGGGATGGAATCGGGATGGTAATCGTAAAGACGTGGCGCAAAGGCACAAATAACAAATGCCGGTGTTTCGAAGGTTTGATGGACAGGAGGCGGCTGATGCAACCGGCCGGTAATTGGTTCAAAGTCGTGAACAGAGAAGGCGTAGGGATAATGACATCCATCCCAGCCTATGAGATCGAAGGGATGGGTGGCATAATGATAAGGCCAGATAGTATCCTCCCGTTTGATCTTTACCAGGAAATCCCCTTTTTCATCGTGGGTTTCCAGCATCTGCGGTTTGCGGATATCCCGTTCGCAGAAGGGGGCATGTTCAAGCAACTGGCCTTCCCTGTTGAGATACCGTTTCGGAAAACGCAACGGGGCAAAGGATTCGACAATGAAGAGCCGGTTATCCGGCGTATTGAAATCCATTTGATAAATAACCCCGCGCGGAATGACAAGGTGGTCGCCGTAGCTGAATGGAAGGTTGCCGTACATGGTACTCAGGGTTCCTTCGCCCCGGTGGATGAAGATCATCTCATCGGCCCCGGAATTCTTAAACCAGTAAGTTGTCATCGGTTTGCGCGGTGCGGCCAGGCTGATATGGCAATCGTTGTTGACAAGTACCGCGATGCGGCTCTCGAGGTAATCATCGGCCGGTGGGACCTCAAAGCCCCGGAACAGCCGGTGTTGCATGTTCTTCGGATCGGCAATTTCCGGGGCGACAGAATACGCTTTATCAATCTTCGCAACCATGGTGGGCGGATGACAATGATAAACCAGGGAATAGGTGTCGGAAAACCCCTCCGTTGAAACCAGTTGTTCGGCATAGAGTCCCCCGTCGGGCTTGCGGAATGCAACATGCCGTTTGCGGGGAATCTGGCCGAGAGAAAAATAATGGGGCATTATTGCTGTATTTAGATTACTCGTAATTGGCTGATCAGAAAGAGTTCAATATTCATTATTCGTTGTTCAATATTCGATATTCATCAACATCACACCTCAATCTCCGGCACATCACCCTCAACAATAAGCCTCCCTTCGGTAGCATTGATGATCTCCTGGACGGAGACGCCGGGGGCACGCTCCAACAGCTTAAAACCCTCTGGTGTTACATCGATCACGGCAAGGTCGGAGACGATGCGTTTGACGACTCCGACACCCGTCAGCGGCAGGGTGCATCTTTTCAGCAGTTTCGACTCTCCCTGCGGGTTGGTATGCATCATGGCCACGATGATGTTTTTGGCCGATGCAACCAGGTCCATGGCGCCTCCCATGCCCTTTACGAGTTTCCCGGGAATTTTCCAGGATGCAATGTCGCCGGTATCAGAAACTTCAAATGCCCCAAGCACTGTGAGGTCGATATGCCCGCCCCGGATCATGGCAAAACTCGCCGATGAATCGAAAAAAGCAGCTCCTGGCAGGGCCGTGATGGTCTGTTTCCCGGCATTGATCAGGTCGGGATCGACATCGTGTTTTGCCGGGAATGGCCCGATGCCCAGCAATCCGTTTTCAGACTGGAGTACAATCTGCATCCCGGCAGGAATATAGTTGGCCACCAGTGTCGGGATCCCGATGCCCAGGTTTACATAATAGCCATCGTGCAGTTCACGTGCGATTCTTTTTGCGATTGCATTTTTATCGAGAGACATGGAGGGGGTGCGATTTGCGATTTAGGATTTACGATTTACGATTGACAAGTGACATGGGACTAATCCTGGCGGGTTGTGGCGAATTCTATTCTTTTTTCATAATTGCTCCCCTGGAAGATTCGTTGCACGAAAACCCCGGGGGTGTGAATGTGGTTAGGATCAAGTGTGCCGGCCGGGACAAGTTCTTCCACTTCGGCGATGGTGATTTTGCCGGCAGTTGCCATTACCTGGTTGAAGTTGTTGGCGGTAAATTTGTATACCAGGTTGCCGTGGGTATCGCCTTTCCATGCTTTAACGATTGCAAAGTCGGCTTTAAGCCACTGTTCCTCGAGATACATTTTGCCATCGAACTCCCTCACAGGCTTTCCCTGCGCCACTTCGGTTCCATAACCGGCAGGGACGAAAAAAGCCGGGATTCCAGCTCCGCCAGCTCTGATGCGCTCGGCAAGCGTTCCCTGGGGGACCAGGTCGACTTCCAGTTCCCCGCTGAGCAGCTGCCGTTCAAATTCCTTGTTTTCTCCGACATAGGAGGAGATCATCTTCCTGATCTGGTGCTGGCGAAGAAGCATGCCTAAACCGAACCCATCCACCCCTGCGTTGTTTGAAATACAGGTCAGGCCGGTTACATCACCTGCAGCCAGGGCCGCAATGCAGTTTTCAGGAATCCCGCACAAACCGAACCCTCCCAGCATAAGGGTCATGTTGCTCTCAATTCCTTTGATCGCCTCCAGGGCGTTGTTGACTACTTTGTTCATTGTTAATAGAATCTCATGCAAATTTATACTAATTCTAAATAAAATGCCTACTTTTGCAAAAAAATTTATAACCATTTAACTTATTTTGAACATGCAGAAATTATTCAGTCCTTATACCCTTGGGAAAATCGAATTGGCAAACAGGATCGTCATGGCTCCCATGACCCGTTGCAGGGCGATCGGCAACGTTCCGAACGAACTTATTGCCACCTATTACGAGCAACGTGCCAGCGCAGGTTTGATCATAACCGAAGGAACTTCTCCTGCCCCGAATGGGTTGGGATATGCAAGGATTCCAGGTATTTTCAGCGAGGCGCAGGTTGCCGGCTGGAAAAAAACAACGGATGCCGTACATGGAAAAGGTGGAAAAATATTTATTCAGTTCATGCATTCCGGAAGAATGGGTCATCCGCATAACCTTCCGCAGGGTGCTGAAATAATTGCCCCTTCCGCTCTTGCAGCTTCGGGCCAGATGTATACCGACTCGCAGGGCATGCAGGACTTACCGGTTCCACGGGCCATGACAGCCGAAGATATCCTGACTACAAAAAAGGATTTCATGAAATCCGCCATCAACGCAATTTCAGCAGGTTTCGACGGGGTTGAGCTTCATGGTGCAAATGGATACCTCCTTGAGGAGTTTCTTTCGCCGGTAAGCAACCAGCGTACTGATGAATATGGCGGAAGCATAGAGAACCGCTGCCGTTTTGTTCTGGAAGTGGTTGAATCTGTCGGACAGGCCATCGGTATGGATAAAGTGGCGATCCGACTCTCGCCATACGGGGTCAACGGAGGCATGACTCCCTATCCTGAAATCAATGACACCTATTCCTACCTCGCTACGCAACTAGACAGGCTTGGCATACTCTACATCCACCTGGTTGACCACAGCGCGATGGGCGCTCCCGAAGTTCCCCTGGCCATCAAGCAAACCATCCGTGAGAAATTACGAAACACGCTCATCCTTGCTGGTGGTTATTCCAGGGAAACAGCTGAACGCGATCTGCAAAGCGGTCTGGCCGACCTGATCGCTTTCGGAAGGCCCTTTATCAACAACCCCGACCTGGTCGAACGCATGATGAATGACTGGCCATTAAACGACGCCCTTGATTTCGACACCTTTTATTCGGCCGATGAAAAGGGTTATACCGACTACCTCCCTTACGAGACAAAATAATGTCATGTTAAATAATGTTAAAACACTTGACATCGGGTTCTTTTGAGGTATCTTTGTATAAGTAATTTAAAACTGACTAAAACCGAAAAAAGAAAAAAGATCATTCTAGTTTATGGCGTGTTTCGCTCATACCGGAACATGTATTAAAAGCCAAAGGCTGATTCGGAATCTCATGATTGCCGGATGACTATAATCGCAAAAGCGAGACCGCTCCAGATACGGAGCGGTTTTTATTTGCCCGATGGCGGAGCTGCCATGAGATATCCACCTGCGTCGCCACCTTCAGGACCCAGCTCAATGATGTGATCCGCCTGGGCAATGATCATCGGGTCATGTTCAATGATGAGCAGGGTGTTTCCCTGGCCGGCAAGCTGATGAAACAGGACGAGCAGGTATTCAATATCCCGGAAATGCAGCCCGGTCGATGGTTCTTCAAACAGGTAGAGTGTTTCTCCCTTTGCAGGCTTCATGAGTTCGGCGGCCAGCGCAAGCCTCTGTGATTCGCCTCCCGAGAGGCTGTCGAGCGCCTGGCCAAGCTGAAGATATCCCAACCCCACCTTTTCAAGTATG
>Ga0073936_10005692_pt1 | contig 16741 bp, 15 predicted proteins | sample AliMusrvi5mmetaG_FD_87041 | JGI IMG/M metagenome (GOLD analysis project Ga0073936, IMG submission 87041) | Freshwater lake bacterial and archeal communities from Alinen Mustajarvi, Finland, to study Microbial Dark Matter (Phase II) - Alinen... | ecosystem: Environmental > Aquatic > Freshwater >... | reverse complement strand
GGTGGATGCGCGGGGCGGGTTTGATCCGGTGGTGAACTACGCCGCCGCCTACGTGATCGCCAAAGAGGTGGCTTCGCGGGAGTTCTCGGTGTTTGTCGGCGACGAGCCGACGCCGCCGTGGAAGCAGGTGGCTTCGCGGGAAGTCAGCATCGTGATCACGACGCCGGAGGTGCCGGCGCAAGTGACCAATCTGACAGTGAATTCCACGCCCACCGGCGAGACGGTCACGCTGTCCTGGCTCGGCTACAACGAGTGGGCGCAGCGGGACGTGACCCACTACAACATCTACATGTCCACGCGAGGCTTCACCGACGTGTCGCAGATGACGCGGGTGGGGTGGGTGCCGGGCGAGACCTTCACGCTCACGCTCACGAATCTGCCAGCCTGGGAAGATCATTGCTTCGCCGTGGTGGCGGTGGATGCGTTGGGCGGCTCGAACGCGGTGGTTAAGTACGCTGCCGCATACGTGATCGCCAAAGAGGTGTCGTCGCGGGAGTTCTCGGTGTTCGTCGGCGCGGAGCCGGACCCGCCCTATCGGCAGGTGGCGTCGCGTGAGGTGAGTATCGTGGTGAGCACGCCAGAGCTTCCGGACCAGGTGACGTGTCTGGGCTGCGGCTTCACGGTGCGGGACTCGGTGAGTTCGTTCCTCGCGCTGGACCTGGACTGGACGCCTTACAACGAAGTCGGGCAAAAGGACGTGGTGCGTTACCGCGTATATCTCGGCCCAGCTTACTTTGGCGACGTATCGGCTCTGACGCCCTATATGTATGTGCCGGCGGAGACGAAGCGCTGTACGGTCACGGGGTTGACCCGCTACGGGGTTTACTACGTGGCGGTGGTCGCGGAGGACGTGCTGGGGCATACGAATCCGGTGGTGCGTTCGCAGTCGGCGCAGGCTTCCGTGGACCGTGTGAGCGAGGTGCAGAATCTCGCGGCAAGCTGCGGCACAAACGCGCTAACCTTTACCTGGCAGCCGCCGGAGGGGGCTGACCCACGCTCAAACAACCTGCTGGTGGCCTATAGCTTGTATCTTGGCGGCGCGAGCACGCCTGTGGTGCTCGATCGCTGGGCGACGAGTTACACGGCGACGAACCTGCTGGCTGGACACGGGTATCCGGTGATGATTACCACGCTGGATATTTCGAACCGGGTGAGCGATGGGGCATCGTTGCTGTCGGCGACGCTGGCGCCGAACCCGGCACAGACGGTGGCGAACTCGTTCTATGGGATCACGCGGGTGGCGTGGGAACGGTTGCAACCGGAGGAAGTGGTTGATCGTTTCTTCGTCTATATGGCGACGACGAACTTCACCTCCGTGGCCGGCCTTACGCCGGTGCAGAGCACGCGTGGTCACTCGGCGGACTTCGTCAACCTGGTCAGCGGGAAGACGTATTACTTCGCCTTGACGACGCGGAACATCGGCGGGTGCGATTCGACGGGCCTGCCGATCAAGGTGGTAGCGCACACGCCCGGCAGCGTGGATGTGCCTATCGTGCTGCAAGCGGGGAGCTATGACGCGGGGGCGCTCACGATCATCGCGAGTGGTCCACCGGGGGCGGATTACGTGCTGATGGAGTCAACCAATCTGCGGGATTGGGTGCGACTGAGCACGAACACACCGGCGGTGCTGCCCTACGCGGTGACGGTGACGAACGTGCCGGGGCTGAACCGGTTCTACCAGGTGTTGATCCAATAGTCAGGGCGGTGGTGGTTTGCGAGTCCGGGCGGCTTTCGAGCCGTCCGGGCTTTTTGTGCCAATCCTGGGGCTTCATCTCCACGGTGGCCCCCGCACGATTCACGACTTGCTCGCGGGCGACGAATCTTCTGTCGCGGGACGAATCTCCTCGGCCCGTGGCTGCCTTCGGGTTGCGTGAGTTTCACCAACTCGCTCCTGCTGAGCCCTTGGACCAATCAGGGTGAACCCGCGCAGTTCTTCCGACTGGAGCGGCACTGATCATCCGAATGCAGAATGATGAATGATGAATGATGAATGGGGGGGAAGACGGGAAGGCGCGAAGGCGGAAAGCAGGGCAAGGCCTGCCGTTTCACCAGGGGCGGAAGCCTTCACCTGGCAGGTAAGAGCAAGACCGCTCCCGAATTTGCCGTTCCCGGCGCTTTCGCTCCGTACGCCATCCTTTACAGAGCTTGCGCGCTGAAGCGACCTCGGCGAATATTCCGTTATGGCAACGCTGACGATTGACCTGGAAGATGACCTTGCCCGGCACGTAGAGGATTCGGCACGGCGGGAGCACAAGTCCGTCTCGGAATGGGTAAAAGACCGTGTTAAGCCCGAGGCTGACCGCGCTGCCGCGCTCGCCGCAATCGAGGCTCGCGCGGTGGCTAATGGCTATCCGCCGGGCTGGCTCACGTTGTTTGGGTCGCTGGCGGATGACAATACGTTCGCCGCTCCACCGCGCGGGGCGACTCGTCTGGTTGGGAGTTTCAACGGCGATTAAGGTCACGCGGTCGCAGGGTCAGACCGTAGAAAGCTCGGCGGATTGTGACTGGAAAGGGATCAGCCCATAGCTTGGGTCATTTCTGATGGCTCCGACGGGCCGCACGCCCACGTGCCGCTGCCCGCCGGGCGGCACCGCTGTCGCGCCAACGCGGTAGCCGCGCTCAGCGCTGGAGCCGGAGGACTATCTTCAGTGCCTTCTCGATGGCCTCGAGGTTATCGAGATAGAGGTGGCCCAGGCGGCTGACGAAGCGTTGTTCGGACACGGAGCGAACTTGAAAGGCGTCGGCGGTGGAGGATTTCGATAACCCGTTCTCAGGCGTTGCCTCCACCCGGACCATCCAAGGCGCTTGAGCGTAGCGTTCCTTCCAGTCGGTGATGGGAACGATGACTTTGAGCGGGAGAATGCCAACCCCATCGTCATTAACGATTACAGCCGGGCGGGTTTTCTGCAACTCCGCGCCCAGCGTCGGGGAAAGATTGATGAGCCAGATTTCACCGCGCCGCATGGAAATCCTCGGAATCCAAGGCGGTGAAGGCGGTTAGTTCGGGATCGTCCAGGTAGTCCGATCGCAAGGCGGAGGCGGCATCAGTCAAGGTGCCGGACGTAGTGCTAGCGGCGGCTTGCGCCTGGCTCTGCTGGCGCAAAGAGCGAGCGAGGTATTCCAGCATTTCGAATTGCTCTTGGAAGGGCAGCGCCTCGATTTCGCGAACGATGTTAGCCCGAAGCATGGAATAGATTCGCGTGCTCAGGAGTGGGTGTCAAGCTCCGACGACGGTCGTGTCGGACTAAATGTTACGAGCCAAATTGACGTCGTAAGAACGGCCGGAGTGGCGTCGTGGGGTTTTTGCCAGATTGCCGGGCTGACAGCGTACTTGGTTGCTCATTTGCCATGCTGACATCGCAGCCCCGCGACGGCTTCGGCCGGGTCGGGGTTATGGCTGAGGAGAGCAAGAAGGGTCAGTTCGGACGCTTTCCGAACTCCGCGGCTTCATGAAGGCCCTTATCGACACCGGGAGCGATCACACCCTCAGCTTCACCATGCAAGTGTCACTATTTACACTTCCCAACGTCCAGCCGGGCGCGGGTGGGCGAAGCGGGTAGGAAACGGCGATAGCAGAGGGGTGTGGCAGGAGGTTATCGGACTGGCGTCGTGCGAGGCGTCTTTGCTGGATTTGTCGGGACTATGGCCGAACTGGCATCGTAGCGTGGGAGGGGTGGAGGTTGGGTCCACACTCCCGTCGTAAGGCTACGCTGCCATCGTAGCCTCACGATGCCTGGGGCGATTGCCGCCGGGTTGGCAAAGCGAGCGAGGAGAGCGAAGTTCAGGAGGACTTTCCGAGCCATTTGAATACCGCCGCTTCGACTGCGGAGAACTGAGGATGCGGCAATACGCCCAGCCTGCGGATGGCGCGGGTTGTCGGATAGGTGGCAATGCTCTGCGCGACAAAAGCGCCATCCTTGAGGAAGGAGACCTCAACCTTTACCTCGAATGGCGATCCGCGCAGAGCGGTGCTGTGAAAAACAACGGTGAGAATAGCACGGTCGGTGTCGGCGAAGGGAACGCTGAGGATTAAGACCGGGCGGACCTTTTCCCTCATCCCACAGTCGAAGAGCCAGACCTCACCTCGTTGGGGAACCACTCTCCTCCTCTTCAAGGATGGCGGCGAGTTGGTCTCCCGCGAGCGCGACATCGCCGTCGTCGAGCGAGCCGGAGTCGTATGGCGGAAGACGGCGCAAGATTTCTCTGGCGACCGCTTGTTGCTCATGGGCCGGCAGCGATTCAAATGCTGCGATCACTTCTTCGGCAACAATGCTCATGGGAATAATCTAGTCTTCGATGAGTTGGATGTCACGCCAAAATGATAAAGCCCAAGGCAACGCACTGGGGATAATCTCCTCAACTGCCTAAGCCCTGAAAAGGCGGCATAATCAAGCGGTGGCATCAGGCGGTTGAAGCAGGCGGCGTGGCAGGTCCCGCATCCCGTGGATCACGCGTTCAGCGTAAAGCGTCGAGCGGTCAAAACGATAGAATATCAGATGCCGGCTCTCATTTTCCTGAGGCGTCTGCGCTAACCTTTTCCAGGATGGTCTCCAGCTCTTTGCGTGAGTATGGTGCATGAGGGCCTCGGACCGCTTCGTGCAAGTCAGTTCTCACTATTTACAGTTGGATGCCAGACTTAAACAGCGAAGACGCGAAGGCGGGAAACGAGGCAATGCTTGCCATTTGGGGGCCTCTATCCTCCCTCTCCAACCTCGAATGGCACGGAGAGCGCATGTGGTCGAGAGACCAGTGCGCGGTGGCTGGATCACCTTATGACTTCAATCGCGGTATGCTTGATGCCGGTGTCCAGGGTAGCGAGTTTCATCCCGCGGCGATCAGCGAGTTCGGCCAGGTAACTGTCAGTGACGGCTTCGCTCTTGTGCGCTCCCGACTCGATCGCCGGCAGATCGGCCGGGACAAATTCCACCTGATGAGCCTTGACGAAGGCCTCCAGCGCTTGGCGGGCTATGGCCATGCTGAGGTTGTAGGCCTTGGGATTGGTGCTGATGCGGAGAAATCCCAACTCGCTTAGGGGACAAGTAGCCAGCAATTTCCTCCGGAGCCAGGTGTCAGCAACCTGGTGCCGGGAATGGATAGCGAGGATGGCCGCCAGCAGCGCGTTTACGTCGAGCAGATATCTCATGGGAAGTCGGCCAGGGCCACTTTGAGTTCCTGCTCGGTTGGTTGGCGGCCGCCCATGATGACTGGGTGCGTGCCCTTGCGCTGGATCAGCCGGGCCTTCTCCGGCGGGGCCGGTTTCGGGATCTCGAGCCGGACAAGCAAGAGTCTTCCGTCCCCCTGGATTTGGACCGAAACAACGTCCCCCTCGCCGATACGAGCCTCTTTTCTGGCCTTGGCCGGAATGACCATCTGGCCACGATTATAGATGTGCGCCGTCATACGGGGAGACTAATGCAAGTATTCCTTCCGTCAATTGTTACGAACTTTTTTGACATCGTACTTTCCCCCCAATTGTCTTCGTCTCGTTTTTGCCGGATAGCCGCACTGGCATCGTGTTTTGTAGCCAGATTGCTGCGCTCAGGTCGTAGCGGTACGATGAGAGGGGCTGGGTGTGGGTTTTTGGTAATAGCAGAGGGATGTGGCAGGAGGTTATCGGACTGGCGTCGTACGAGGCGTCTTTGCTGGATTTGTCGGGACTACGGCCGAACTGGCATCGTAGTGTGGGAGGGGTGGAGGTTGGGTCCACACTCCCGTCGTAAGGTTACGATGCCAGCGTAGCCTCACGATGCCTGGGGCGATTGCCGCCGGGTTGGCAAAGCGAGCAAGTGTCAGACCATAGAATGGTCCGGCCTGCCCTGCGAGGCGAGCTTCTGGGATTGGAAATTGGGACCAGCCAAGTCACACTACCTGTAGGGGCCAGCCGGTTAGGGAGAACCCAACATATAGTGCTTTCTGGAGTCTTTTTGGCGTTTCGTAACTGTTCAGGTCTGGGGAGCGCGCCCGCCCCGGGCGCCGTGGCTGGCGCCCTCGCCGGCCACGCGTGGACGCCCTCCAGCCATCCGGCGAGGGCGCCGGCTGGCAGCGCCCGGGGCGGGCGCGCTCCCCAGACCTGAACAGTTACGGCGTTTCGTGCCCCAGACTGCAACGGTTGGCCTCGTCAGTGGGTTTCGGCAAGATGGCGCAATTGGAACCCCCGGAAAAAACCCCGAAGACGCGAAGGCGGAAGACAAGGCAAGGCTTGTCATTTCACCTGTCCGGCATAGGTGGTGGACAGGCAGAGGTGTCCGCCTTAGTATTGCGACATGAAGAACATAGAGGTGCTAGCCAATATTCCTACCGACTGGCTGGAGGAATTTGAGGCAGCCGCGCGGCGGCCGTTGCCAACGCGCTGGAGATACGCCTTCATCCACACGTACAAGCCGGTGCTCGATGACGCCTGCTACCGGGCGTTTGATACGATGGAAGACTACCGCCGCTGGTGCGAGGAAAACCTGCCTGACTGGCTCGGATATGCCCGCGTTTGAATACCGGCAGGCGGAAGAAGTCCGAGACGCCTTTGGGCATCACGGCGTGCGGTATCTCTTCATCGGCAAGTCCGGGGCCATCCTGCTGGGGTTCCCCGATGCAACACAGGATGCCGACCTGTTCGTTGAGAAGTCGCCCGCCAACGGCGCCGCACTGGTCAGCGCGCTACGTGAACTAGGCTTCACTCTGAGCGTTGAGGGTTTGTTCCGCACCTGTCCTCTCTAGCAGAACTGCGGAGGGTGGATGGTGTTGCCGGTCAGGCTGGCTGGGTGAGAGGGCCCGCATCGGTTTGACCGAACTTCTGTTCAAGCGGTTGGCTGCCTGCTCTCAGGGATCTTCGCGACGTGAACATCGACAAGTTCATCTGGCCCCACATCAACGCTGAGCAGCGCATCTCGGCACGTAGGGTGTGCCACCCTCCAGCGTGCCAGCGGCGTCACCACAAGACGTTCCAGAGCCCGTTGCAACGGCCGGGCTCCCAAGCGGTGGTCGTAACCTTGACGGGCCACTACTTTGACAAGGCGTTCGGACCACTCCAGGCGAAGTCCGGAGGTGGCAAATCCCTCGCGAGTGGCAATCTCGGCCAGTTCTTTTCGTGTGATCATCTCGACTTCGACTGGGGTCAACGGTTTGAACGTGATCACCCCATCCAGACGGTTGAAGAACTCCGGTCGGAAGAACTTCCCCACTTCGGACTCATAGGCTGGCCCTGGGTCGGGGAGGAATCCTGCCATCCTGGCTGCGCTGGAACCGAGGTTTGACGTCAGGATAATGATCGCACTGCGGAAACTGGTCACGCGACCGAAGCGGTCGGTCAGGCGCCCCTCGTCCAGCAGACCCAAGAGGACATCGAAGACCTCCGGGGCCGCCTTCTCGATCTCATCGAAGATCAAGACGCAGAACGGCTGGCGTCGGACTCGTTCGATCCACGGCGCTGGGGTTCCATTGGTAGATTGTAGGAGGCGTGTTCCGGCTCCCCAGCCAGCATATTCGCTCATGTCCAAGCGCACCAGGCGGTCCTCTTGCCCGCCGGCTCCGAAACAAAACCCGGCCGTGGCCTTGGCGAGTGCCGTCTTGCCGACACCCGTCGGACCGCAGAAGAGCAAGACACCGAAGGGGCGGCCCGGATCCGTCAACCCCGCCTTGATTTTAGTCACCAGTTGCGCGGCGGCCAGGGTGGCGTCCGGCTGTCCGATGATCTGGGCCTCAAAGCTCCTCCGCACTTGCTCAAGCTCCAGGGGTTGATCATCGCGCAAGAAGGCCTCCGGCAAGCCCGTCTTCTTGATGAAATGGACCACGACTTCCGATGTGGTGACGGATGGCCAACGATCCGGGTCGCGCGGACCGGACTGATGGCAGAGAATGCGAACGAAACTCGCTGCCGGGCCGGGAAAGGCAGTATAGGGCAAGAACTGTTTGAACAGCCTTTGGACCAGAGGCACGACTCCGGGCTCGAGTTTCAGCCGAGAGGCGGTGGCATAGGCATTCGCCACCCGATTCAGCACCTCGATTGTCTCCGGTTCATTGAATTCCGGCACGGGCAGCACTTGAAACACGTCGAGCAAAGCCGGGAGCAGCCGCCGGCAGGCTTCGACTTCGGCTGGCGCCGCCTCCGCTACCATGCGCAGCTCGCCCCGTTGGAGGTAGGGCAACAGAAAGGCAGCCACACTGCCACCCGGACCCTCTCCACCCACCTGCAACAGTTCGAGCAGGTTTTCGGCACAAAAGACGCCTTCGATGGCGCTGAGTTGTCGGATGAATTCCTCGCAGCGTTCCTCCCATTCCCCCAAATACCTCATACCTGCAACCAGGCGTCCGCCGTTGCCTCGCCAAAAGCGGTAAGAGCGGAGGCTATCGGCTGTATCCTCTTCTTCGGTCTCCTCGGAGGTCACAGGCCGTTCTCGTCCCAACCTTCTGGCGGCATCGAGCAGCAGGGTGGACTTGCCCACACCGGGTTCGCCCACGAGCAGCACGTTCGCCTTTTCCGGGCCAAATTTCCGCGCGAGTGTTGCGGACAGGCTCTCGCGACCAAAGGCCGCTGATACCACACGTTTCCTTCCCTGGTCATGGAGCAACGGGTCGGTGAGCGTGAACAGGATCTTGAGTTCCGGCCGGTCGGCGGGTGGCAACCGTCGGACGCGTTGGCTGGAATCACACAAGACCAGTTCCTCCAACCGACTGCCTCGCGGCGGCAGGCGACCGGTCAATTGGAGCGGTGAAAGCCCCCGCAACGCTTCCTTGATATAATGCGCTGCCAGCCCTTTGAGTCCCGCGGCATCGTGATAATTGAATCGGAGTCCGAGATTGGGAACCGCGCATACGCGGAGCCCATTCTCCTGCGCTCCGATCACACAGGGCACCTTCAACCAGAGTGTCTCGGGACAGGGAATGACACGTTCTTCCGTTGTGTATTGCGGGAGCACCTCGACTTTTACCTCAGTCAACTCAGGCTCCGTCAAATCCGGATCAAGGCTCCAAGGCTCATTTTCCATGCGCCAATCGAGTAGTTCCTTCAACTGTTGCAGGGCCTCTTTGGCTGTGCCGGCGTGCGCTGCTATGTTCCCGGCATCACCCACCAGGGCCGCGGTTATGCCGCCCGCTGCATCTGGCCAGATCAGAACTGGAAAATGGATGGTGGCCATAGGTCAGGCAGCTTGCCCGAATATCTCATACCCGCTTTGAAATGGACACAGAGTGTTAAGGTAGGGCGCGTCACTCCGTGCGCGCCGCAGGCCCTCGGCGCGCACGGAGTGACGCGCCCTACCACGAGTGTAAAATATCCGGGCCAGTCTGCATATTTCACATTCGCAGACGCCGCGTGAGGGCACGCGGCCTACAGGGACGGCGCCGTTTGCTTGTAGGCCGCGTGCCTTCACGCGGCGCACTGTTGCTGCCGGGTGCGGCGACGGGTAGTCGTCCTGGATTACTGAGGATCTCACAAAACGACCTCCGGAGGTAACGGCAGAGCCGACAACAGCAACGCCCGAAACTCATCAGGCGACGGTTCCGCCGGAATGACCAAGCCGGTTCTGAAGTCCGTGATGGTCTTGTTCTCGGTTATCAGGTGCAATACCGGTCCGGCAATTTGCGCCTCGGCGTTTTGGTCCCGGCCCATTGCTGGGAGGTAGTTACGGGTAATTGCTTCCGCTTCAGCCCGAGTAGAAGCATCGAGCAAATGCGTCGTCAAGATCCCCATACTGCCGTCCGCACGACGCGCGAGGATAGTGGTCGTGCCTGGCGGGCCCAGGAAACGAAGGTTAAGACCATTCACGAATAAGGCCTGGACGGGACCTGGCCGTAATTCACCGAAAACCCGAGGCGAGGTTCGATCCTGTCTATTGAATTGCTCGAAAACGAAAACGGCTGAACAGCCCCAAACATCGTTGAAGAGATCGGAGTAGGATTGCGCCAACCCATAAACCAAGTCCGCGTCCCGCTCCTCCAACGGCTGGATTACGAGGACGACAGGACGGTCATCCCAGGGTTTGCGAACCATCGCATCAAGCAGCGCCAGTTCGCGGCACAATGCCAGTCCGGGTGAATCGGTCACCTCGAATGAATCGCCCGCTGACCAATCCGCCAGTTCCACCACGAGCCCCGACCAATCCCGGAGCATCCCCAACTTGCCTTTGGCCATTTTGGCAGGTCTTGGTTTGGACACACCGCCGGGGATCGACCCTCTTCGAGGCGTGCGCCGGGACTGTTCGATCGCCTGGATGAGGTGATCTACTTTCCTCATCTGCTCACGCACGGCGAAGTAGCGCGCGGACTCCGGCGGCAGGTTTTCTAATTCCATTCTGCCGGCAGGCACGGCGGCTTCCAGGTCCGTGTCAGTCCGATCCAGAACGGCATTGGCACCTTCGACGAGCTTGGCGACCTGGGCCGCGGCGAGTCGTCCCGCGGCTTCGGGCCAGAAGACCGAGCGCGTGATGGGCTTTAGTTCGTGGAGGGTAAGAACCAGCCGGTTACCCTCCCTCCCAATATAGGATAAAGTCGGAGTGCCGGGCGGCAACCCGGAAATGCGTTCCGCAATGGGTTGGGCCACTTCGCGTTCGATAACTCGTTTCAGGGCTCTGGCCCCCAGTTGGGCGTCCTGCCCCAATTCCACCAACTGGGACATCGCCCCGGGAGACACGCTCAGCAGGCAATCACGTCGCCGCAGGCCATCCCGCGAGAACACATTGGCGATCAGTTGCCTGGCTATCGCTTCCAGGTGAGCGGGAGGGAGTGATCGGAAGGGGATGATGCGATCGAGGCGGTTGAAAAATTCAGGCCGGAAGAACTTATTCGCCGCATCGACAAAGACGGCATCACTGGCCTCGAGGTTCTCGCTCACGCCGAAACCGAGACGTGAGCGAGACTCTCGCACGCCGAGATTGGAGGTTAGCAAGATGACTGCGTTGGTGAAGTTCGCCACCCGGCCGAGGGCATCGGCAAGGCGGCCTTCGTCGAGCACCGCAAGTAGCAGATCAAGCACCTCGGGCGCGGCCTTTTCGATTTCATCGAACAGCAAGACGCTGAAAGGTTGGCGTCGGATTGCGCCCGTAAGCAGACCCTCAGGCTCATCCAGACTGCCGGCCAAACGGCTCGCGGAGGCGCCATCCACATATTCATTCATATCGAAACGCAACACCCTTTCCGCGCTGCCAAACAGAAACTTGGAGAGGGTCTTGGCGGACTGGGTCTTGCCGACACCGGTGGGACCGAGGAGTAGCAAGGCTCCCAGCGGGCGGCGAGGGTCATTGAGCCGAGCCTTGAGCGTAATGAGGATGTCCGCAAACGCCTCTAACACCTGTTCCTGACCGGCGAGTTCCTGGCCCAAGGCCTGGACGATAGACGAACGCTCCAACCGCTCGCGGCCGTCCAGAAACGCCATCTGCATCCCACTCTGCTCGCGGAATTCGGTCAAGGCCTCCTGCCGCCCAATTCGGGAGTCGCTATGGCGCACCGCCAGGCGTCGAAGGAAACCAGCAGCCTTGCCGGGGAAAGCCGCCTCGCTGGCAAACCGTCGGTGCAGATCAAAGACCGTCGGCACCAACTCCAGCCCAAACTTACAACGATATTGCTCCTCCAGTTGACGGGTGACATTGACGAGCACGCGGAGAGCCTCCGGCTCGGCCGGTTCTGGGACGGGCAGGACATGGAAGAGATCAGCAAAGGCCCGGTCCCTTTCACGTAGCACGCGCCAGGCCTCGGGTGTGATCTCAGCAATGACACGCACGCTGCGCTGCTCCAAAGCCGGCCGTAGCACCTGGGCGACGTTCAGGTCCGAGGCACAGCTCACACCCGCTGTAAGCAGGCCAAGCAAATCATCGAAAAACAGCACCCAGTCCTTTTCCCGAGCGTAATCAAGGATGGCTAGTACCCGGTTCTCCCACTCCCCAAGATAGCTCATGCCGCTGATCAGGCGCATCGGGGAGAGCAACCAGATCTCGCGAGGGCCAACTGGAGATTCCTTTTTCCGAGCGCACATCTGCCACACCAGTTCGTGCAGGATGGTGGTCTTGCCGACCTTGCTGGGTCCGACCAGCAAGATAGGCCGGCGGTCAGGTGAGGCCAACAGGCGCGCCAACTCCTCGACTTCGCGCTCGCGACCGATGGCCCGTTCCAGGTCATCCGGGTAGAGCGACTGCAACAAACGACCCTTTCGGCGGAGCTCTTGCTCTCCATCCTTCTTTTCCTCGCTTCCGAACAACCACGCGCGGCTGGGCGGTGGCGGCTTCTTAGCCAGCACAGATGGCTGGAGTGAGATTTCAAGGGTGCTCAGACGCGCTTTACCCTGAAGGGCAAACCGGTCCAAGTCGAACGCGCCGTCCTCCTTCGCCAGCTCCCGGAAGTGCCGGGTGAAAACCAAAGCGGCGCGCTCGGCTATCGACTGTCCCGGGAGAACCTCAAAGTGCAGGTTGGGCAGCTTGGGGTTGAAGAACAGCTTGCGGTCCAGCGCTGTATAGCCGGCAAGGAAGAAACGTCGCAGGTGTGATCCGGAAGCCAGTTCCAGCCGGAGGTCGAGCGTGACCTCCTCCAACGTGGGGTGAAAGGTCCACTCAGCGAGTTGGTCATGGCGCGGCTCACGGCCCAGTTCGTAGAGCAACTGGTGCAAGTCTCCGGTCAGCTTACTCAAGGCGCGCCCCAGTTGTTGCGCTCTTTGGATCGGTTCGGGATGGAAGAGCGGTTGCACGATGAAATGCCCGGGCTGACTCGGGCCAGCAGGATGCTCTTCGATGAAGATAGGAATCGAGAAGATCATCAGTCCGTAACCGCCTCGATGGCTTTAAGGAGGCGCTCTTCAAGCAATTGACGCAGGCACCGCTCGAAGGGGTTCCCCCGAGAAGGACGCACGCCGAAGTCCGAATCCTCAACCACGTCACTGTCCTGGTCAAACTTGCGGCGAAGCGGAGCGCCCCTGGACTTGATTCCCCCTTGGCGCTCCACGCCTTCCGCCGGTTGAAATTCCGCAAAGGGAGGACGACAGGTTTCAACCAGGCAAACACGTTCCGCATTCTTATCCTTCAGCACATGCGAGCCCGTCTCACTCCCGAAGCGGGCGAAAAAGAGGTCTCCGCGCAGGTGCATGACTATGCCAATCACCTTTTCCGGCACGGAGTCAAAAGGCTGATCGGGTTTCTTCGGTGTTCCGCGAACCGCCTTGCCCGCTTTGGAACGTCCACCCGAGGGCGGCAGGAAATAATCGAAGGCGGCAACCTGGCCGAGTTCTTTGGCCAGCCCATAGTAGGCAGCGGCCAATTCCAGCAAGGTGGCTCGATGTTCGCTGTAAACCGCGAGCACAACGTCGTTCGGCTCCTCCGTGCGCAGACGGAACACCTCACGCAGCAGCCGCTGGCGCTCGCCGTTTAGAGCTTCCAGTTCCGAGACGAATAACGAGGCGTCCGAACCCTCGCGCTGATAGAAAGCCAAAAGCGCCTCGGTTTCGAGCTGTAGGGCGTGGTCGTGCAGCTTGGCTATGGCCGCCAGGCACTCGCGGAGCGTGGGTAGTCGAGCAAGGCGGAGATGTTGCTCCGGGCTCTTCCATTTGGCATTCGCCAGCCGGCGCGCCAAGGATTCACTCATCGTCACCTGGTTCTCCAACTCACCTACTGCGGAACAGCTCTTCAGGCGGACGATCAATCGCCGTTGGGCGGTGATGGCGCCGACAAGTTCAGTTTTTGTTGAGGCGGAAGAGCCCGCCACCGTCGGCTCTTCAGCCGCCCTTGATCTTGGCTTTACCTCGATGTGGATCTTCCCTTCAGTCACGCCCACCCGGGCCGTAATCGGCAGGTGCTCGGCGTATTGGATCATGGCCTCGGCCAGTGGAGCCAGCATATCCCGCTCGATGGCCCTTTTCAGCGGACGCGCTCCATAGCGCGCGTCGTAACCTCTTCGAGCAAGGTGTTCGGCCACCTCGGGGAGAATCAGCAAGTTGACCGGCCGCAGGCGGAAGGTATCGCGTTGCCGCAGAAGGTCGAGCTGTCTCCGTGCGATGTCCAGAACCACTTCCGGCGGCAAGGGCCGGAACGGAACCACCGCGTCCAAGCGATTGTAGATCTCCGGCCGGAGGAACTGCCGGACGGCGTCCGCAAAGTGCTCCTGAGCGTCGGCCGTGGTCGCCCCGTCAGCCTGGAATCCCGATGGACCACGCTGAAACCCTTGAGCTCCCAAATTGGAGGTCATCACAATCACGCAGTTACAGAAATCCGCCGCCCGGCCCGAAGCATCCGTGAGACGGCCGTCTCCCAGGATCTGCAAGAGCAAATCGAAGAAACCCGGATCTGCCTTCTCGAATTCGTCCAACAAGAGCACGCTGAATGGCTGCTCGCGAACGCGAGCCGTCAGTAAGCCCTCAGCGCCGCCGATTCGCGGATCTCCGATCAGCCGTTGCAGGGCCACCGGATCGTTATACTGGTTCAAATCGAATCGCGCCAAGCGAGCCGCATCTCCGAAAAGAAACTCCGCCAATGCCTTTGCTAACTCGGTCTTACCCGTGCCTGTAGGGCCGATAAACAAGAGGGAAGCTAACGGTTTCTTTGGCCGAGCCAGGCGAGCCTTGATGATGGCGAGCAGATCCAGCACTTGCGCAATCGCTTCGGGTTGACCGATCAGACGGCTGCTGAACCACAGGTGCGTGGCTTCCAGGTCCAGCGAGATGCGGTCATCGAGCAACACCAGGGGCAAACCGGTCTCGCGTGAAAAGCCGGCCGTGACCTCGGCTTCTTCCAAAGCAGTATCGGGAAACCGATCGGCAAGGAGGTTCTTCAAGAACCGAATCGATCGACCAGGATTGGCCGAGTAGAGGGCGTAACGCAGATGAAGCTGGTGCAACCGGTCGAGCGCTGCCATGGACGCCGTCGTTCTTGCTTCGGCCAGCTTGCCGACTGCGGTTTCATAAACCTTGCCCAGGATCGTGCGCGTCTGCTCCGCGGTGCGCTCGGGAATGTGGAGTTGGTGAAAGGCGCCCAGGAGATGAGGATCATTCCGTTCGAGGACCCCCACTTGCTCTGGCGTGCATTCGGCAATGACCAGGACCTCTCCCCGGGCGATCCAAGGCCGAAGGAAACCACCAACGCTTTGCTCACCGCGTTGTGCCTTGCCCACTTCCAACAGTTCCTTAAGGTTGCCGAGGTGCAGAATGGAGTGGGACTTCGCTGCCTCGCGACATAGCTTTTGACAGCGATCCTGCCACATGCCGAAACCGATCGGACCGGTCATGAGACGGGCGCCACTGGTGGACCAAAATGGGGTGTGCCCAAATCCGAAATCGCCACGCCGACGCGCCAATTCGCGCACCAACGCCGTCTTCCCACTCCCAGCGAGTCCCACCAGCAGAACGCTTCGCGGATGCGAGCCCGCCAGAGTCTCCACCAGCTTTCCCAACTCGGCGTCCATCTCAAATCCTACCGGTGGCAGCACGGCGGCATCCTCAACCGGCAATCGCTCGGGAGCTGTTCTCACCGCGGCAGCAGTTCCTCGAATCCGTGGCGGCAATTCTTCCGCTAGCGTCGCCAGCATGGAGGATTTTTCGTGCTCTGCCCCGAGGTTTACAGCGATCTCCTTGGGAGTTGGTATTTTGGGGACGATTTCCAGAGATCCAATTCTGAGTGATTGAATTCGTTCCAATCGTGCCAACTCCCGCAGGCCAAGCTTCTTTCGCCGGCCCATTAACACGAGCCGAACGTGCCCTGCTATCCGTTCCTCCAACAACTCTGCCCGGGGAGCGAAGACCAGGATCCCCAGCGCCGGGACATAGCCCTGGTGCAATTCTCCTTCTTCTACCCAACACACGACCGGCAGTCGCAGCACGACCGGCGCCTGCCATTCCGGCGAACGCGTGGGCGGTTCCAAACGGACCTCCATTTCACGCACCTCCGGCTCCACGGTCATTCGCCTGCGGTGCAGCGACACTACTGGAGTGAGTGTGCTATCCTCCAGGATCGCTTTCGCCTTCGCCTGCAAAGCTGCCTGCCACCGCTGTTGAGTATCGCCGAGCGCGGAGATTTCCGGGAATCCAAGCGCCTCAGCTAATTCAACCTCATCCGCCAGGACCCGAGCGACGGTAGCAAGTTGGAATATTCCGTGAGGCATGGTCGTTTCTTGATTCGGGCCGAGAATAACCAATGGGTGAGGCGAAGCCAACCGGGCATTTCTGTGTGAGGCATGAACGCATGAACCCACTGGCGACGCCGAGTCTCTTTTTTATGGGAACTGCCCGCGTAGAGTCGCGCTGGATCTGGCAGGCACAGGAAGAATGTCGAGAATGAGAAAAACAAATTAACAACACGATTCCCCTTGACGAACCACCCCATAGCAGGGGTCCGCCCATAGCTTGGGTCGTTCTAGCGCTCGGCGGTTCGGGTTAATGGTGTAAATGGGGCGCGCCTCTGTTCAACTCGGCCAGTGTTTGGGCCGCCTTGAGCTGGCCAAGGAGGCAGTGTGGCTTCGCGTCACCGCAAGCTGTTGAAGATGCTGCGGTTACACGCCTGCCTGTGGCTTTAGCTGGAGGGGGCACACCGTATGATACTTGGAGAAGCGAACCCTCGGTTAAGAAGCCGGCATTGGTGGCCGGATCCGAGCATGGGTGAAACTGACGTTGGCAAAGACCTCGGCAAGGGAAATGGAAGTCTGCAACGAAGGCAGGTCCAGGTGCCGGTCCACGCCGGCGGCTTCATCGAGCAGCCAGCGGCCCTCAGCCTGCCGGATGAACTGTTCGACGCGTGGTGCCTGTTGGCTAACGAGCAGGTACGCCTGCAGCGTCGGAATCTGG
>Ga0073936_10005681_pt1 | contig 16759 bp, 14 predicted proteins | sample AliMusrvi5mmetaG_FD_87041 | JGI IMG/M metagenome (GOLD analysis project Ga0073936, IMG submission 87041) | Freshwater lake bacterial and archeal communities from Alinen Mustajarvi, Finland, to study Microbial Dark Matter (Phase II) - Alinen... | ecosystem: Environmental > Aquatic > Freshwater >... | reverse complement strand
GAGGCCTACCACTATCTCGACATCGCCCAAAGCAAAGGGGACTTCGCCGCCTTGCGCTGGCTCAGCGAAACACTCGGAGAGCACGAGGGGAAGTAGTTGGTGGATTGCATGCCTCGTCGCAGCGGGCTGCTGCAGTCCACGACGGTCACAGACCGCCGCGACAATCCGCAATTGAGAAATCAATGCGCGAACCAGCCTTTGGCCAGCGGCTCGGTGCTGAAGAAATCCAGCAGGAGTTTCGCGACCTTCGCGCGGCCGCTGTCGCTTGGATGAACGCCATCGCCGGCGAAGTCTTCGCGCGCCCACACGAGGTTGTCGGTCTTGCGGCCCTTGGTGCCCTCGGCCCACAGATACGGACCCCAGAGCAGCAACGGTGCCTTGCCGTCAGCGAGCGCGGCCTCACCTTTCATCTGCTGTTGGATGAGATGGCGCACCCCAAAAGCACTCTCATAGGCGTAGGGTTCGGGGTTGAGTGCGCCGTTGGCGTTGCCGGCCCAGATGCGGCTGCCAAGGTAGGCGATGCGCAGATTGGGAAACTTCGCCTTGGCGTTTTGCAGCACGCGGGTGGTGTCGGCCTCCAGTATCGTTAGATGATCCTTCATCGAGCCACTCGGCCCCTTGTTGGCGAGTTTGACCCACGCCACCTGCACTTGCGCGGGCGTGAGGCCGGCACGTTGGATGCGCTGTAGCGCCTCCTGCCAGGTGCGAGCTTGTGGATCGACCCATTCCGCCATCGCTTGCCCGCCCTGCGCGCAATCGACGATGGTCAAGCTGTTAGATTTCTGCGGCGCAGCGTCAGCAGTGCGTTTGAATGCCGAAAACTCCATCGTCGCATTCGACATGCTGATAGACACAAACCCGACACGGCCGTCCGCGGCCGGCTTGCCCGCGGCGTCAAGCGGCTGGATTTTCGTCAGCGCGGCCTCTGCCGACTTCCGCAATGCCTCTGGCGGCTGGTTGCTGCCTCCGCCATAGAGTCCGCCGTCTTCACCTTCATAGGTGTCAGTGCCAGTCATGTCGCTGAGCGGAGTGAGGTGCGCGGGGGCTTTCCTCTGCGCGGCGACGGCGCCGCCGCTCGCGGAATCGGTGGATTTGCTTCGGGCAGCCTTGGCTTGGTCGAGGTAACGCCGTTCCTCGTCGGTGAGCTTGTCACCACGCTGCTCGCGCTGATGTAAGATCCTCGCCTTGTCCCAATCGATGCCCGAGCCAGCGCTGCCCGGCGGATTTGCGCGCTCGGCTTGCGCGCGCCTGACGTAGGCCTTCTCGTCGTCCGTTAGAGTGGCGCCGCCTTTCGCCCGTTCCACCAGTTGCCTGGCCTTGTCGAAGTCGATGGCTTCGGGCGTTGTTGTCTGGGCGCGGAGTGGGGCGATGCAGGCGAGGGTGGCAAGCAGGACGAAGATGAGCGGTTTCATGGCTAAGGCGTTTAACACCGCCAGGCGGCAAAAGGTGCGACTCAGATGCAAGCACATTCCGCCGTTTTTGCATGTGGCTCAGACATCCTGACCGCGGGGGAATTGCAATGATCTCACGCGCGGCTTGGCGGCGGGCAGGATGCCCGCGCCACCGTGGACCGGGCATCCTGCACGGCTACGAACAGGCTCATTCGGAATCCGTAAACACGACCATTTCACTGCTGGCTCGGGATCTCTGCGGCTACTGCAACACGACATAGAGCGCGTCGGCTGGAAAGGCGAACGTCTTGCCCTCCGGCGAGTTGTTCAGGGGGATGTCGGCGACGGCCATCCCGTTGGCGTCGAGCACGCGTGCCTTGACCAGTCCGGGGTTGCGAATGCTCACGGTCACGCCGCCCCTAACAATCTGCCAGGGGGCCTTGCCGAAGTTGACGACTTGCTCGCCGTCACGTCCATCAACCTTCACCGGCACGGTGGCCCAGCCCGTCGGGCGTTCGCTCGTGCCGACCTGCACCAGCACCTTGCCGGAGGTTTTCAGCGGCTTGTCATCCATGGCGACGACGAGCACGGTCGCGTAGTTGTTGCTAGAACGGAGCGTCACGTCGTCGAAGGTGAATGTTTCAATCGTCTTGAGAAAACCCGTCACGCCCTGGGCCTTGGGCGAATTGAGCCGGCACAGGCCCTTGCCGTAGTCCAGCGTCAGTTCGCCGGTGGCCGAGCGCACCTGTCGTTTGTCCTTGTTGATGTAGGCGCTCAGATCGGCGACGCGGCTCTTGGCGGGATCGCCGCCGTAAGTCACCACCACCGGGCCGACCAGATAGGCCAGCGGATCGACGCCGTCCTTGACGTTAGACTGCTTGGACACCTGGTCCTTGTCGCGGTTCGGGTCATAGCCCGCGTCTTCGGCGGTGATGGGCATGCGGCGATGCCACAGATCGTCGAGCGAGCGCTGCTCCTCGACTACGGGCCTGGCCTGTTTGATATAACTCCTGCGCAACATCATGGCGGCGGCGGGCCACTGACCCATCAGCATGGGCGTGGCACAGACCCACTTACCCTCCGAGGGCAGGTAGCCGTTCGCCGAGCCGGGTTGGCGCCAGTCCTCCTCACCGGTGGCAAACCAATAGTATGCATCAACCCCGTTGAGTGACTGATAGGCGGCAACCATGAACGGACCCTCGGATTGATAGCCTTGCGGTGGCACCCAGGAACTCTCGGAATTGATCATGGGGAAACCGGCAACCTGCTTGAGCGACACGGGCAGTTGCCGCGGGTTGAGCAAGACGCTTTCATCGGTGAACGTGTCGCCGGCTACGATGGCCCAGCCCGCGTTCTTCCCGTTGTGGGCTCCCGCATAGTAACGGTTCACTCCCATCACCTCATTGGCCGTGTACGACCAGCGCTCGGCATCGAGCATCGTCACGTTGTCGGCCGTTCGCCAATTGCCGGCGTTGACAAGCTGACGGCAGCCGAGATCTTTCCTCAGATACTCCCCGATCATCTGGTTGAAGTTATGCATTGTCTCGGTAAAGAACTGCATCTGGTCGGCGCAGCGTTGCTGCTGTCCCGCGTTGCCGCGCCGCTGGGTCAACTCCCATACGATGTGAAGGGCAAGCTCACCGCGCGCAATGTCGTCGGGGCGGTCCTGATCGGCCGTGACTGTCGCGCCGCCCCAGGCTTTGACGGCCGCCTCCAGCGAGCCGTACTTGTGCTTGGCGAAGGTGCCGAACTGCCGCCGCAGCTCGGCCCTGGCACTGCCCTTGATGCCCTGGGACGTCCAAAACAACAGCGAGTCCTCGTTTTGAATCTGGATGATGGCCAATGCCGGGTCCTGTGCGAGTGGGATTCCGGTATAAGGGTTTTTCTCGGTTAGCACCTGCTTCATCCAGTTCTTATAGGCTTCCTGAAGCTTCGTGTCGAAGAACAGCAACCCCCAGTTGCCAGCGCCACCGCTGTCCAAAATGCCCATCGCCGGCTTGACTCGCGCGGGCCCCGCCCAGTACGGCGAAAACGTCATATAGATCCCCTGCTTTTTCATCGCGGCGACGGCCTTCCAAAGATGGTCGCGCTCGCCGGTGTCAATTGCCATCAGATCCGCACCGGTGGGCGTGATGTTGCTGTGGAAGCGCACCATGTTGACGCCGCGTTTGGCGATGAAGCGCGCGTGGCGCTCTAGGTCGGTGTTGAAAGCATTATCGTTGAGCGCCCAGAAGCGCGCGGGCACGCCATTGCCCAGTACGAAATCATTGCCGTCGGGCGAGCGTCTGACAAATCCGTCGGCGCCGGCGATTTTCTCATTGAGAAATCGCAGGTCAAGCAACGCGTCGGGGCTGAACGCATCCCGCGGCGGCTGGAATGGCCAGCGCGCTTCCTCGCCGACGCCATGGGTCGCCAATGCGCCGAGGCAGAGGAAGATGGCCGGCGCATAATGTGAGGTTCGAGTCATACAGTCGTCTTTGCGGTCAGCTAAACCGGGGTGCTCGCATTCATTCTAGCAAACGCGGCGTGCAATTCCTCGGGTCCGGCTTTGACCATGACATCACTGAAGCCAAAGGAAATTTCCGTCTTCTGTTCCGCCAATTGCATGAACACCGCGTCGATGAAATCACAAACAGGAGAAGCGAAGTCATGGATGCCCTTGCCGCCAAGGTCGGTGTTGAGGGCGGGTGGAATCAACTCGATGACCTCAATCCCCGTGGGTTGCAGGATCTGCCTCAGCGAAAGGGTGAACGAGTGCATGAATGCCTTGGTTGCGGAATAAACCGGCACTTTCACCAGTGGGACATACGCCAACCCCGACGTCACGTTGATCACCGTTGTCAATGATTCAAAATTGGCGAAGAGTGAGGCCAAGTGCATGGGCGCTTCAATGTTGACCGCCATTTCCGCCTTTGCGCGCTCGAGAAAGTCGCCGTCCAGAACCGACATCCACTGTTGGATTCCGGCATTGTTGACCAACACATTCAGATCAGCATGCTCCTTGGATATCCATGCAAACAGCGCCTCCCTCTCGCTCGGCTTGGACAGGTCGCACACACGGGTGATCACCGAGGGATGCTTGTCGGATAGTTCTTTCAAAACCGACTCGCGGCGGGCGCACACAATCACAGTGTTGTTCTCGCGCAGGAATCGTTCGGTTAGACCCAGGCCGATGCCCGTGGCGCCGCCGGTGATGAGAATCTTGTTACCTGTGAGTTTCATATTGATGATCTTCCATTGGCCATTGGGGCTCACCACGGCTTCAAGCGGAAATTGCGATACTCCACCTTCATCGGCGGGCCGACGTGCACCTGCACGCCGATGAGGCCGTCGGCGGGGCGGTTCGGGGCATCATCGTCGATGACGACGGACATCAGGCGTCCATTGATGATGTGGGTGAGCACGTTGCCGCGAACGATGATGTGGGCGCTGTTCCAGCCCTCGTTGATCGCCGCGGCGAGCGGCGCGGGCTCGCCGAAGCTGCTGAGCAACACCGGCGGGCGGCCGCCGGTCACGCGCGTCATCTGCCCGCGCAAGGCCAGAAACAGCCGCCCTTTCTCTTCGTAGTTGTTGCCGGTATAGTCCTTCGCGCCGTCGATGTCATACTGGTAGCCGCGCATCGCGAACTGGTTGGACGGGGTCACCGCATCGGCGACGATCACGCTGCGATAGTTGATGCCGCTGTTGCCATGCGCCGAGATCCTGAACTCCACCTTCAACTCAAAATCGCGGGGATGGCCGCCTTTCCACACGATGAAGGTGTTGCTGCGGATGAGGGTATCCGGAGTGATCTCACCCACCAGACAGCCGTCCTCGACCCGCCAGTACTTCGGATCGCCTTCCCATCCGGCGAGCGACTTGCCGTCGAAGATCGGCGCAAAGCCGGCCTCGTCACCCGCCACGGCCGCAGGGCGGTCGCTCTGTTTGGGAACATAGGCTGGCGCGGGGGATTGGGCACGGGCCGCGCCGGCGGCTAGCAGAAAGCACAGAAGCAGTTTCATTGTTTTGTTAGTTATGACCCAAAAAACAGAGGGTGACTTGGGCGACTTTGTTCATCACGGAGTGAAGGTTGGCATCTGTGGCGCGCGACAACCTGCCGCAACGGAATCATGCCTGCGGAACCGAGAGTGTCAAACCGCATTTTCCCGCCAAGAGGGGCACGGGCGTCCCGCCCAATACTGCCAGTCTTGCGCTCTCTGATCGCAAAACACATGGACATCCATGGAGACTCCTTTTAAAGAAAAGTACTTGACGGGTAGCTATTTTTTCACAAAATGCCCGGCATGCGTGCTTGATTCATTGCGCCATGGAAGGATTCGACGGAGAAGCCGGTGATATACCACTGTGTGCGTTCAAGAGCGTGCTGGTGGAAGATGGGGTGGCGTCGAGAACGATGGCTGCGTATATTGATTTGAATCCTGTTAGGGCCGGGATGGTAACGGACCCGTCGGAGTACCGTTGGAGCAGTTATGGGGAGGCGATGGGCGGCGGGCCCAGGGGCAATGGCAAGAAGGCGCGTGCGGGCCTAGTGCGGGCGATCATGGCACACAAGGGGTATGAGGCTGACGCGCGGCACTGGGCGGGCAATGTATCGAAGCAATACCGGATGATCTTGTTGAATGAAGGCGAGGAGAAACTGCAGGAAGTGGTGAGCGTGACCGGGGAGCGGGAGGTGAAGGTGGTTAGGAAAGGCATGAAGAAGGAAGCGGTGGACGCTGAATTGGCGCAACTTGAGCGCAGCCGGGAGGTGGCGATTGGCAGGATGCTGCGGTGCGGGGTGAGGTATTTCTCGGATGGGGCGGTGCTTGGGAGCCGGGAGTTTGTGGACGGAGTGTTTCAGGCGTGCCGGAGTCGGTTTGGGGCAAAGCGCCGGAGCGGGGCGCGGAAGAAGCGGGGCTGCGCGGCGGCAGCGGCTGGGGCGTTGTGGAGTGTGAGGGATTTGCAGAAGAAGCTTGGCTGAGGAGTGGGTCCAGTCCGGGTTTGAGGTCAGTTCAGCGATGAGTTCTCGGATCTTGCGGGAGGTGGTGAAATGGGACGTGTTGGGCGGTTTGAGGGATAAGGTATCTGCCATCCATGATCCACAATTTCGCGGCGACGGTCACAGACCGCCGCTACGGGCATCGCGTCGGCTATTTCTCGGCCAGGCTCAGCGCCTGGTCGATGAGAATGAGCAGGTCGGCGCGGTCCGGCGGGAGGGTGGCAGAGGTGATTTCGCGGGCGAGGGCGGCGAGCAGTTCGGCGTCGATGAACGCGGGTTGATCGTGGGCGAGCCACTGGGCGAAGGCGCAAACCACCGAGGCGAAGCGGGCGTCATTGGACGGTTCGGCGTCGAGGTGGTGGGTGATGGGAATGGCGGCGGCGGGTTGGCCGTCGAGGGTCCACTCGAGCGAGCCGAAGGCCGTGGCGGCGGACGAGGGCTCGATTTCGAGGGCGAGGGTGGTGAGGGATTTGGCGGGGAGGCGCGAGGGCAGCGCACCCGCAGTCAGACCATTGACTGGGGCAAACCCGAGCAGCCGATAGAGCGCGACGGTGGCGGGGTCGGCATGGAAGGTGGCGGTGACGTCGCGGGCGGTATCGGGGGCGCCGTGGATGGAAATAAGGAGGAGCGTGGCCGAGGGTTTCCACGGGCAAGGCAGGGATTCGGTGGTGATGCTGACCCCTTGGCAAATGGCGGCGAAACCGGTCGGCCGCAGAGTGAAGCTGTTGAGGATTTCCTCAAGGCGCACGGCATTGGCCGGGGGCAATTGGTGCGCGCTGCGGATGGAGTGAGTGACCCAGCCGAGACTGGCGCGGCCGGCGTGAAGTGGCAACGCCAGCGCGGCCTCGGTGCCAGCGCGTACCGAGTGGCGCAGGCTCAGCACGGGCAGCGAGGCGGCGGCAGGCGGCGGGGAGTGTTCGAGAAGCTCGGAGGTCGCGCGGAAAAACTCGTCAGCGCCTTTGGCCAGCGCGGCATCGCGGGCGGCGGCGTGCCCGGCGAGAACGCTGGGGTCGGCCGCGCCGCCGGCGGGGTCGGACGTGCCGTGCTTGCGGTTGGCGTCTTGGGGACCCGGCGCGGGCAGCAGGGCGAGGGCCAGCGGGATCGGAGCCGGGGTCGCGGCCTTCGTTTTGTTAGAAACGGTGACTGAGTCGGTGGTAGGCTTGCTGTGCTCGGCAGCGGCGGCTGGAGCGGACGCACGGGAATGGCCATGGATGAAAACGGCCAGCCCGACAAGGACGGCGGCACACAGGGCAACGGGCCAGTTTTTCATCGGGCCGATTAGAGTGCCTCCGGGTTTTGCATGAGCGCGGCCACCCGGTTGAGGAGCACCCCGGCACCGCCGCCATCGACGACGCGGTGGTCAAAGGTGAGCACGAGGGCCGCCTCGGTGGCGGGCAGGAAGGCTCCGACCTGCTCGCTCCAGACGGGTTTTTTGACGCCGGCGCCGAGGCCGAGAATCAGCGTTTCGTTCGGCAGAGGGATGGGCGTGCCGAGGGTGAGGCCAAAGGTGCCGAAGTTGGTGACCGTGGCAATGCCGCCCTTGCAGTCGTCGTCGGTGAGGCGGCGCTGGCGCGCGCGGTCCACCAGGTCATGGTATTCCGCGATGAGGGCGAGCAGCGGCTTTTGGTCCACTTTTCTAACAACAGGAACGACCACCCCGTCCTTGACTTGGACCGCCACGCCGATATCGAACGAGCGGGGGTGGACGATTTTCTCGCCGATGAGGTAGCCGGCGGTGGCGGGAAGTTCGAGCAGGGCCAGGGCCAAGGCGCGCAACAGATAGAGGGTGAGCCCCGGCTTGGGGTCTTGCTGGCTGCGGTGCTCGATGGCGCGGTTGAGCAGCAGCGGCAGGCCGACGGTGGCCAGCGGGCGGGTCCAACTGCGGCGCATGGCATCGGCCACGGCAAGGCGCATGGAGGAGGCATGGCTGCTGGGCCAGGCTTCGAGATAATCGAGGAAGCCTTCGAGGTCTTCCACGGTGACGCGGCCGCCCGCGCCGGTGCCCACGACCGCGGAAATGTCGGCCTCGCGCAGACCGAGGTCGTCCATCCGGGCGCGCATCCGCGGCGAAATGTAGTGAGCACCCATCACGCCGATGGGCACCGGCAGGCCTTTGACGCTGGGCACCACGGCGGGGGCCTCCTCGTAGCCGTCGTCATCAAGGGAAAAATGCAGGTTGGCCTCCTTGGAGTCGGCGTTGAGGGCTTGGCCGGAGGGTTTGGCGGCGCTGCGTTTGGCTTCGAGCGATTCGAGCGATTCGACGCCGGTGCGGGCGATTTCCTCGGCCGACACATCGAGCAAGCCAAGCAGGGAGCCGACCGAGTAGGAGACGCCTTCCTTGGCGCGGAGTTCCGCCACGGTGCCGTTGCAGAGGGTCGTCACGCTCATGATGGCCTTGTGGGTTTCCACTTCAATGATGTCCTGATCGGCGCGCACCACATCGCCCACCGCCACCTGCAGGCGCACGATGGTGGCCTCGGCAATGGATTCGCCAAGCTGCGGCATGAAGATGGGAACGGTGGGCATGGCGGGAAATTTTGGATTTCAGATTTGAAATTTCAGATTTGAAATCGTTAGAACGTGAGCGGGTGACGTAGGGCTACGTCCTTGGTCGGGGAGCGTTTTAAGGCCAAACACCCGGTTGGTCAAACCCATTGCGGGGAAGCTGCCGGGAAACGGCGCAAGGTAAAATGAGTCAAGCAAGGGCGATCTGAATCGCCCAGGCCCATGAGGGGCCAATGAAAAGCGGAATTCCTCCACGCATTGGCTCACCATGGTCAACGGGCGAGCCGCCCGTTGCCCTCTTGACGGCGGACCGGAGTCCACCGCTCGTTGAACGCCCTGGGATCAGCCCGCCAGGAAGCGATGCCAGTCGCGGATGTCGTGGTGGTTGCGGATGAACAGGGTGGCAGGCAGCGCTCGCGGCGCGACGGGGTGCTTGAGCAAGCGCAGGCCCGCCTCCTGCGGCAGGCGGTCGCCTTTGCGGGAATTCACCTCGCGGTGGGACAACACGCAGTTTTCCCACGACGAATCCCCACCGCGCGAACGCGGCACCACATGGTCGATGTTGCCTTCGCCGGGCGCGAGTTTGCGGCCGGTGTATTGGCAGATGCCGCCGTCGCGCTCCCAAATGCCGCGCGCGCCGAACCGTGGCCGACACAGCGGCACCTTCGCATAATTCGCCGCCACGACGACCGTCGGCACGCGCACCGGACCGCGCGAAGTGTTCACCTGGTTGTCGCCGTCACGCACGGGCAGCGTAAGCCAGGTTTCCCAGCTCACGGGGATGATGTGATCGTCACCCTGCACGTCGAGGCCCGTGGCGCTGCCGGCCGCCATCATGCAGAATGCCTCAGCCGGGGTCTTGGTATGGATCGCCTGCCAGTTGCGGTTGAGCACCAGCACGGTGGATAAGTGAAGGAGATGTTTCATAAGAGACTGAAGACTGAGAGACAGAAGACAGAAGAAAAAATACCAACGACTGAAGACACAAGTAGAGTAGATCACTATTGCCCCATGACCCATGACCCGTCAATCCTCCGCTTTCTCACCGGCGGGGCACATTTTGACGAGTTTGGGATCAAAGCGACCGAGGATTTCGACCAGGTCGCTTTGGGCGGCCATGACAGCATGAATGTCCTTATAGACACCCGGCACTTCGTCAAGGCCGGCGGAAATCAGGTTCACACCCCGTTCCGCCAGCAGCTTTTTGGTGGCGCTCCAGGTGAACGATTGCAGCGCCTTGCTGCGGCTCATCACGCGGCCCGCCCCGTGCGACGCGCTGTGCAGCGACTCGGGCTGGCCGCGACCGCGCACGACGAAACCAGGTGCGGCCATGGAGCCGGGAATGATACCTAACACACCTGAGCCGGCCGGTGTGGCGCCCTTGCGGTGCACAATGACTTCGCGCTCCACCCCGGCGATGACGTGGCGTTCCTTCCAGGCGAAGTTGTGGTGATTTTCGATGTCGAGCATGATGTGGGCACCGACTTTTTTGGCGATGTGTTTGTGGATGAGTTGGTGGTTGGCGGCGGCGTAACGGCCCATGAGGTTCGTGGCGGCCCAGTATTCCTGGCCGTCTTCCTCATCAAGCGTGAGCCAGGCGAGGTGTTTGAGTTCCTTGCGCTGAGTTTCATGCGGCAGGCGATGTCCACGCCGACGGCATACGGCACCACTGCGTTGTCGGTGGCAAGCACGCCGCCAATCGGCAGACCGTAACCGGGATGCGCGTCGGGCATCAGCGCGCCGGCAACCGCGACGGGCAATGCGCAGGCGTTGGCCATCTGGCGCACGGCATCGGGTTCCAAGTCTTCCCCCCACTGTCGCCACGGCGCAAGGCCCGCGCGCGAGGTGAAAGCCGGACGGTGGATGGCGCGGGCCAGCGGCGCACGCAGTTCGTCACCGAAGAACGCGGCGGGATCAGCCACAATTTGGAAAATTTCGGTTTCGAGACAGGCGCTGGGGTTGCCGGCGGCCATAAAGTCGCGGATGAATTCCCGCGCGAGTCGGATCGGCGTACCCTCGGGCACACCGAGGCGGAGAAGTTGTTGTGGTTTCATGATGGTATTTGTTAGGAAGCTGTTGCACAGATATTCTGGAATAGCCCTCTGGCAGGCGGCGGTGTTTTTTCACTGGAGAATAGACACAATACTTCAAGACACAAGAGAGCAGCAGACAGAATGCGGGTTGGTTGTTAGATCGCGGTCGCTTGATACGGCATAACCCCGGCGAAGCGTTTGCTCCGCCGGGGCGTTGCGGGGTTGGGTCAATCGATGAACGCCAGGTTCGCCATTTGACCGGTGGTGTTCTCGGTATTCATCATGACTTGGTGCCAATCGTGCAGGGTGACGGTGGCGTGGTCGGGGTGGCGCACGGAACCGCGGGCATACACGCCCGCATTGCGGACGCGAAACTGCCAGTTCCAGTGCTTCGCCTCGCAGGTGGTGTCAAGCAAGCGACGGCACTCCCGTTCGGTTAGACCGTTCGGATGGCGTGCGCAAACATACACTTTTTCACCGCCGGTGCGATACACTTGGGCAACCAGGTGCGGCTTGCCGCCACCGCGCCGGATCGGCTCGTCCCTGAGCACGAGCTTGTCGTTGGCGCGGAGGTCCGGTACCGGCACGAAGAACCATTCACCCTGGCGGATGAAGGCCCGGTTGTGCCGGCGCACGCGTTCTTGTTGGTTCAAACCCGCTTCGTCCGCGGCGCGTTGCACGGCGCCGGGTTGCAGGGCGAGCTTGGCCTGGATCACAGTGGATGGACCGCCTGGCACGGCGGCGACGAACCATTCACGCTCGTCATGACCACACAGGAAGCGGTGTTTCGCTTCCGGCGATTTCACCAGCAATAGCAGGTGGCGTTCATGGCGCGCGCACTGGAGCACGTTCATATCAAGCTGCGTCTCGCGCTCAGCGCTGAGTTGCAACTCGAACACCTGGCCGCGACGATCATGGACGATGTCGCGGGCGTAGTCCGTCCGACGGCGCCGCCTGGGCAACTCGTCGGGACGAACGATGCGAAACCGCGCACCCATGCGGGCGAACTGTCTCGCGATGATTTCAGTATTCATAATGGATCAATAGTTTGGTGGGTGGTCCGGCAACGAATTTCGCGCGGACCGGTTGGTTTGAAACGAATCGCCTCATTGAGGCCGGGGATGTGCTGGTGGGGTAGGTCATCATGGTGCTTGGTATCTGGGTTGGGGTTGGGGATCCGGGGAGAAAGACTCCGGAAGTGCGGTTCGCGTCCTCGGCCTCACTGCCGCAAATGATTGGTGGACCCGGAGGGATGTGCGCCCTCCTCGTCCGGTTAAAAGCCGGATGCTTCGCTGTCTAAGCTTCGGGTCCATGAAAAACGGAGTGAAAGGTGGGGTGACCAACGGGACTTGCACCCGCACGGCGGCCTTCACAGGGCCGGATGCTACTGTTACATCATGGTCACCATTCAAGAAAAGTTGGTCGCGCGCCCCGGTGCCGCCCCGGGTGTCTCCTCGTCCCAAGCGAGGCGGATTGCTGTCTTCCTCGCGCGCGATATCGAATCATAAGAATAGTGGCGGGGGCCGGAATCGAACCGGCGCATGGGCGGCGTATGAGGCCGCTGCCTTTCCTCTTGGCTACCCCGCTATGTGAAATTGGTGGCTGCTTCCGGTAGCGCGCCGGACTCTGCCCGCCTTCAACGGGCCGCTAATCTATCTCAGCTACACAGCCATGGAGAATTGCGGGACGTGGAGTCGCACCACGATCAGAAAGCGTATGAAGCTCCCCGGGTTCTCAACCTTCCCGCGATTGACGGAATGAAATTGGCACGGCGTCCCGGTGCTGCCCCGGTCACGCAGGGTTTTGGAGGCCCCGCTGCGCAGGCTGGCGCCCGCCGCGTTGATATGTGAATGGTTTGTGATATGTGTCCAGTGGCGCGGGAAAACAGACAATACAGGGCCACTAAAGTCCTTGATACAATGAATGTGTTGTCGCTAAGTCAAATTCTTGGTCTTGTGTCTTGCAGTCTTGTGTCTTGGGTCTGAGGCGCAGCCTCGCTAGCCAGTTATGCTATGATAACTCGCTTGACAGGGGTGGCGTGAGCTGCGACCGTCATTGCGGTTGCCGTCTCACGGACGTCTCCGTCAGGGACTTGCTGGATTGGTGACCGTTTTCCGCCCCGTCGTCAGTTGCCGCTGGCGACGGGGTTTTTCACGCCCACTGGAGTGGATCAGATGGTTTCAGTAATGATTGACTTGATTGGTTTGTGGTTGGAGTCGAGCGGCCCGCAGGCCATGTGGGAAAAGGAAAACCCCGCCGGCTGGGAAGCGGGCAGGGTTCGCGAAAACGTCGATGTGAATCGGATTCTGAACTACCTGCCTGCCTCCTTGGTAAGATACCATGTCGGGAAACCGGGTTGCGGTTTTCCGCCGTCGGAGGCGCTGCCAAACAGGAACTCTCGCATGCGCAAGCGCATCCCCGAACAGGACGACCACCGGGTCGGCTGCGGTTGCTTGGGGGATGGATGGTTTGAGGGCATGGTTCGTGTTGGCGGGAAAGAGTTATATGCATTTGACGAACCAGTCAACAGAAATCTTCAAAATATCCGGATTTTTTTCGTAGGCCGTTTTCGACGATCGAATTCCAGTGTTAGATCGAACGGAATGGCGAGACCGCGAGATATGGGTCGAGGTGGATAGATGGAACATATAACAGACAATGCCAGGCAAGGGAATGCGGGCCGCGAAGTCAGTTAGCTCGAGGGCTGAGGTTCGGGTCCATGGCTGAGGAAGATGAACCACAGATCACCCGGATTCCACGGATGAAGATGGATGACCGCAAAGACGCAGAGAAATGAAGGAAGAGAGTATCAAGGCGGAAAGATCTGGGCAGGAACATGAGAGGGATCATGATGGTTTGTACCTTTGCGCACTTTGCGTCTTTGCGGTCATCCATCAATCCGCCGCCTCAGAACGTGAGCAAGTGACGGAGGGCCTCGCAGATGGATTCCGGGGTGGGGCGGTGCGAGGCCCACAGCTTCGGATGATAGGGAATGGGCGTGTCGCGGGAATTGAGCCGCTGCGGCGGCGCGTCTAACAGGTGGAAGCCATGCTCCGAGACTCGCGCGACGACCTCCGCGGTCACTCCGCCCCAGGGGAACGCCTCGCCCAGCGCGAGCAACCTGCCGGTGCGTGCGACCGACGCGAGAATGGTATCGAGGTCCAACGGCTTGATCGAGCGCAGATCGACCACCTCGATTTCCCAGCCGTCGGCTTGGAGGCGGTCGGCGGCGCGCACCGCTTCATGAACCATGGCGCTGTAGGCGACGACGGTGGCGTGTTTGCCGGGGCGGGCGATGCGGGCCTGGCCGATGGGCAGGTGCTCGTTGTTGATGGTCTTGGCCTTGAGCCAGCGGTAGAGGAACTTGTGTTCGCAATAGATGACCGGGTCATCAAGCGCCACGCCATCGATGAGCATGTGATAGGCATCGGCCACGGTGGCTGGGGTCAGCACGATGAGGCCGGGGTATTGGGCATAAATGCCTTCCATGTTCTGGCTGTGGAACGGACCCGAGCCGGGGGTGCCGCCGGAGGGCAGGCGCACCGTGATGGGAATGGGAATCCCGGTGCGGTAAAAGTGGGTGGCGGCCTGATTGACGATCTGGTTGAAGGCGATCGCCGAAAAATCCGCAAACTGCATTTCCACGATCGGCCGCAGGCCTTCGATGGCCGCTCCCACCGCCAGGCCGATCATGGCATCCTCGGCGATCGGGCAATCGAACACCCGGTCGGGAAACAGGGCCGCCAGCCCCTTGGTGGCCTTGAAAGCCCCGCCGAACACCCCGATGTCCTGGCCATAAAGAAACACGCGCTCATCGTCACGCAGGAGCTTTTCCTGGGCTGCCCGGATCGCGTCGATGTAGGTCACACTCACTGGCTGATAGGGAAGCGGGTGGAAAGCGCCGTCCAGTCCTCGCGGTACGGATCGGGCGGCGGCTCTTGCTGGGCCTGGGCCACGGCACGCTGCACGTCGGCGGCGAATTGGTTCTGCCAGCCGAGGATTTCATCGACGCTGGTGACGCCGTGGGCGATGAGCTGGCGCATCGCCACCTCAATGCAATCCTGGCCGTAGTGGCCCTGGCGCAGCGACTCGGGAACGTAAAACGCGTCGTCATGCTCGCCGTGGCCGGCCAGCCGCAACAACTGCGCCACAATCAACTGCGGTCCGCCGCCACGGCGCGCCCGCCGCACCGCTTCACACACCACCGTCGAGCAGGCCAGCAAATCGGTGCCATCCACTGACCAGCCGCGAAACCCATAGCCGCGGGCGCGTTCGACCAGATCGCCACAGGCAAACTGCCGGGCATTGGGGGTGGAATAGGCAAATTGATTGTTGGCCACCACGACCACCAGCGGCAGCTTTTCCACCGCCGTGAGGTTGAGTGCCTCGTGAAACGCCCCGGTGGAGGTGGCTCCGTCACCAATCGAGGTGGCACCGACCACCCCCTCGAGCTGGCCCTTGAGCCGCCTGGCGAAAAGCATCCCGCTAACCACGGCAATCTGCGCGCCAAGGTGGGAAATCATCGCTGGCATGCCCGCCTGCGGGCGGCCGCGATGGACATTGCCGTCGCGCCCGCGCATCGGGCCGAGCACCGAGCCCAGATACGAGCGGGTGCAATCGAGCAGCGACTCGCCGAACGCCGTGCGTCCGGCCTGATCGCGGATCAGCGGGCCAAACACATCGGTGCCGCGAATCAGGGCGGTGCCCAGCGCGGCGCTGATGGCTTCCTGGCCCCGCCCGAGATAGACGCCACCGACGATCTTGCCCGCCTTATACAGGCTGGAGAGCTTGTTTTCCAAAATCCGCGCCAACAACATCGACTGAAAAGCGGACCGGAGAAATTCGCGGTCGATCGCGAATTTCTCGGTGGAAGCAGGCAGGTCCAAGGTCGGAACAGGCGCAGCATAAAACGATGCGGCCCGCGCCTGCAACCGCATTCCATCCGACTCACGAATTCCTTAGGTTCCAAGCCACCAAATCGTGGTAACTGACGCCCGTGCCGCCGAAAATGTCCAGCGCACTGCCCACCGTGACGTCCACCCGGCCCTGTCCGGCTTGCTCCACCAGGCGGACATCCGCCAGGCTCGCCGCGCCGCCAGCGTATGTGACGGGTCGTTTCCCCCAAGCGCCGAGGAGGGCGACGAGGTCGGCGTCGATCCCCCGGCACAGCCCTTCCACATCGGCGGCGTGGATCAGAAATTCCGCGCAACTGGGGGCCAAACGGTCGAGCGTGGCGTGATCGACGGCCATTTCGGTGAGCGTTTGCCAGCGGTTCATCGCCACTGTCCAGCCGTTCGCCGTGCGGCGGCAGGACAGATCGATGACGAGGCGCTCGCGGCCCACGGCCCGCACCAGGGCGGCGAGCGCTTCCGGCAGATGGCGGCCCTCGGCGTCGAACAACGTTGAGGTGACAATCACATGGGAGGCCCCGGCATCCAGCCAGACGCCGGCATTGGAGACATCGATACCGCCGCCAATTTGCAGTCCGCCGGGCCAGGCGGCGAGCGCCTCGCGGGCTGCGGCGTCGTTGCCGGGGCCGAGCTTGATGACATGCCCGCCGGTGAGATCATCCGCGCGGAATATGGCCGCAAACCATCCGGCGGGGCGATCCGAGACGAAATTCTCCCTCGGCGCGCTGCCATCATCGCGCAGGCTGCCACCGACGATTTGTTTCACCCGTCCTTGGTGGAGATCAATGCACGGGCGGAATTTGGTCATGGTTGAGCCAACCGCGCCTCCAGCAGGTGGTCAACATGCTTGGCGAGCATGTCCGCTTCCAAATTCACCGGTTGGCCGACCCGCGCGGTGTGCAGGTGGGTTTGCTGCCAGGTGTGGGGCGTGATCCAGAAAAT
>Ga0073936_10005677_pt1 | contig 16764 bp, 17 predicted proteins | sample AliMusrvi5mmetaG_FD_87041 | JGI IMG/M metagenome (GOLD analysis project Ga0073936, IMG submission 87041) | Freshwater lake bacterial and archeal communities from Alinen Mustajarvi, Finland, to study Microbial Dark Matter (Phase II) - Alinen... | ecosystem: Environmental > Aquatic > Freshwater >... | reverse complement strand
GGTCGCCAATATCAGCAACGCCATTTCGTTCACTAAAACGCAGGATGGCTATCTGGGACAGGTCAGCAAGGCGCTGAACCGCATGAGTGAGCTGGCCGTGTCCGCTCAGGACGTCACCAAGACGACCACCGACTTGTCCCTGTATAACAAGGAATTCCAAACGCTCGGGTCATACATCACCGACATCGGGACGAAGGACTTCAACGGCGTGAGTCTGTTTAACGCCACCGACGGCACCACAGGTAACGACAAAAAGAGCGTTACGACCGACGATAGTACCAGCAAGTTCGACCTGACGGGGATCGAGATCGGGAAGTCGGGCGGGGCGTACGCAACCGCCAGTGCCAAAACGATCGACACCTTCGCCAACGCCACGACGGCACTAGGCGCGGTCAAGAGTGCCATCGTTCAGCTCGCAAGTGACCGCGCACAAGAAGGCGCCAGCTTGACGCGCCTGAACTACTCGAAAGATGCGTTGACCGTCCAAAAGACGAACATTGATTCCGCCAACAGCGTCATCAGTGACGTGGATGTGGCCAGCGAAAGCACGAACTTCGCCAAACAAAACATCCTGGTCCAATCCGGCACGGCGATGTTGGCGCAGGCCAATACGCAAGCGCAGTCCGTCCTAAGGCTGCTCGGTTAAACCGGTTGATCCGAGCGATCCTGTCCAAGGACCTCCCGGACAGCGCCCACGCGCTGTCCGGGTTTTTCTTTAGCTATTGCCGCCGGATGCGCGGAGCAAGGTTTCGGGCTAAAGCGCCCCTCGCGGAAAGCCGATATACTGGCGTGTCTATGCGTGTCCTTTTTGCGGCCGCCGCGATCGCGGTTCTCCTGGCGGGGTGTAGCGTAATGCCGCATTCCGTGCGCCGGGCTTACACCACACCGTACCAGCCCGCCAACGTAGCACGGGTCCAGGCCAGTTTGCCCGCATCCATGCGGCGTGTCGCCCTCCTGCCGATTCCTCGCAGCCGGACGGACGCCAACCTGGCGGCGGGTGCGGATTCGCTGGAGCCGCTGTTCCTCCTCGAGTTGAACAAGCACCACGCGTTCGAGGTGATCCCGGTTTCACCGGACCGGCTGCGCGCGTTCACCGGGGGCGGCGCCTGGGGGGAGGATGAGCGGTTGCCGGCGGATTTCTTCGAACGGCTGCGCGAAGCCACCGGCTGCGACGCGGTGATCTTCATCAGCCTGACAGCTTTCCACGCTTATCCGCCGCTGCAAATCGGCTGGAAAGCGCGACTGGTGGATTGCCAGCAACGCACGACCTGGTGGGCGGTGGATGAGGTGTTCAACGCGGGATCCGACGCGGTGGCCTCGGCGGCGATGGCCTTCGCCAAGAGCGAATTGAATCCGCCTGACTCGGCGGTGGACGAGGCGGCGGTCCTGCGCTCGCCCAGCCGTTTTGGCCGATATACGGCCAACGCCATCGTCAATACCCTGCCCGGGCGCTAGTTTGTGATTTGTGCTAAAGCTGGCATGAAATCTGCCGATAACTCGATGGACAAGAACAACTGCCTGCCACAGTTGAAAGGCGTCAGAATATGAGAGTTAATTCGAACAGCGATCTGGGTGGTGTGACCCGAGTTCCCTTTCAGACTGGGGCGGGAGATCCCCGCCTGGGAGCGGACAAGCAGTCATTCACGACCGCGGAGAGTCTGACCAGCGCTTTGGAGCAAACCCCGGCATCGCGCGGGGAAAAAGTGGCGCAAGCCCGGAACCTGGTCGATGACTATACCTATCCTCCACCCGAACTCATCCGGAGAATCTCGGTCCTCCTCGCCATGAATATCGATGCGGGAACAGGGGCTGACCAGTCAAAATAGAACTCGTCCTTAAGCGCCCACTTCGCATCTGCCACCATCCAGATTATGAACGCTGCCTACTCATTCCGATCGTATAAGACCATTGCCGCCCAAACTGCCCCCCCTGGCCAGTTGGTCGTCATGCTCCACGACGGCGCCATCCGGTTCCTCGAACGCGCCCTCGCCGGCTTCCAGTATGACGACCCGAAGGAATTTAACGAAACCATCAACAATAACGTCCTCCGAGCGCAGGAAATCATCAGCGAGCTGGACTGCTCGCTGGATTTGGCTCAAGGCGGCGAACTGGCCGTCACTCTGCGCCGGCTTTACAACTTCATGGATAACCAGCTCACGCACAGCAACGCGAGCAAGTCCCCAGAGGGGATTCGCGACGCGCTTCAACGGCTCTCAACGCTGCGCGACGCCTGGAGAGAAATGCTAGCTCAGCGAGGAAGTTCGCAGCGGGAACCGGCGTCCTATGCCCCCCTATCCATGGCTTCCTGAAGAGATACTGGTATGCAGACTACTGATGATTTGATGAACGTTCTGGCCGAGTGGCGCCGACTGACTGAGCGCGAGGCTCAGGCCATTTTGAAGGACGACTGGAAAAGCGTTTCGGAGCAGCAGCGGTGCAAGGTGCAGCTCCGCGAAGCGATCAGCCTTGCCCGTGACTGGGCCGGAGCCGCCCAGGCCGCCAGCGGAAGGGCCGGCGGTGGGGGCGAGGACAAGCTGCAGGCCGCCGTCGCCGAATTGGTGGCGCTCGAGACGCGCAACCGCGACGTTCTAAGCGTCAAACGCGAGCGCTGCCGAGCAGAGCTCGAGCGCGTTAACGAGACCGTACGTAATCTCCACGCTGTGCGCCGAACCTACGGGGGAAGCCACTCTCACCGCTGGCACTCGTATTCCTGAGAGGGGCTAACTGTTTAGGTGTGGGATAGATCTCTGGTCTACCCGTTTACGGAGCTTTTGGCTGGTGGCTCTGGGGGGTGCCGAAACTCCGGGCCGGAGAGCCGCTAACCGCAGACCGGAGGTCGGTTACGCGCTGGTGATCCAAAATCCGGCGCACCGTCTGCAGCAGTTCAATATTGCCGAACGGCTTGTTTAGGACGCCATCGAATTTCGCGGCTGGGTTTCGGGGATTGTCTTCGCTGTCGAAGGGGGTGCCGCTCAACGCCAACGCGCGCGCCGCGGAATCCTGCGCGCGGATTTGTTCCAGCGCCTCACGCCCGCCGAGTGTCGGCATAGTCATGTCCAGAATCACCAGATCGAACGGCCCGCCCGCGCGATGCTTGTTCACCGCGTCCGCGCCATCCACCGCTTCAACGACCTTGTAGCCCCGGTACGTGAGCACCGCCCGCATCACATCCCGAATTGACTTATCGTCTTCGGCCAACAGGACGCGCTCTGAGCCTTCGAGCAATTCCGGTGAAGGGTTGGCGAGATGTGCTGGATGACCCGCGGCTTTTGGTTCAACAAAGCCGGTCTTGGGTCCGGCGAGACCCGGCAGGTCCCCGACCCGCTTCCGAAGTTCGTTGACGAGCCCCGCGCCCTCCCAAGCGCTCTCCTGCGCTTGCATGAGAAGGGAATCGGCTTTCGTGTGCTCCTTCTTAACCAGCGCCAGATCGAGACTCGAAACAATCTTGGTGAAAACGTTGTTCAACTGGTGCAGTATTTGCCCCCCGGCCGATCCTCCCTTGCTCATAAACGAGTGACCGGAATTGTGGCTGGCCTTCTCGCCGCTTTCCACCGCTCGCAAAACAAACAGATGTCCATACACTCCGCTGCCGGCGTCAGCCAGAGGAATGATCTGGGCTTCAAGTAATTCCACCGTTCCATTCTTAGTTCGCATCTTGACACGCCTGGATGCTGGTGCCCCGTCCTCCGTCGAAATCAACCCCTGAATTCCCAACTCACGTGCTTCGGTATCACTCCAGCCGAACTTGCTCGCCGCAGCCGGACTCCAATAGCCCACTTTGCCGTCCGGCGAAGCGATCAAAACCGCCCCGGAAAGCCCGTCGCAAGAGATCATGCGCGAATGATACTCGCGCAGCCAAACCGGCTCAAGTCAAAACCACACCGAAGCCGCGACCCGAAGGGCAAATTCTCCGCCATGTTTAAACCGTTGACAACACTGGCATTAGGTTGCGGAGAGCCGATGCACGTCGCGAGGGTAACAGCGCCAGGTAGAGCTTGAACTCTAAACGACGTCCTGATTTCGCCGGGCGCGGCCGGGCAGCAGTCAGTGGCCTGACGTTGCTTGGGCCCTCTTCTTTGCCATTTACCGGAGTCTTGGTTGACACCGCCGACCCAGGTCGGCGCGCCAAACAGGCGAGCCGTTGGCTCCTCACCGGCTGCCGCCCGCTCAGCCCACCGCCGCGGACAGGTCGGGAGCCTCGCCGGACACTCGCCGGATACTCGCCGTAGTACCTCTATCCTGGGGACAGAGGTACTACGGCGAGTGTCCGGCGAGGCTCCGGCGGGGCCCGCGCGAGGCTGGGGAGGGATGGGCGATGGTAGGGTGGGCGACCTGCAATGGGTGGCCGGGTAGTGTCAGAGCAAGAGTATCCGCGCATCCAATCGATTGCCAGGCAGTTGCGGAGCCGCCAATTCCCTGGGCCCGGACTGTGCGCGTTGGTAGCTAGAGCGCCAAATCCACCTGCCAGCGCCAAACATCGGGGTATTGGCGCGGCAGCGTCCAGCGGCAATGCCGTTGGCGAAGTGACTCGATAGTCAGGCGGACGGGCTGCCCGCCGGTCCTGACTGGAGGTTGGCGAGTTCTGACGTTACGAGCTGCAAAAGTCCCTCCCAGTCACCCGGAGCTGGTTGTCGAAAGAGCCGCATGGTCGGATACCATGGAGTGTCCTCCCGCCCTAGCATCCAGCGCCATTCCGCTGCGAACGGGTGCAAGCTCCAAACCGGTTTGCCCAACGCGCCGGCAAGATGCGCGACGGCGGTGTCCACCGAAATGACCAGGTCCAACTGAGAAATCACGCGAGCGGTATCGCCGAAGTTTCGGAACCGGCTGCCCCAGTCCGTGATCTTTTCGGCGAGATTCAGACGGTTCAAGTCCGCCGTCCGGCTGCCAACTTGAAGGCTGTGCCACTGAATTCCCGGCCAGTCGGCCCAGGGCCTAAAGAGTTCCAGGGGCAGGGAGCGGCGGCGGTCGTTTTTGTGGGTCGGTTCGCCGGCCCAAACCAGGCCCACTTTCAATCGTCCGCCGGGTTGGGCGGATAAATCGAGTCCCGTCGCCGGCGCAGTGAGATAAGGAATCTCACGCGGGAGGTTCTCCAGTGTGGTTTGAAAGATGGCGGGCAGGCTCATCAAAGGGGCATGGAGATCGAACGGCGGCAGGGCCGAGCGATCGGTGACGACCTGCGCAACGCCGGGAACGGTGGCTAGCAGCGACCGCAATGGCGGTGGACAGCCAACCACTACCTCGCCGCCCCGGCGGGCCACCAGCGTCGCGTAGCGGACAAACTGGATGATGTCGCCGTAACCCTGTTCCGAATGGAGCAGAATGCGCTGACCCCGCAGATCCGCCCCGTCCCAAAGCGGCTGTGGATAGCGTGGCTGCGGGGTGGCGAAGTCCCGCTGTTGCCACCGCCATTCGTATTCCCGCCAGCCGCGCTCGAAGTCGCCCCGTGCCAGCAAGGCCGTGCACAACTGCCAATGCGGTTCCGGGTTTTGCGGTTCCCAACCGATCGCCTGCTCATACCAATGGATGGCGGCGGCCAGGTCCAATTTGTCCTGAAAGACTGAGCCGAGGTTCACCAGCGCATCCACATAATTTGGCCGGAGTGCGAGCGCCGTTTGGTAGGCGGCGATGGCTTCCTCGGGCCGGTCCAGGTTCTGAAGCACCAGCCCCAGGTTGTAGTGCGCGTCGGCGTTGGCTGGGTCGATCTGGATTTCCCGGCGGCAGCACTCCGCCGCCGCCTCGAAGTGGCCCTGCTGCTTGTGCAGGGAGCCGATCAGCAGATTCAGCTTGGGGAAACCGGGTTTGAGTTGAACCGCCTTTTGAAGTGAGGCCAAGGCACCGTCCCATTGGTTCAACTGCCTCAGTATCAAACCAAGCTGGCAATAAGCCTCGAAGCAGTCCGGCCGAAGCCGCGTTACCTCCAGGAAAAGCTGGGCCGCCGCCAGCGGCTGGTTTTGTTGGGCGCGGAGGAGGGCGGTGCGGAACAGTTCCTCGGTGTTGTCAGAACAGGGTCGGTTCTCCGATGTCGCAGCCTTCGGTTTCAAGGGGGCGGCAGCTAAGGGACTGGGGGCAGAGAAAGCATGCTGGCGTGGACTTCATGCTGATGCTCGGTCGGCGCGGGCTTCTTCCGTCCCATCCCCGCTCAAATCCTCGCCCAAAGCGTGGTCGCCCATTTCCGGCAAACCGTCGCCCGAATGTTCGCAATCCCCGCTGTATTCGTGCAGCTTGTTCCGCAAGGTCCGCACGCTGATATCGAGCATCTTGGCCGCCTGCGTGCGGTTGTTGTGACATCTTTCGAGCGCGGCGAAGATATGACGTTTTTCCAGTTCGTGCAGGGGCGGAAACGCTCCTGATTCCTCGGCCACGGAAACGACCGGCCTGTCGGGGCCGGCCAACGTGGGCGCGGGCGATTCCAAAGGCTGTCCTGTAAGGCAAAAGTGCGAGGAATCGATGACAAGGGAATCGCCAGTGATGATCACGGCGCGTTCGATGACATTTTGCAGCTCGCGCACGTTGCCGGGCCAGTGGTGGCCAAGCAGCGTGGCCTCGCAGTCGTCGGAGAACCGGCTCGCGGCGCAGCCATGCTTGCGGGCGTACCAATTCAGGAAATGTCCGGCCAGGGGGAGGATGTCCTGGCGCCGTTCGCGCAGCGGCGGGACCAGGATGGGGACAACGTTGAGCCGGAAGAACAAATCCTCGCGGAATTCCTTGCGTTGGACGCTTTGTTCGAGCCGGCGGTTAGTAGTGGCAATGACGCGCACGTCCACCTTGATGGTGCGGTTGCCGCCGACGCGTTCAAACTCCCGTTCCTGGAGGACGCGTAGCAATTTGGCCTGCAAAGCGGGGGAGATTTCACTGATTTCATCGAGCAGAATCGTTCCGCCGTGCGCCAGTTCGAAGCGGCCTTCACGCTTGTTAAGAGCGCCCGTGAAGGCACCCTTCTCGTGGCCGAAGAACTCGCTCTCGATGAGGTTCTCCGGTATGGCGGCGCAGTTCACTTTGATGAGCGGCGCCGAACTGCGAGGGCTTTCGTTGTGGAGCGCCCGGGCCACGAGTTCCTTGCCGGTGCCACTTTCGCCCTGGATGAGTACGGTGGCTTGGGTGCGGGCGACCTGGCGGATCAACTGGCGCATCCTCTCCATGGGGGCGCTGCGGCCCAGCAATTCATAGCTCGTGTCGCCGCCATCTTTGGTGAGAAACTGGTTGACCCGGAGGATGCGGGTAAACTCTTCCGCCTTCTTGAGGACGACGTCAATTTGATTCTCCGCAAATGGTTTGATGAGGTAATCGAAGGCGCCCCCGCGCATGCACTCGACGGCTGATTCGACCGAGCCGAAGCCGGTCATGATAACGACGATCGGCCGCTGCGGGCGAAGTTGCAGTTCCTTCAACCAGTCCGTGCCTTCACCGTCGGGCAGCCGAACGTCCAGGAAAATAAGGTCAAAAGTGTCCTTGCCGAGGGCCTCCTTAGCGGCGGCCAGGGTGGCCACGGCGAGCACGTCACAACGGCGCTGACGGAGCATCGACTCCAGGCTCCGACGGATGATCTGATCGTCCTCGACTAGGATGATTTTCTCGATTGGCACAAACCGGCTTTATGCTCTCGCATGATGTTGGTATAAACGGGCCACGCAGTGAGGGCGAGATTGCTCAACGGGCGGCAAGGAGCGAGGCGGCAGCAGCCCCCGCCGCAAAAGCGCTTGCTCGTTTTCGCGGTCGATGACGAGGACCCGCATGATCGTGTCCAATGTGGTTTGGATAAGTTGATTCATCCGAGCTTTGTGCGCCTGGCGTTCGGTACCAAGTTGCTGCCATAAAAGCTGTTTCTGACCTAGTAAGTGTAGCGCAGATTCGAGCCGGCTTAGCAAGGCTCTTCTTTCCGACTGGATCGTTGCAGTCGGAAAAGACGCCGCGCTCTCCAGTGCCTGTGCTTCTTTCTGCGCCAAGGCCAGCAATTTGTTGCAAACGCCGAGGTGATCCTGGATCGCGGCGGCGATGGAGTCGGTGGTATCGTTCGTAGTATTCATAGCGTTGGATCTTTGGAATGAAGCGGGGGAGCGGTGACGGGGGACGAAGGGGCGGCCGCTGCATCCCCAAGACTCGATCGGAATTCGAGCCCGGCCTTCTCCGTCTTGACCCGCCATCCAAGGAAGTCGGTGCGCCAGCGGGCCATCTCGACCACGGCTTTGAGGCTGGGTGTGGCAGTGGCGGGCAGTTCTTTTTCTCGCCGCGCGATGTTCCCGTAGTATTCAAGAGCCTTCACGGGCTGGTTGAGCCGCTCATAGACCAGCCCGAGCTGGTACCAGACCGGGAATTGCCATTCGGGCGAAGATCCCAGCGCCGCGAGGATGAGATAAATGTCCAAGGCCTTCAAAGGCTCGCCCTCCTGGTAGAACTGGTTGGCGATTTCGTTGCCCGCGCGGCGCTGCCAGTAGGTGAGGGTGTCCGTCTCACGTGTTTTGCCACTGTGTTGTTCCTCGAGCAAGGCGAGCACCTGGCTCAGGGCGTCGGCCCCCCGGCCGATTTGCTTAAGTGAGGTGGCATAGAGGAAATGCACCTCAGGCCGCTCCGGGGCATTGGTTTGACAGTTTAAGAAATCCTGTGCCTGGGCGCAGGCATCGGCGTGACGGCCCAGGGCCACCAGGCAACAGATGAGTTTGCATTGAACCGTGGAGTGGTTATCGGGGGGGGGATCCAGCTTGAGGAGGCGGCCCAGGGAATCCGCGGCCTCGGTCCACCGGCCGAGGTCATATTGCGCGCCGGCAATCTCATTTTGCGCGCGCAGAACCAGTTGCTGGTAGTAGTCGAATCGCTCACTCTTGATCGTCAGAGCGCTGGTCATCACAGTGTAGAACTTCGCGATAGCAAGGCTGTTCAGCCCCATCTGGCGGTAAACCAAGCCCTGGCGAAGAATGAGCTCCGGCACGCCGTCATCCTGCGGCCAGCGGGCCAGACCCTGTGCGTAAATCTGCTGGGCGCGGACCAGGTTGTTCTGGTCCAGCGCCGTTTGCGCCAGTTCGATTAGCGCGTTGCGCTGCAAAGATTCGGGGGCCGCGCTCTGCAGAATCGCGACGTAACCCGCCGTCGCTACAGCGAATTGGCGGGACAGGCGGTTGTGGCGGGCCGTTTCGAGCTTCGCCGCAAAATCTTCCACCTCCACCTGTTTCGGCGGAGCGGCTGCTTGCGAAAAAGAGTTGCTGCCCCCGGCGAAGTGCTGCCATGCGGTCTTTGTCTCCTCGCCGAGGGCCGGAAGTGCGTGAAGATTTGTTTCGTTTGCCGCCGGCACGGCTGGGACAAGGGGGGGGACCGGATTGCGCTGCGAGGCGTTCGGTTCCTGGGCGCCACCTTGCGCGATAAATGCGAGAGCGACGACGACTGGCCCGCCCCAGCGGCAGATAGTCTGGATTAATCGAGTGGAGGCGCGTGGAGGCGGCCGGTGCATGCGGGTGACATCATTTGCTCTCGTACACGGCCTGGCTGGGACGTGGTGGCGGCGTTGCGGGGACGAAGACCGGGAACAGGACGCTGCTGACTGGCGCATTCGTGGCATTCGGCAGCAGCCAACTTAACAACGACCGCATATCAATCATGGGATTCGTTGCGAGGGCGGCGTCGCTGGACGGTGGAAGTGCGAGTTGAAACGGGTTCGGCGGCTGTGCGGGAATGGGCGAATCCGCCGTGTCCGGCGGCCGTGCGGGAGCGGACGAAGCGGCAGTGTCCGGGGGCGGAAAAACCCAAGGATCCATAGCGTCCATCGCGGGTGAGTTGGTCGTCCCGTTGGTCAAATCCGTGCCACGATTATCAGGCTGTAAGAGTAGTTGCAGCCCGGCGGGAAGCCCGGCTGGTTTGGGAGGCTGGAAACGCAACGGCGCGGGCCCCGTCGCGGGGAGATACCCAGGACTAGGGGCCGCCGGCGCGGTTGCAATGGCAAGCAGGCACCATCCGATGGTCAACGCCCCCGCCTCAGGCCGTCGTGGGTGTTTTTTCATTGATATCTGCTAAGGCTTGTTCGATGGAATCGCTGAACTTCCAGTCCATGGTTTCCGCGTAATTCTTGCACTCGCGGGAAACAGCCTCCGAGCCGACCAAGGCACGGCTGACGCCCAGTTCCGTGCAGAGCTGCAGGGTATCAAGGCCCAACCGGATCAAGGTCACATCTGCCGTCTTGATCTGGCTCATGTCAATGATCAAGCGGTTCAGCCCCGCGTCCACCGCTTCGCAGACTTTGTTTCGAAGATGCGTGGTCACATCGGCGGCGACTGCCTGGTTGAAGCCAGCCGGCAGGAGCAGGACGAGAACGCCCTCTCGGCGCTGAAAGTATCTGTATGAGGTATCTAGATTCAGGGCCCGGGAAATCTTGGTTTGAAGGTCGGCGACATCAATGGGCTTGGTGACGATGGCGGTGAACCCAAGTTGCTGCGCACGAGCCTGTTCGTCGTTCGCAGTCTTGACGCTCAGGCCGAGGATAGGAATACTCTTGGACCGCATGCTGGCGCGGAGCATTTGGAACAGAATGAAGCCGGCGCTTTCCGGCAGCGACAGGCTGATCAGAATGATGTCGGGTACGGTCTGGCTGCAGCAATCCACGGCCTGTCCTGCCTGCGCAGCGCCTTGGACGGTCCAGGGCAGGCCGGTCAACGCCACCTGGACCTGTTCGACGATAGCGGGCTTGTCATCCACCACCAGAATCTGCAACGGATCGTCAAAACGTTTGACCCGCTCGACGACGTCACTCTTGGATTTTAAGTCAACGATGCGGCCCACGCGTTCAACAATCAATTCTTCCTTGAAGGGCTTCACCAGGTAATCGCGCACACCGAGTCTGGCGATGCGAAGGACGTTGTCGCGGCCCGATTCGGCGGTGAGCATTACCACGGGGATGGCGCGCAGTTCCGGGTCAGCCTTGAGCTTGGCCAGCATTTCCGCGCCGTCCATGACTGGCATGGTCAGGTCCAGCAGGATGATGTCGGGCCGCTCCCGTTGCGCCACGGTGAGTCCTTCCACCCCGTCGCTCGCTTCAAGGATCTCGCAGGCAAATCCTTTGAAGGCGCGAGTTACGATCATGCGGATGGTCCGGCTGTCGTCCACGGTCAGAATTTTGGGGCCCATAGGCGGTAAATCAGTGTTGGCTCTGGTCCATTGGCTTGAGGAGGAAATGGACGAAAATCCGGTTTCCTTCTGCCTCAAAGCTGAAAACGTGTCCTTCGGTCGAAGTAATGACTTCCACGCTGAAGTGGCTGCCGCGCACGACCGAGGGGATGGTGAGGACGCAAGGGATGCCGCGATCCGTCAGGCGCGACTTCATCTGGCCGACCAGCATATTAGCCATTTCCCCCATCGCATCGTTGACCATTTCGCCCTCTTCGACTTCGGAGTTTTCCATCCCGAGCAAGGTGGCGGTGATGCGGCGCGCAAATGACTGCGACGTATAGACATACACGACACCGCTGAGTTTTCCAATGAACCCGACGACACCAGCGACGTGGGTTTCATTGTTGCCAAATCCCTCCTGCACAGGCACTCTTAACATCTGCATGTGCAACATCGTGCCGAACAGTTCAGTCACCGCCATAGTGACCATCTGGTCCAGGTCATCAATCATTTGCACCTATATCGGCAATTTTTGCCGCCACTTGAGGAAAAGAAAAGCAAAAAAAGTGCTATAGCACATTCAACCTCTTGCTCAGCGAGCCGATAAGACCACCGGATGCTCATAGATGAACTTGTGAAACCCGTCTCGCTCACGCCTCTGGATCGAGCCCAGATCGAAAGCCGCTTGGGAGCCTGCGCTCGACTCCCTTCGTTGGGCAGCATCAACGGCGTGCTGCGCGAACTGCTCGACGCTGAGCAATGCTACACCTCGCAGATCGCCGACGTGATTCGACGAGACCCGAGCATGACCGCGCGGCTGCTTCGCATGGTGAACTCGGTCTATTACGGCCTGTCCAATCCGGTCAGCAGCATCGAGGAGGCGGTGTTTTACCTGGGGGTGCGCCAGATTCGCCGTCTAGCAGTGGTCACGCCCATCATCGAGGACCTGGAGAAGCTGACCGGGAGCGCGCGCTTTCCGTGGCGCGAGTTCTGGCGCCACTGCATCGCCACGGCCATCATGACTCGAGAGATCCTCGGTGACTTGGAGTCCGGTTCCGATGAGGCGGACTACGTGGCGGGTTTGCTGCACGACGTTGGCAAAATCGTCATGGCTGCCGCCTTTCCCGATCACTTTGATCAAGTCCAATCGCGGCTGCAGACGGAGAACGGCGGCCTGCTGCAGATCGAAACCGAGACGCTCGGGATCGATCATTGCGAGCTGGGCGCGCTCTACCTGGGCGCCCACAAACTGCCGGCGGTCACGATTCAAGCCGTGAGGTATCATCATGACCCCAAGGGTGCTGGCCGTGACAACCGTATCACCGCTGCCGTGCAAGTGGCCGACCTGTTCGTCCGGCACGCGCGAATTGGGGATAGCGGCAACCCGGCAGAAATAACCGAGGAAGATTGGATCGGGGCTGAGGGATGGGACTATTTGTTTTCGGCGGACAGCACCGAGAGGGCGATCGCACGCGCCAATATGGAGCGGAGCCTGGAACGTCTCTCAACGATATTGGAGGGGCTTGTCTGAAGCAACCAGCCATGGCATCCGCGCAGGCGACCCGGGGCTTCGTCCGGGGCGCGACTTGACCGGAGCGGGTGAGCCTGAGCTCGCCAGTGGCACGCCAGGATTGTCCCGCCGCGAGATTCGGGCGCTGGATTACGTCATCGCGCTGATCTATGAACGTTCGCGCATCCGGATGGACCGCAGCAAGGAAGCCTTAATTCGCGCAAGGTTGGGGAAACGTATGCGGGCGCTGGGCATTCCCTCGCTGCCGGATTACTGCCACTATCTCGATTCCCCGGCCGGGGTCGATGAGATCGCCCGGGCGATTGACGCGCTCACAACCAACTTCACCCATTTTCTGCGTGAGCGGGAACATTTCGAATTCATGGTGAATGACGTGCTCCCACGACTGCTCCCGCGAAACCAAAGGCACTTTAGCATCTGGAGCGCTGCGTGCGCCACCGGAGAGGAACCCTACACCATCGCCTTCCACCTTGAGGAGCGCTTTCCGGCGGCCGATGGTTGGAATTGGCACATTCAGGCAACCGACATCTCGACGCGGGCGCTGGAGAAGGCCGTCCAGGGTGTTTACCCAGAGGAACGACTGGAGTGTCTGCCGCGGGCCTGGGGGAGCAAGTATTTTCAACGCGGCTTCGGCGCGAGCGCAGGCTTTTACCGTGTCAAACGATTCTTGCAGGAGCGCATTTCATTTCGTCAGATGAATTTGCTCGAAGAGCAGGGCAATGACGGGGTCTTTGAAATTATCTATTGCCGCAATGTGATGATCTATTTCGACCGGCCAACGCAGGAACGCCTCGCCAATCGCCTGGGCCGGGCGCTCGTGCCCGGCGGATACTTGTTCACCGGCCGGGCTGAAAGTCTTAACGGCCTGGAGCTGCCACTGCGCTGCCTTCGCCCGAGCATTTACCAGAAACCGGCTTAATTTCCACATGCCCGCACCAAGTCTCATCGGCATCGGCTTCGAGCACCGGGTCGTCGTTGGGCTGGCCGAACTGGCCGTGTCGAACAACCCGAGCGCCGTTCTCACCACCTATTCCCTCGGTTCGTGCCTGGGCGTCGCGATTTATGACCCGGTCGTCAAGGTTGGCGGGTTGCTTCACGCCATGCTGCCGGATTCCTCGATCGACCGGGCGAAAGCGGCCGCGCATCCAGGCATGTTCCTTGACACGGGCCTGCCCGCGCTCTTGCGGGAGGCGTTTGGGATGCGCGCGGACAAGCGGCGCCTGCGGATTTGCGTGGCCGGCGGCGCGCAAATCATGGATGATGGCAACGTGTTCAACATCGGTGGCCGCAACCGCGCGGCGTTCGCTGAATTCCTGCGCCGGGAAAACCTCCGTGCCGACGCGGAGCAGGTCGGCGGGAGCGTTAACCGGACTATGTATTTTTCCATCCAAACGGGCCGTGTGACGCTGAAAGTCTCGGGGCTCCAGAACGAACTCATTCTATGTTAACGCTCGACTCCTTCATCAAAAGCATCGACTATCTCCCGCCGATGCCGCGGAACACTACCGCGTTGATCAATCTGCTCGATCGGCCTGACATCGATGTCGACCAGGTCGTCGAACTCATCTCATACGATCCTGCTTTGACGGCCCAGGTTCTCCGGTTGTGCAACAGCGCCTTCTTTGGGGGCGCCCCGGCGTCGGACATCCACGAGGCCACGGTGCGCGTGGGCTTCAATGAAATCCTCCAGTTAGTCGTTGCTCTCGGCACGGCCACCCTGATGCGCCCGCAGCAAAAAGGCTACGGCATCGAGGCGGGCGATCTCTGGAAACATTGTGTTACCTCGGCGCTGGTTGGCAAACTCGTGGCGGTGGACTGCCAAGCCGACGCGTCGCTGGCCTTCACGGCCTGCATGCTGCATGACATTGGCAAGGTCGCCCTCTCCCGGAGCCTCGAAGCTAAGTACGACGAGGTGGTGGCCGAGACAAAGCGATGCCAAAGCCCGATGCTGGTGGTGGAGCAGAAACTGTTGGGGTTCGACCACGCGGAAGTTGGAGGCCGACTGCTACAACTCTGGAACTTCCCAGTCCAACTGGTCCAGGCGGTTCAGTTTCATCACAACCCCGCCGCCTCGCCGCAGCACCGAGAACTGGCCGCCTACGCTTACTATGGGAATATGATCGCTTGCTTCATGGGTTTCGGCTGCGGCCTGGAGGCTCTGGCGTTCCAGGGACGGTCTGACGCTCTGGAGATCATTGGGACGACTCCAGAGCAGATTCCCGGCTACATGGCGAAGGCTTTTTATGCCATTCGGGACACAGAAGCGCTGCTCTGTTTTCCATTCTGAGAATGAGCGCCAGGATTCGAGTTTTGATTGTCGATGATTCCGCGCTCGTGCGGCGGGCGCTGACAGAGAACCTCTCGCGCTGCCCGGACATCGAGGTAGTCGGCACGGCCGTTGACCCGTACGTCGCGCGGGATAAGATCCTGCTCCTCAATCCCGATGTGCTTACGCTCGACATCGAAATGCCGCGTATGGACGGCCTCACGTTTCTCAAGCGCCTCATGCAGCACCGGCCGATGCCTGTCATCATTCTGAGTTCCCTCACCGGCGCCGGGTCCGCCAAAGCCCTCGAGGCGTTGCAGGCCGGTGCCGTCGAGGTGCTCGAAAAAGCCTCCGGCGCGCAGTCTGCGATGCAGGACCATGCCCGGTTCGTCGAGGTCATCAAAGCCGCGGCACGGGCGAGGGTGCGCCCGCTGTCGGCGGAGTCTACCTCCAGCCGGCCACCGCCACCAGCGGCGGCGCCTGGGCGCGCTTCCGTAATCCGAGCGGTCGGGGGGCGGCGCTATGATCCTCGCAAGATAGTCTTGATGGGCGCTTCCACTGGCGGCACGGAAGCTTTGCGGGCGGTCCTCACCCGGCTGAGCGCCGACTTGCCCGGCATTTGCATCGTGCAGCACATCCCCGCGCTCTTCTCCCTGGCCTTCGCCCAGCGACTGAATGAGCTCTGCGCCCTGGAAGTCCGCGAAGCCAGGAATGGTGATCTCGTGCAGCCTGGCTTGGTGCTGATCGCTCCCGGCGGTTTTCATGTTGTGCTCGACTGGCGCAGCCGCGGCTATGAAGTGCGGCTCAACGAAGGCCCCCCAATCCATTACCAGCGTCCGGCGGTGGACGTGTTGTTCGGTTCCGCCGTCAAAACCGGCGCGGCACCACACGCGCTGGCAATTCTCCTTACAGGCATGGGGACGGACGGGGCTACCTCATTGCTGGAACTGCGCAACGCGGGCGCCCGCACGGTTTGCCAGGACGAAGCCTCGTGCGTGGTGTTCGGCATGCCCCGGGAAGCGATCCGCCTAGGCGCCGCCCAACAAGTTCTCCCGCTCGACCTGATTGCGTCGTCCGTTGAACGCTTTGCCAATGAATTGGCCATTCCGGGTGCGCTAGCGGCTCCCGCCGGCGCGAGATCAACGCCGTTCACCGCGCGAACCACCGGCTCGGCGTGACCGGCACCGGCTGAAATGACTTATGAAACCCAGGAATCAGCCGATGTTAGAAGCAAGCCGCCGCGCGCAACTGGCGGGCGTGCCGTCCGTCCTTGCAGCCGCTGACTTGCGCGCTGACCGGCTGAGTAGACGGACCACTTAAGATAAGCATGAATTCCCCAACGAATCTTTGCGAGTTGGCCGACAAGATCGCTCTGGAGCTGGTCTTTGCCGAACCCGGCAAGGACAACGGCTTGCTGCCCATCAACAGTCTCCTGGGCGAGATCGAAAGCCTCAGCGCGGCCAATCCCGTGCCGGAGACTGTGCGGCAGGCAATTGCCCTCGCGCGTCAAATGGTGGATGCCGCGCTCGATGCTGGAGAGCTTGCCGCCGACGTAATCAAGCGGCTTGGCACGTGGGCCTGCTGGATGCGCGAAGCCCTGACGGCGGACTCACAGAGCCGATCCATTCCCGCTTTGCCCGATGCACTGACCGCGCTGCCGGCCGCTCCGCAGAGTGCGCCGCCCCCGGCTGTTCTGCGGCCCGGCGAAGATGAAGGCGCGGAGGCGTTGCTCTTAAATATTGCAGGCAATGCGGACCTGTTGCGCGAATTCGTCTCGGAAGCCCAGGAACATTTGCACCAGATTGAAATGGATGCGCTGGAGCTGGAGAAAGACCCGGCCGATGCTGGCGCGCTGAATTCCCTTTTCCGTTCTTTT
>Ga0073936_10005672_pt1 | contig 16776 bp, 14 predicted proteins | sample AliMusrvi5mmetaG_FD_87041 | JGI IMG/M metagenome (GOLD analysis project Ga0073936, IMG submission 87041) | Freshwater lake bacterial and archeal communities from Alinen Mustajarvi, Finland, to study Microbial Dark Matter (Phase II) - Alinen... | ecosystem: Environmental > Aquatic > Freshwater >... | reverse complement strand
TCTTCAAATCTTTCCATCCTAATGGCCTCCTTAGTTTTACGATCTAGTCCCATGGCAGAAGCCTCCTAATCTTGCGTGATTACTTAGCCTTATACCATCCTCACATTTCGGACATTTGACTTGCTAACTAACTCGGACATATGACTTGTTGGTAACACTATTAAGAAAAGGCTCGACACAGCACCGCGTTGTTTGATATAATGAACGACGGAAGAGGTGTGCTATGTATAAAAAAAGTTTTATTACTTTAACTGTTTTGTTTAGCTCGATTTTTATGTTGTCATCTTGCACGAACTGGTTTGCCTCTGCACCTAATACTAAAGTAGATGGTGCTGTTGCAGGTAGCGACTCAAAGGATATCACTGCGTTTACTGTGCCTTCTCAAATTGGTGCTACAGTTATAACCAACACCAACAGTACATCCGGCACTATAGCAATTACAGTGCCATATAATTATGACACATTAGGGGTCATTGCTACATTTACTACAACGGGGAGCTCTGTTACTGTAAATGGTGTAGCTCAGGTAAGTGGAACAACTCTTAATAGTTTTGCAAGTCCTTTACACTATATAGTTACAGCTGCCGATAGCACAACAAAAGATTACACCGTTACATTAACTCATATAACTTATGCTCTTCGCGATACTGGTCCAGCTGGTGGATTTATCTTTTATATAAACCCAAACTATCTAACCGATGGTTGGAAATATTTGGAAGCTGCCCCAACTGATCAAACTACAACTACTGATTGGGGTTGCGCTGGGGATCCAATACCTGGGTCGGACGGTACAGCAATGGGAACAGGACAACAAGACACTACTGCCATTCTGACAAATTGCTCCACTGCTAACATAGCAGCTAGGCTAACGTCGGGAGATCTATATTCAAATGGTTTCACCGACTGGTTTTTACCATCTCAGGATGAACTAAATAAGATGTATGTGAATCTTAGAAGTGGAACAGATGAACATGGCCTTAGCTATACTCCTGTTGCAGCCTTCCTTACCTATTACTGGAGTTCATCTGAGTATGATGATTTTACTCCATGGGCATGGGAACAAAATTTTGATGATGGCTCCCAGGACTTCTTAGATAAGTCACACCTTTCTGGTGTTCACGCTGTTCGATCCTTTTAGCTACTGATTGTGTGATTAGTATAGCTGGTGTATGTTCAATATATGTCTGAATTCATATTTATAGATCTCGAGACCACTGGTCTTGATGATAAGAAAGAAAAAATAATAGAGATAGGTGCCATCAAGGTAGATGAAAATCTTAAGAAGATAGGCGAATATCAAACGCTTGTTAATCCGTTAAAACATATTCCCTATGATGTAACCATACTTACGCATGGTTTAGACGACGAAATGGTAAAGAATGCCCCTACGCTAGACAAAGTGGAAGCGGATCTTTTGGCCTTCATAGGTGATTTGCCATTGATAGCGCACAACTCCAATTTTGAAAAAGCTTTTCTTACTGCAGGGCTAAAGACCAAACTAAACAATCAATTTATGGACAGCATGGAAATGATAGCGCTATTCTTTCCGACGGTGGAAAGTCTAAAGCTTGATACCATAATAAAGCATCTTAAAATTAGGGAAACAGAAAATCACAGGGCGCTTGATGATTCTGAGGACCTTTATAAGGTTTTTGTTTATATGCAAAGGCAGTTTAAGGAAGATGCTGCGTGGAACCTTGTTGCTCACAGGTTATTAAGTTATTTTGGTTATTCTGAGTGGCTGTGGGCTGACCTTGTTAAGGGCATTATGCCAGAAAAAGACCCAATAACGCGAAAATCCACAAACAACGGAACTACATTTAAGGAACAAAATAAACCCGGTGAACTCAAATTAAATCATTTCAAAGTTGATGCTGCACATTTATATTCACTAATAAATGCTCCTCTAGAAAAACGAGAAGGGCAAAAGATATACATGGAAGAAATCTGTGACAGTTTAAATAATGATAAGTCTGCAATGATAGAAGCAGGTACTGGTATCGGCAAAACGTTGGCATATTTATTGCCGTCGGTGAATTGGGCCGTATCTAATTCGTCACAAGTGCTAATATCCACAAAAACAAAAATGCTACAGAACCAGATAATGGAAAAAGATATTCCTTTGGCAACACGCTTGCTTGGATTAAAAAGTTTGAATGCGGTGAAGGTCCAAGGCAGGAATAATTATCTTTGCGTAAGAAAAATGGATAGATTTTTTTCTGACATTGATCTTACCGACGATATTGAGGGTAAATTCGCAAAATTATACTTTTTTGCATTAGATAAATTAACGGACCTTGCTGATTTTACTAAAATACATTCCTGGGTATTTAAAACGTATCCAACCATAAAGAAAAGTCTTAATGTGCTTTGTGCAGAGTCCTCTAATTGCATGCAAAGCAAATGTGAATACTACGAGGACTGCCACTATTTTAGAATGGTGCGCGCAGCAAGGAGGGCAGACCTTTTAGTTGTTAATCATTCCTTGATATTGAACTGGCCTAACCATCTTCCAAAAGGCGACAAAATAATATTTGATGAAGCACATAATCTTAATAGTGAAGCAACATCTGCTTCTTCTGTTGTTCTGGACTCGACTGCACTTAGTGCATTGTCTTTTATAATTCACGATGACGAAAAGGGTAGGGGTGTTAGCACAGAACTCAGGAAAATGAGCTTTGATCCAGACAAGGTTGCAGCGGTGGAAGCTTTTTCCAGAAGGATAAAACTTTTTGATGCAGAAATAACGGAATTATTTGGGAAACTATTCCCAAGTATTTGTTTTTTAGCAAAAAAAAGGATGAGTGCGGAATATCCAGAAAGATTCATACTGTATTCACCGACTATGGTTTACGGTCAGTATGGCCTTACAAAAACCCCAGAATGGCATCAATGTGCATTACGTTTTGCAGATCTGCTTGGTGTTATGGATGAAGCAGAAATTATGTTAAAGGACGTAATGGTAAGAATAGACGATAAAGAATATGCAATGATAGTTGAATCAGTAGTTGAAAGAGTTGGTGAATATAAGGAATTGCTTCAAAAAACGGTAACGATATCGTCGTCGGATATGATGGATGCAGATAGCGTTCTGTGGATATCTTGGAGCGAAAAGAACCTTAGCTGGGAACTCGGAAAAGCTTTTGTTGATGTTGGTGGAATACTGGCATCAAAAGTATATCCTAATTACACCTCTTGCATCTTTACGTCCGCAACACTTAGGGCTGGCAAAACATCTTTAGCTAACGAAATAGGCTTTGATAGACTTAATGGTAAAATACTTAGTGACGAAGTGGTAGTTATCCCTTCTCCGTTTGATTATAAAAATCACTCAAAGGTGTTCTTTTTAAAAGATGCTTTTCATCCAAACCAGGACGAAGCAAAATTTATGTCACAACTTGTAAGCACGGTATCTAATATTGCAGAAATGTTAGGCGGTAAAACATTGGTATTATTTTCCAGTATAAAAAGAATGAACCAGTGCCACACACTGCTTGTTGATAAATTAGTCCCAAAGGGTTTTAAGGTTTTAAAGAACAATATGGGTGGCGACGTAGTTGGCTATTTTATGAATGAGGAAAAGGCAGTCCTACTTGGTTCAGAAACTTTTGGTGAAGGACTGGATATTAAGGGTGAAAAAATAAGTTGTGTAATACTAGAAAGACTACCAGTGATACAGCCGTCGCCGATACATAATGCAAGAGGCGACTTATATAGAAGTCATACAGGCAAAAACCCTATGGAAGGTTTTGATCTTCCATATAGATTATTAAAGTTAAGACAATGGGCCGGCCGATTAATAAGAGGCTCAGAAGATAAAGGTACGGTCGTTGTTTGTGATAAATGGTATGCAACCCAAAGAAAAGAAATTCAAGATATGGTAAAACTATCACTTGACCCGATGCCTGTGGAACTAGTTTCTAGCGACGAAATATCCCTAAGAATACGAAATTGCTATAAAGACTGGGGTTATAACGTTTAGAGTTAACGCTGGTTCGAGTCCCGTTGGGGATTCCAACTTTTTTTTAATTTAACAATTTCAATGTAATACAAAACACCCCTAACTGGAGTGTCGGACCACTATTAATAAACCTAGTGTACATCCACATAAATGGAAGAAGCATCTGTATCATTATCGGTAATGGCTAAAAGGTCATACAACTTAACGCCATCTTTCCAAACAGTGGCAACATAATTAGTACCATTATAGTACCTACCAGCTACGTAAACACTATCGTTGCTTACATAAATAGAACTAGCCCGTGACCCACTACCCGCATCTGGAAGATCGGTTATATTAAAGTCACCGTTGTCCGAAGAAACCCAAACGGAGGCAGTACCACTATTTTTCCACCCCAACTGCCCAGCAACGTAAATATTCCCATTACTTACATAGATAGAATGAGTAGTCGAATTAGCAACAGATGCGTTAAGATCAGTAGCATTAAAGCTACCGTCATCCGAAGAAACCCAAACTACGACACTGCTGCTATTCTTATTTGCAGTACACAAACCAGTAACGTAAATACGACTATCACTTACATAAATAGAACTGGCAAACGTACCAGTATAACCAGCAACAGAAAGTTTGGTTTCTTCAAAGCTAGTGCCGTCCCCAACCCAAACTGCAGCATTATCAACTGCAACATGACTACTATCTCGCCCAGTAACGTAAACACGACCATTACTTACATAAATAGATTTCGCAGTTGAACTAGCACCGGTAGTAGTAAGGTCAGTTTTATTAAAGCTACTCCCCTTTCCTACCCAAATTGCGGCAATAGTGTAAGCAGACTTATCCTCGTAAGAGCCAGCAACATATACAATACCATTACTTACATAAACAGAATTGGCTACAGCATCAATAACTGGAGCAGGCAGCTCAACCTTGCTAAAACTGTTGCCATCCCCAATCCAAATAGTAGCAGTGTTGGTACTAGAATCACCCCAAGAATAACCAGCGACATACACGATACCTTCACTTACATAAACAGAATTAGCAGTCGAGTCAGCATCAGAAAGATCGGTCTTGATTCCGTTTTTCCAAACGGCAGCAATATTATTAGTACCGTCATAGTAACTACCAGCAACATACACATCAACTACAGACACTGTATTATTATTAGCACTGTTGTTACTCCAAGGCATTATATGAATTGTGCATGACGATAGCATCAAAACCATTCCAAATATTCCAACCAAACTCTTCTTCCACATACGTACCTCCATAAAAAGTTACTTATGCATTCCATCGGCTAACTCAAAGACCCTTTAGCACATCCATTTATACTAAACTGTCTTAATGTATTATATCACATAATATATGCTTTGTCAATTATTTTTTCTTGGGTTATTTAACCATAGCCCAAGAATATCAAGACATTCCAGAAACACACTCTGTGCAGTGATGTCAGTCAAAATCACCTTTTAAGAAAACCTATTTTAATCCAAGTTGTACTTGCTTGAGCCAAAAGCCAATATTGGTATAAATATTATGGGAAGTACAGAGAGCCCTAACGCAAAAAAAATACTTTTATTAAAGCTCTTAGCAAGACGAAGGTTTATTATAAACCCCAGTATAGAAAAAAACAAAATAAGGACTATGCGGACCAGATAGTTGACAGGAGGAATATTATAAGGGGTATAGTGTCTTCCTTTAGCTCTTGAGTTCTTTTTCCAGCTCCTTTTCTATTTGAAGAGCCGACTCTTCGAATAATTGTATGCCAACTACCTGTTCAAGGTATGTGTGGACGAAGATAACGATATCTTTTGTATTAAGCGAGAGTTTCTTTTTGGCAGAATCAAAGAATTTTACAACATCGTCGGTGCTTATTTCTTTATCTGTATTTTGGAAATGAGCATTGAACTCCTCCGCAAGACCCTTATTTGCGAGCATCCAGCTTTGGCACACTTTTTTGTAAAGGTTTCCACGTCTACCAAACTTCTCCATTATCTCTAGCTCTTTTTGTGGACGGTTCTCTGTTAAATTTCTCCACTCGCTTTGTTTCGGAAAAGCATCCTTTAGGTCCCTTATTATGTTAAGGAGTTTCTTTTCTGGTGTTGCACTAAATACCAAATATTTTGCTACAGCTTCGTTAAAATTGATCCGTTTGTAAGTTCTTTTTTCCATGTTATTTGCTTCTCCATTTTTTTGTAAAGTCAGCTATCTTATTGTATGAATCTTTTAAGGCATCAACTTGAGGCAAAAATACTACTCTAAAATGTTGTGTCCCAGGTTTTTGTCCGAAACCGCTCCCTGGAACCACAACGACACCAGTTTCTAGGATAAGATTTTTAACATATTCAGCGTCATCTTTTACGTCTATTTTTGGGAAAGCGTAAAAAGCGCCTTCCGGTTTTACGCAAGTGATCCCCTCTATGTCGTTAAGCATCTTCCAGGTTATGTCACGTCGCACGGTCATTGTATCCATAAGAGCCTTAATGTGATCCTGTGGACCATCAAGCGCTGCTGGTACCGACGCCATCATAGGTGTGCAAGCACATATTCTTGCCCTAAGTAGTTTGTTTATAGCCTCTATGAATGTGCAAAGTTTGTCGCTGTTACCGCTGATTATCCCCCATCCTATCCTGAATCCTGGAGCAAGGTACGACTTGGATACGCCGTTAAATGTTATAACAGGAGCATCAGGATTTATGGAAGCAATGGATATATGCTTTTTATCGTCGTAAATTATTTTGTCATATATCTCGTCAGAAAGTATCAAAAGATTATGCTCTTCCGCTATCTTTACGATCTCTGCTAATACTTGTTTAGACGCTAAACTGCCAGTTGGATTGTTTGGGTTTATTATGACTATTGCTTTTGTTCTTGGATTTATTTTTTTTCTTATATCGTCAGGGTCTGGCATCCACTCGTTCTCTTCATCTAAAAAGTAAGGGTTTTCTTGGACGCCAAGTTTTGCCTGAACAGCAGTGTAAAGTGGGTATCCAGGAAAGGGGGTTAAAATGTTGTCACTAGGGTCCAAAAGTGCCGTTAATACTATTTCAATAGCTTCTCCAGCTCCCGTTGTTATAAAAATGTCCTGAATGTTCTTTATTCCTTTTCTTCCAGCTTCTCTTCTTACAGCTTCAATTGCTTCATCTGTTCCGCTGCTTGGGCAATATCCGTTCTCACCTTTTGACATTGCCTCACATACAGCCTGAACCATATGGGGTGGCGTGTGATGATCAAATTTTAAAGGGTCTCCTATATTAAGGAACCTCAAAGGTAGTCCCTTTTTCTTAGCTTCATTGGCAACAGACAGGATATCCCTGACCGCATACTTAACATTGTCGCACTTTTTAGCGTGATTTATCATCATAAAACCCCATTAGTCTTTTGTTATGTCTATACTTTTTTATTATCAAAAGTCTTGTTGTCAAGGGCGGATTTTATGGATATACCCGAAATCAGTTGGTTTTAGCGATTTTTAAGTAAATAAAAAACTCTTTACAATTAGGTGGCGTTTTGCTAGAACTCGCTTTCTGTAATAACAATAAAGGGGATTACTATGCCAAAGGTTAAAACAAAAAGGGGCGCATCAAAACGTTTCAAAGTTACAGCTAGCGGAAAGGTGAAGTATAAGAAAGCAAATCTTAGACACATCATGAGCAGCAAAACAGAGAAACAAAAAAGGAATCTAAAACACAAGGGAGTTCTGTGCATGGACGACGAGCAGAGAATACAAGCGATGCTCCCTCATGCGTTTTAATTAAAATTAGGAGTAACAGATATGTCTAGAGCAAAAGGTGGAGTAAAAACAAAAAATAGTCACAAAAAATGGCTTAAACTGGCCAAAGGTTTTTGTGGCAGACGTTCTTCCATTATAACAACAGGTAAGCTCGCTGTAGTACACGCGCTTGCTTATGCGTTCGTTGGCAGAAAAAAACTAAAAAGAAACATGCGTCAGTTCTGGAATATAAGAATAGGTGCAGCTGCAAAAATTAATGGTACTTCTTATTCAAAGTTCATGGGTGGTCTTAAAAAGGCTAACGTTGAGCTTGATAGAAAGGTATTAGCTGCAATAGCTGCGGAAGACGCAAAGGCATTTTCTTCTCTTGTAAAAGTAGCTCAAGGCTAGTATTTTACTAAAGTGGATTTAAAAGCACGCATATCCGAATTAGAAATTTCTCTTAAACAAGACCTATCGTCTATAAACGACTTAAAGGACTTAGAAGAGTTTAAAGTAAAGGCTCTTGGTAAAAAGAGTGAGCTTAGTCTTTTATTGCGTGGGCTTGGAGAACTAAGTCCAGAAGAAAAAAAAGAAATTGGCGCTGTAGTAAATAATTTAAAAACATACCTCGAAAGTACAATAGCTCAAACAGAGCAAAAATTAAGATCCGCACAGAACCAAAATAAATTACGAACAGAATCCATAGACGTAACGCTTCCGGGCAAGGTGGTAAGAAAAGGTACTTTGCACCCGGTCTCACAAGTGTTGGAAGAAATAATAGAGATCTTTAAACCTCTTGGATATTCTATCGCTGATGGACCAGAAGTTGAGCATGAATTCTACAATTTTGATGCACTTAATATTAAACCTGATCATCCTTCTAGGGATATGCAGGATACTTTTTATGTTTGGGATGGGATAGTCCTTAGAACACATACCTCGCCGGTGCAGGCAAGGACCATGATGCAGAATGAAATCCCCGTAAGGATACTTTCTCCAGGCAGGGTGTATCGTTCTGACTATGATGTAACTCATACGCCGATGTTCCATCAGATAGAAGGACTTTACGTCGATAAAGGCGTAAAATTTTCTCACCTAAAAGGAACATTGTTATATTTTGCAAAAAGAATGTTTGGTGAAAATACAACGATCAGATTAAGACCAAGTTATTTTCCATTTACAGAGCCTTCCGCGGAAGTTGATGTAACTTGCGTTGCATGCAAGGGGAAGGGATGTCGCATTTGTAAGAACACAGGCTGGCTGGAAATACTAGGCTGTGGAATGGTTAACCCAAATGTGTTCAAGCAAGTTGGATATCCAGAAGGCGTAACGGGATTCGCATTTGGAATGGGACTAGAAAGAATAGCAATGCTTAAATATAAAATAAACGACTTGCGTTCTTTATTTGAGAACGACGTCAGATTCTTGAGGCAGTTCTAATGAAGGTCAGTCTAAAATGGTTGAGGGACTTTGTTGATGTAGATCTTGATGATGCAAGAGCCATTGCGGATAGTCTTACCAACAGAGGACTAGAAATAGAGGCTGTAGATTTTCAGGGCAAGGGTCTTGATAATGTTGTTGTTGGCAAAATACAGGAAAAACAAAAACATCCTGATGCAGATAAACTTTCTCTTTTAAAAGTTAACATTGGTAGCGATGTGCTGCAAATAGTTTGCGGTGCTCATAACATGAAAGAGGGCGATAAAGTCGCTGTGGCTCTTATTGGTGCTAATCTTCCTAATGGATTAGAGATAAAAAGATCCAAGATACGTGGAGTTGAATCCTGCGGAATGTGTTGTTCCATGAGTGAATTAAAACTTGCGGAAGAAAGTGAAGGAATAATAATTTTAGACGATAAAACAGTGATAGGGACCCCAATAGTTGAAGCCATGCAGCTTGATGATGTTATTTTTGAAGTTGCAACTCCTCCTAACAGGGGAGACGTTCTTGGGGTGCTTGGCATTGCAAGGGAAGTCGCTGCACTAATAGAGAGACCTCTAAAGTTAAGGACAGTACCTTCTGTTCCATCAAATGGAAAAGGCAATGGCGGCTTATCCGTAGATATAAAAGACAAAAGATGCGGGCGTTATATTGGAAGATACATACACGGAGTCAAGGTTAAACCAAGTCCTGAATGGATGGTAAAAAGATTAGAGGCTGTAGGCCTCAGATCTATAAACAACCTAGTGGACATAACCAACTATGTGATGCTGGAACTTGGACACCCCTTGCATGTTTTTGATGCTGCACAAATTGCTAATAAAAAAATACATGTTCGCACCGCTACGGACAAAGAAGAAATCACTCTTTTGGATGGTAATAAAAAAATACTTTCACAAAAAGATATGCTTATTTGTGACGACAAGCGTGCTTTGGCCGTTGCTGGAGTAATGGGCGGACTTGATTCCGGCGTTACTAACGACACCGTGGATGTTGTAATAGAGTGTGCATATTTTGACCCATCAGCAATAAGAACAACTTCTAAAATATTAGGTGTTGCATCCGATTCCTCTTATAGGTTCGAAAGAGGTGTGGACATAGATTTTATGCAGTCAGTAGTTGAAAGGACTACTTCTTTGATAAAAGACCTTGCTGATGCAGAAACTATTTACGATGCTGTTGACGTATTATTAGAAAACAAAAAGCCAGTAAATGTTCTTATAAACGAAAAAGATGTTGAAGACTTCTTAGGTGTGAACATAAAAGAAGAAGTAATAATACAAAAACTTGAAGCAATAGGATTTAAAGTAAAAGCAGAAAAAGGAAAGCTTAACGTACAGGTCCCAGCATTCAGGAGCGACGTAACTATGCCTGCGGACATATACGAAGAGGTCGCAAGGCTGGTTGGCTTTAACGCGATACCTTCTGAACTTCCTGCTGTAGCTGTTAAACCAGATTTTAGGGCGATGGATGAAAGTGCAATACTAAAGAAAAAACTTCGTTATATTATGAAGGGCCTTGGATACAACGAGGCTATAACGTATAGTTTTGTTCCAGTGGAATTTCCTGCATTGTGTAATGATGCTCCAGAAACAGTAATAAACGTTAAGAACCCAATCACGGACACAATGAAAGTGATGAGGACCAATATGCTTCCTTCTATGTTATCCGCTGTAAAGTATAATATTAATAGGCGTAACCTTGATATAAAACTTTTTGAGATAGGAAGAACTTATAAGAAGAAAGCAAATTTTGGTGAAAGGACCACACCTGATGTTACTCCTGCAGAAGAAAAGAATTTTATGTGTTGCATTGCCACAGGGCGTGATATAGACGCTGAAGACTGGACCAGAGGTAAAGGTAGCAACATAGATTTTTACACACTTAAAGGAGAACTTGCGAATCTTTTAGAAACATTAAGGGTACCAAGTTTTGAATTCGTTGAACCTAAAGATAGCGATCATATTTCCGTAAAGGCGCATCCAGGATTAAGCGCAGTCGTTAAATGTTGTGGGAGACCTTGTGGTGTAGTTGGAAGAGTTCACCCAGAACTAATAGAAAAAATGGGTCTAGAAAGCCTAGAAGCCTACTTTTTTGAGTTGGACCTTGATATTCTGAGTGGTCTATATAACTCGACCCCATCCTTTAAGGAGACCCCAAAGTTCCCTAGCATGAGGCGTGATCTTTCTTTTATTTTGGATGAAAAGATAAAGAACCAAACAATAAATACCTTCTTAAGAAAGGCCAGGGTGGCCAATTTGAAGGATTTTGCCATATTCGACCTATACAAAGGTAAAGGCATACCAGAAGGTAAAATAAGCGTGGCTTACTATTTTGTTTTTACCAACGATGAGCGTACCCTTACAGACTCAGAAGTTGATACTTCCATGGCAGCCATTATGGATGGACTTAAAAGAGAGTTTTTGATAGAAATCCGTTGATTTATTTGTATAAATAGGCGAAATATAAAGTCTATATGGAGGTTTTAGCATGACTAAGGCTGATTTGGTTAACAAGATCTTTGAACAAATAGGTGGAACTAAAAAAGAATCTGCTGATCTTATTGAAAAGCTATTTGATGCTATGAAAAACACCATTCTTGAAGGCGAGAGCATTAAAATATCCGGTTTCGGTAATTTTATAGTTAGAACAAAAAAACCTAGAATAGGCAGAAACCCACAAACCGGTGAAACTATAGAAATTTCTGCAAGAAGAGTTCTTACCTTTAAACCTTCACAGGTTTTAAGAGACGCAGTCAATAAAGATATGGAGTAATGATGGTCGACGTTTTTAACGATGATCACTACCCTCAAAAGCGTTATAGGATTGGCGACGTGGCAAGACTTGTTGAAGTAAAACCTTATGTAATACGGTATTGGGAAACAGAATTCAAAAGCTTTCTTGGGCCTCAAAGGTCGGAAGGCGGACAAAAACTTTACTCAACAAAAGACGTGGAAACAATATTTAATATAAAAAAACTTTTGTACTCAGAGGGATTTAACATTACTGGCGCCAGAAAAAAACTTAAAGAATTCAAATCTCAAAAAGATATGCCAAAAACTGATATTCCTGTCGGTGTTCTTGAGGTAGTTAGACAAGAACTGCAAGACATAAAAAATGACCTGACCAAGATCATGGATTCCATAAATAATGCTTCTTAGATCCCAAAAAGATAACAGAGAACTTTTGACCAAATACTATTTTGGCAATGCCATATTCTGCTTACTGTGTGCAACCTTCGGCTTTGTTTCATACTCATTTTTGTCTTTTTCTTTTCAATTCCTTTATGAGTTGTTTGATAAAGAGGCTTCGTACCATTTGTTCAGTTCTGGTACTGTCTTTATTATTATGGGAGTGACCTTTTTGGTCCTTAAAAAGATAAAACTGCATCTTGGTTTCAGGTCGCTGGTATGGACCATATTTTTAACCTTGATGCTAATGTATTGGGGCTGTTTTTTTGCTAACGTGTATCCAGCGATATCCTTGTATATTTTTGTACCAGTTTATTTTTTAATAAGTTTTTTAATGCTGCTTTTTATTATTTCCTGGAAAAGATCTGGCGGTCTCCCAATGGTGACGTCCTTTTTGCTCGGTATTTTTTCAAGTGGGATCTTCTCTTATTTTTATGGTGTTAGTTTTAGTTTTATAGCTATAGCTGTTAGAACTTCTGCTATGTTGTTCTTTATCTTCACTTTTGTTTATTTGATAGGTTGGTTCGGGATATTTAAGACAAGACTGTATTACGTTGGAGTGCTTGCTGCTGTTCTCTTGTTGGCAGTGTTTTACCCTTTTGATACAGAAACAACCGTCGATAAATTTAAACACTTCAAATGGGAAAAAAATAAAAATGTAGTTGGCGCTGATTATGAATATATAGGTTCTTACACCACTGCATCCAGGAATATAGATGTGTTCATGAAAAATGTTGCAGATAAGGAAGAAATGAGATTTGTAGAGAATGGGACTTTGTCACCATATGCATATCCTATACAGGATAAATACAGATTTGGTTTCTACGAATTGTTAACGCAAAACAGTTCTACAAAAAGGATCTTATCCGTTGGTGATATACCTTCAGGTCTTATTAATATCTTTGATAACTTTACTGCGCTGGAGAAGGTAGATTATCTGCCAGTAGATGTTTTGTATCCGGAGTTCTGGGCTAATTTTATACATGATGAGATGTTACATAACGTAAGAATAGCCCGTTCCTATTCGGAACTGGAAAAAGGTTACGACCTTGTGTTACTTTTTCCACCTCATATTAAAGGAGTTGGAGCTGCGCCATATATTGGTAAAGCAGAATTCCAAAAATTAAAAAAAGTAATGGGACCCTCTGGTACTTTTATTGTTGTTATCCCAAGCGGTACTGGCGTTATGGATAATGTTTCAAAAAAGAATTTTAGTGGCTCATTTAAAGATACAAAAAGAATAGATCTGGTGGCTGGGCTGTCTTACATAGAAAGTTCAGATGAGGTTTCCAATATTAGCACTGATCCTTCTGTTATTAAATACAGACTATTACAACTTGGTATCAAAAAAGATTATGCAGAGATCAAGGCAACTTTGGATAATGGTGCTTTTTTTGAGAAAGAAAAGAACAAGGAGCTGCTAGCTGGTGGAACTGTTAAACAGAATATGTTGTCAAAATATCTATCTATTCTTACAGCAATGATCTTTGTTGTGTTTGCAATAGTATATAAAAAAGTAGAACGTTCCCAAAGGGTACTTTCATATATGGGGGCAGTGTTAATGTTCGCTGTTATGGGTGCTGTTTTTGGACTGTACGCCCTTTCGCACCAGAGGATGTTCGTTGATCTTAATACCTTGTTCCCTTTAATATTATCCATCTTGCTTGTCTCCTGTGGGCTTGGACTGCTGCTGGGACTATGGATGAAAACTAAATTGAATATGCTATCTATGCTTGCAATAGGCTCATTACTGTTCGTTATCCCAGTACTTTATAAATATTTTTATACGGGTGCAGAGGTTGGACGGAACGATGCAGCTATAATGGCAATGGTCTTTGGTGTTTCGTCGTTATTGATCTTTGGTACAAAATTATGGAATAGTATGAGTGTAAGTATCTCAAATATGACACAACTCTTAGGAATAACACTTATAGGTCTCGGGGCTGGTTTTATAATGATGGCGTTTTTAGATTATAAGAGGATGAGTTTGCTGAAGATAGATGGCTATTTATTATTAACGTCGCTATGTATTGTTACCCTGTTTGCAACACAAATAAAGTTCGGGGGAGAACTGAAATGAAATATTTGTTAGCACTGTTGATGATATCGGGCCTTGTTTATGCCAGCGGAGTAGATAAGGATACCTATTTTAGGAGTACGGACTATAAATTAGAAGTTTACACTATAGAAGGAAAAGAAAAAGGTCCGGTAGTTCTAATAATTGGTGGTATACATGGTGATGAAACCAGTACTATAGAAGCTGCAGAAGAGTATACAAAAGCAAAAATAACAAAGGGTACGCTAATAGTTGTTCCAAGGACCAATTTACCTGCGATCACCAAGAACGTTAGGATGATAAACCAGGATATGAATAGGGTATTCTTTGATAAGGAGATAGAGGATGCTTATGAATACAAGGTAGTGGCAAAAATAAAAGAACTGGTAGAAAAAGCAGATCTTGTCATAAATCTTCATGAAGGTCATGGGTTTTATTCAAGGACAAAAAGTGGAATGGGACAAAGCGTAGTCGCTGATTCGGATAAAGTACTTAACTTAAAAACAACAGCTCTTGCTGCCATCAAGATAATGAACAAGAATATAAAACAGAAAAAATATTATTTTAAATTCAATAATCATAACACTGCGTCACCTAAGACTAAACACCCTGAGCAGAAAGGATCACTAACGTATTATTCTGTATATGCAGCAGGCAAGCCTGCTTTTGCTATAGAAATATCTTCGGATATAAAAGACAGCGAGTATCGGGTCAAACTTGCTATGGAAGCTATTGATGCTTTTTTAAAGACAATGGGAATAGAACACGGATTTTGATCTTATAAAAACCTAAAGGAGGTGCATTTAAAAATTTATGGCTTATGAAGGAAGATTTAGTAGAAAAGAAGACAAAGGACCTAGAGTGAACGAATCGATAAGGGATTACGAAGTAAGACTTATCGACGATGAAGGCAAAATGCATGGTGTGGTGAACACAAAAGAGGCAATAAGGATGGCTCAGGAAAAAGGGTTGGACCTTGTTGAAGTTGACCCAAACAGCAAACCAATTGTTGCCAAGATCATCGATTACGGAAAATATAAATACGAACTCAAAAAGAAAATGCAGGAAGCAAAAAAGAAACAGATCGTAGTCACTGTTAAGGAAGTTCAATTCAGGCCTAACATAGATAAACACGATTTCGAATTCAAGGTAAAGCACATTGAGCGCTTTATAGAGGATGGAGACAAGGTAAGGGTTTGTGTTATATTTAGAGGTAGAGAAATCGCCAACAAGGCTCTTGGTGGCGCCCTTATTAACAGGATCTTGGACTCAACTGCAAGTTTTGCAATTGTTGAATCGGACCCAAAATTTGAGGGTCGTAAAATGATAATGCAACTTATGCCAGCAAAAGCAGCTGGCAAGTAGTTTATTCGTCGGGGCGTAGCTTTAGCCCGGTTAGCATAGTCGGCTTAACATGCCTGTTGCACTGGTTTGGACACAAAAACTGGTGCGTACTATCCCTAGCGACAACCAGAGAGTCCGTTAATTTTTACACCGTTTTGTTTTAAATCGGCCAGAACTTTCTTACTGGCATCATCTATTGCTTCTAAATCAAGCCATATCTCGCAAAGTCCTGTTATCTTCTCAAGTGAGTCGGGTAGTGATTTAATAGGATTACTACTTAAATCCAAAAATTTTAAATTTCTTAATTTGCTTATTTCTGATGGAATAGATTTTAAGTCGTTAAATGTAATATCAAGATCTATTAGTTTATCTAGTTTAAATATATCCGATGGAATTGATTTTAATTCTGAATCGCGGATAGATAGTTTTTTTAGTTCAACATCCCTTGAACTTAACAGTGGAATAATTCTGCTTTTTAGATCGTTATAAGTTATTTCTGATAGGTCAAGTTCTGTCGCTCCATTAGCCATAACAACTGTCTTGGCCATGTTTTTTCTAGTTCCTGATCCAATAATTTGATTACCACTAAAGTCCTTATATATAACCATGTCCTTAACTTCCATAGCATAGTTTACTTCGGGATAACTTTTAAACTTAAATTTTCTATCTTCAATATCTCTACCGGAAAACCTGTCAAAGCTATAAGTCAACCCAACGACGTCATCTTCTGTTGGGAAAAACAGATTACAATCTTTCATAACGCTAGATAATGTCAGAGCTGACATAAGCTTTTTATCATTATAGGATTGTAATCCTGAGAGTTTTTTATCCTCATAGCTATGGTACTCATCACCCAAGCCAAATGCATGTCCAAATTCATGAACAAGTGTTTCAAAAGAAGTATTCTTGTAACACCCATACCTAGATCGATCCTGGCTAAAACAAAAATCTCCATCGTCGTATATGTTAGTATTACCTTTCTCTAATTTTTTACGAACGTCATATGTAAGTATTTTTTCAAAATTTTCCTTGTTTGTGTCCTTAACAATCTTAAATGTGTCAGCATCTGTTC
>Ga0073936_10005664_pt1 | contig 16795 bp, 14 predicted proteins | sample AliMusrvi5mmetaG_FD_87041 | JGI IMG/M metagenome (GOLD analysis project Ga0073936, IMG submission 87041) | Freshwater lake bacterial and archeal communities from Alinen Mustajarvi, Finland, to study Microbial Dark Matter (Phase II) - Alinen... | ecosystem: Environmental > Aquatic > Freshwater >... | reverse complement strand
GTCTCTGGCAGTCCCAGGAAGCGTACCAGCGTACCAAGTTTATGACTGGGCGACTCAGGAAAGAGGCGCCGGGCCATCCGCATCGAACAGGCAAATTCCTGCCGCCGCTGCCGCTGGATCCGATTCAACTCTGAGTCCCAGAACTTGCTGTCGAACGCGGCATTGTGCGCCACCATGGGAGTATCGCCAATAAATTCCGCCGCTGCCGCCATCACCTCGGCTACCGGAGGAGCATTTCGGACCATATCGTTGCTGATGCCGGTCAACTGCTCAATAAAGGCAGACACATACACCCCGGCATTCATCAGGCTTTGATAGCGGGCCACAATCTTCCCATCCCGGATCATCACCACGGCGATTTCGGTAGCCCGCGCACCCTGCGCCGGCGATAGACCGGTAGTTTCAAAGTCAATGACGGCCATTGTTCCAGTATCTGTCATGCCTTTTACTTTATCGCTAACCACACTTCACACCAAACAAAAACAGTTGTTATGAATGGTCTCATACCAGGGTGGCCAAGATGTAGAAAAGACACCGATCACAGATCGGTGCTACATCAAGAAAAACCCGAAGGGCAATGTAGCACCGCGCTGTGCGCGGGCTGGCGGACAGATCTCACACCTTTTCCGAAGGATCAGCGTTTTACCTTAGCGTATTGGGCGGCAAATTCTCCGTCGTGCAATCGAAACAGGAATAAAGCCCCTGGGAAGTAATATGCGCCTTAAACGCTCATTAATCGTGGATTGATCTTTACTGTTCGATGGTCATAATGAAAGCCATGAATACTCAAACATGGATCACCTCCTTGCTCGTCATCCCGGCCCTGATCTGTTGCTCCTGCGTCTTCAACGCCGACAAACCTGATGGCTCGGGCACCATCGAATGTACCCAGGTCAGGTTAGCCCCCGAGGTCGCAGGCCGCATCACTTCGCTCCTGTTCGATGAAGGTGCCAACATCACCAACGGACAAGTTGTGGCCATCATCGATCCCTTGTCATATCAGCTTCGCTGTGATGAAGCGCGAGCCGCACTTGCCCAGGCACAAGCACAGCGGGATCTGATGATCGCGGGGAGCCGGGACGAAGATATCCAACGGGCCCGGGCGCAAGTGCAGGAGGCCAAAGCAACTGCCGACGCCGCTATCACCGACGCCCAGCGGATGGAGACGCTCCTCTCTCAAAACAGCACCACTCAAAAACAACGCGATGACGCGGTCACCGCGCGGGAACGGTCTTCAGCCAGTCTCGCCGCCGCCGACCAGCAATTGAACCGTCTCATCAAGGGAAACCGGCAGGAGGAAATCCGGGCCGCCCAGGCGGCTGTTGACGTAGCTCAAGCCCGGCTTTCACAGGCCGAAAAGGCCCTGCGTGACTGCACGGTTAAAGCGACAGCCTCCGGTATCATCACGACCAAGAACGTTGAACAAGGTGAGATGGTAATGGCGGGCTCCCCCCTGGCCACTTTATCGCAATTAAACGAAGTCTGGTTGTCGCTCTATCTGCCGGAAACCCGTCTGCCTTCCGTAAAGCTTGGACAAAAAGCCCGCATCAAAGTGGACGGTGATCCCATGCGATATGAAGGCATCATCACGTTTATTTCGTCCGAAGCCGAGTTTACACCCCGTAATGTGCAGACCCCCGACGAACGCACCAAATTGGTTTATCGCATCAAAATCACTGTTCCGAATTCAAAAAATACTTTCAAGCCAGGCATGCCAGCCGATGGATTCTTGTGACCAATACCGTCATAGAGACTAAGGATCTGGGGCGTTCCTTCGGGCCCGTAGAGGCGGTCAAGGGACTCAACCTCTCTATTCAACGCGGAACGTTTTTCGGCCTCATCGGTCCGGACGGGACCGGAAAAAGCACCACTATCCGTTTATTGTGCGGCATTCTGAAACCGACACAGGGAGTGGGAAAGATCCTTGGCTTTGATCTCCAAAAGAATACGGAAGCCATCAAAGCACGGATCGGTTACCTTTCCCAGGCTTTCACCCTGTATGGCGATCTGACGGTCGATGAAAACATTGAATTCTTTGCCGATCTCCACGGCGTGGAACATTTCGAACGACGACGTGATGAGTTACTGGCCTTCACCCGGCTCGATCCCTTCCACAAGAGGCTTGCCGGAGTCCTTTCCGGAGGCATGAAGAAAAAACTCGCCCTAACCTGCGCCCTGATACATACCCCGGAAATCCTGTTTCTCGATGAACCCTCCACCGGTGTGGATCCGGTTTCGCGCGGTGAATTCTGGACCATCCTCAAGGCGCTCCTGGCTCAAAACATCACCATCATCATGACTACCCCTTATCTCGACGAGGCGGAGCGATGCCACCAGGTCGCCTTGATGAACGCAGGAAGAATCATCCGGGTGGATACACCTGCCGCAGTTAAAAGTGATCTGCGCGGCCGTATGTACTCGGTCATCGGCGGTAGTTCGCTTCAAGATCTGCACCAGACCCTGAAACAACGCTGGCCGCCTACTGCCCTGGTACGATACGGCGACCGGCTCCACTTTTTTGCCGCCCGCGGAACCGATGAAGTTAACGAGGCCACAGCTTGGCTGACCCAAAATGGTCAAACCGGTTGTCAGTTCCAATCCATTGAGCCCTCCCTCGAAGATGTTTTTGTTTCCCTGATGAGCAACACCCAGAAAGGATCCCGCTCATGAACGCCTCACCATTCTCCCTACCTCGGCCTAGCCGGAACCAAGAAGAAGAGTTTGAACAGAAGGTCACGAAGCTCGCAAAGAGGATTTATTTTACCCGCCTTCGGCGGAAAATGCTTAACCCTTCGTGGTCTTCGTGTGCTTCTGTTCAAATGATCTGTATTCTTGTACTCATCTCGTGTGCCCAAGCCGAGACCACCACAAACACCCTCTCGCCAGAAGCCGTGGTGCAACTTGCCTTGGCCCACAATCCCGCCCTGAAGGGTCAGAACGAAGACCTCCACATGGCCACCGCCCGGCGACTTCAAGCAGAGTCGGGGCTAAAACCACATCTGGACGCCCGCGCCCAGGCCCAGCATTTCGAAGGTCTGGAGAATGGCGTTCTGGGACCCGGCTTGACGCTGCCTGTTCTGGACGATCAATATTCGGCCTCTATCGGCATCACGCAACCGGTCTACACCGGCGGACGTGTTACCCACCAACGCCGCAGTGCTCAATATGAAGAAGCGGCGGCCCACCAGACCATGGCTGCCACAGCCGCGGATATTGAACTACAAACACTGACCGCTTATTGGCAATGGAGCAAGGCCCTGGCCCAGATCCAAGCATTCCAGGCCTCGGTCACCAGAACCGAAACCCAACTCACCGACACCAGAAACCTGAAAAAAGCAGGGCTGGCCACTGACAATGACTTACTCGCCAACGAAGTGCTGCTGGATCAAATCCAACTTGAACTCCAGGCGGCACAGCAGCAGGCCGACCTGAGCCGCATCCAACTCACCCAGTTGACCGGCTTGCAATTTACGCATCAACAAACTCCGCAGCCACCAGATAACCCGGCCATAACGCCCTCACCCTCTCTGGAAGATGCGCTCGCCACAGCCCTTTCAAACCGAGCGGAATTGGCCAGCCTACGCTTGAATGCCGAATCCCGGATCGCCCTCATCGAGGCTATTCGCGCCGAAACCCGACCTCAACTTGCCCTGATTGCCCGCTATGAACAGGGAAACCCGAACCAGCGTGACTTCCCCCCGGATAACACATGGAGGGATGATGCCTTTGTCGGCGCAACGGTGACTTGGAACCTGTTTGATGGCGGGTTGACCCGTGCCCGTACGGCCGAAGCCAAAGCCCGTGCCGCGCGCGACACCTACCAGATTCAGGCTCTCGCTGAAGCCATCGTAGCCGAAACCAAAGCGGCCTTTCTCTCCAGGGAATATTCCCGCTCACGCCTCATGACCTCAAAACATGCCGAGACGAGCGCCACGCGGAACCTCCAGGTTGCCACCGATTTATGGAAGAGTGGTGCGGCCCGCCACTCGGATGTACTTGACGCGCAGGCCAAGCTAGCCAACGCCACCGCCCAACGTATCGCAGCCGAGGCCGATTTGCTTATCGCTGACGCCACCCTGGAACACGCCATTCATTGATGTTCATCCATGCCGCCGGCATTACAGGCGGCGGCGATAGGCAAGATTAACTCCAATGTCGGCACTATTCTGGAATACGATGATATTTTCAACGATCGACACCTCCAGCGAGCTATAACGTCCAACGCGCCACTTGAACCCTCCGCTCACTTCATGGGTGGGCTTGGCTAACGCCAGGTAATTCATGGCCAGAGGAGAACTGAGTAGGTACTGAATCATAAATCCCAACGATTTCGAGTGTTGGTATTCCAGTCCCGCCAGTGCCGACATCTGTTCATCTCGAACATGGATCTTCGCAATGTTTTCAGCGTCACAATAATGGATGCCGAATCCCAGGTATGAGATAAATGGGCTCGCCCCCAGACGCTTTGACAACACCGAGCTCGCGGCCACAGACGGAACCCCCATTCCGCGCAGTTCATCCTCGTTCCCTGTGGGCAGAAACACCTCACCCTGGACGGTTACCGCAGGCCACACCCGCGTTCCCTCTGTGAGGCGTGATACCGCAAAAGCCGAAACATCCCCGATTCCCCAGGATTCTCCCTCGACAACGGTATCAACAGACCCATGATCAGTGACAGTAACCAGCGACCGATTCCGCGGGAATTGGTTCCGATCCGCCGTCCCCAGATGAAAGGCTTTGTGAAAGTCTTCAATACTGGAATCGGCAATACCGCCTGTCCGACCAATGAATGGCAAGGCCACACCTAACGACAGGTAATCCTTTACGGCATAGGAATATCTAAGCGTACTGCGGATCCATTCACCGTCGATCATGTACTGGTCAGGCGTGTAATTCCAGATGTTCGCCCAATGAAAATCGAAATCAATCTGCTCGGAACCCTTGGGGCCCAACGTTGGTAACGCAAACAAAGAAGAAGGTCTGAGAATATGTCCAGGGGACAACGAAGGCGCCGTCAAATATCCGAGCCCTGTATTCTCATACGAGGAGTTTTCTGTCCCAACGTAAGAGGGCTCAGCATGTCCTACGCCGGAAAGCCCGCCCATGAGCAGAAGGGCCATAACTGCGGGTATCATTTTTAGAAAAGCACCCCCCGGGCGCTTACGCGGCAGGCATAATAACGTATTCCTTGACGAGCTTCTGTTCAAAATTCTTTTTCGCTCCAATCGTGAACATGGTACGTTTGACACAAGTCGTAACGCACAAACCGCCAACAACCAAGTGAAAACTTCTATGGCAAAGGTTTTTGCAAAAGGTCATCGGCCGATGCGAATCGATTTCCGCGAATCAGAAGCCTGGTGACCTGAGGGTGAACGGTCTCTTAATCGTCTTTTCTACAGCACGCTTCACAAGACAGTTTGCCGGCGTGATGGAGGGGTTACTCCTCAGGCAGTTTTCACTAAATAGGGCATACTCGCGCAATCTCATTTTTGATACAGGCAACCCTGTGCCGGCAGATATCTTGGGAAAGTTAAGCATTTTGATGTCCCCTGATTTGCGTGCTCAACCTCATGTAGATCTCTTCCGTACCAAACTGCCGGCATAAATCATGAAGCTCTTCCTCAACACTGACATGGTTCTCGATGACCAGATGCACAATATCCCAGAAGTCTTTATCTTCCCGTTTGGCGCCACCATTCGACAACGCAAAAAGCTTCATGCTCAACAGATCCCGCAACTGGGGCACCCGAACGCCATGCCCTCCAAAATAATCAATCTCTTTCGCATTCCCCAGAAGTTGGTTCATAGTCTCCCGATCCACTTTAAGAAAGTCAACACGCAAGGGCGAACCGGGGCGGCTGAAAAACATCACAGCCTCATGCAAAGAAATGTTAGTGAACCCCGCCTCCTGCATCACTCGCCGAACGGCGTCTTCATCAGCCGCCGCAACCATGAAGTCTATATCCTGCGTGGCCCGGGACACCCCATAATGATTGACAGCATGGCCCCCAATCATGACCGCATAGACTCCCGCCGCAGGCAAACGGCGGGAAACCACATCAAAAACCACATCTGCATCAAATTCCATACCTTTAGTATATAGAATGCCTGTCATGAAACAAGCATCCGGATTGGGAACTGAAGAGAATTTTTGACAGAATGCACAGAATGATCAGAATGTGGGGTGTGAAAGTGAAAACTTCTGACACTGCCATTGAAATTGAAAACCTGACCAAGGTCTTCGGACATTTTACGGCCGTCGACCGAATCACGTTTAAGGTCCACCGCGGTGAGATCTTCGGGTTTTTAGGCCCCAATGGCGCAGGAAAGTCCACGACCATCCGGATGCTCTGCGGTCTGGTCTCCTCCTCGTCCGGCACTGCCCGGGTCAATGGGTTTGACATCAACCGTCAACCGGACCTGGTCCGGGAGAACATCGGGTACATGTCGCAAAAATTCAGCCTTTACAAAGACCTGACCGTCCGAGAAAACATCTGCTTTTTCGGTGGCGTGTACGGGATCAAGGACGTCGCGCTCGAAGACCAGATGAAAAAAATGATCGCCATGGCAGGACTCGCAGGACTGGAAGACCGCCTGACCGGGGTTCTGTCAGGGGCCTTACAACAGCGACTCGCGCTGGGTTGCGCCATCCTGCACAATCCCCCCATTCTTTTCCTCGACGAACCCACCAGTGGTGTAGACCCCGTCTCCCGCCGCCTTTTCTGGGATCTGATCCACAAACTTGCCGAACAAGGGACCACGATCCTGATCACTACCCATTTCATGGACGAAGCCGAATTCTGTGGCCGCCTCGGCTTCATCAGCAGCGGCAAGTTGATTGCCCTCGACACACCCGCTGAGATCAAACGTCAAACCGGAACAGCAACGTTAGAGGAAGCGTTCATTAAACTCGCACAATGAATCTGAAAGACTTCACCACTAATTGAGGAAATGCCAGAAATCCAGAGGGTAGTAAGAATTTGAACAGAAGCACGCAAAGGACACGAAGAAGAGAGAATGTTGCGGCATTTTTATTCGGGTGTACCCGAACCAAAAATCCCGCAACGGTTCTACCTGAAATTCGAAGAAATGAGCATCGCGCTTATTTAAATATTTTCAATTCCAGGAAACCGTTTTACGATTTTTGCAGGTGGTGTACTCACCAGCTGGAAAAATCGCAAAACATTGTATTTCCTTCGCGGTCTTTGCGAGCTTCTGTTCAAAACTCTTTTCTGGATTTCCCCATTTCCTCAATTAGTGGTGAAGTCTTCCATCCCCAGCTATCTCCCTAGTGTCCTATGCGTCGATTTTTGGCCATCTTAAAAAAAGAATTCCGGCAAATCCGCCGGGATCCCCTCTCTTTGGGGCTTCTGGTTTTTGTGCCCGCCATGTTGCTTTCGCTTTATGGCTATGCGCTTTCGTTTGACGTCAAACACATCCGAATCGCCATGTTGGACGAAGACCGCACTCCGGAAAGCCGGGCCTTTCAAGACAGTCTTTTTCAAAACCAGTATTTCGACAAAATCGCCACCCTGACCCGGCCAGCGGAAGCCAATGAATGGCTGGATCGAGGGCGCGTTCGCGCCGTTCTGGTCATTCCCCGTGGTTATGCCAAAGCCCTGGCACGTGGTGATACCGCCTCTGTCCAGGCGCTCGTGGATGCCAGTGACGCCAATACAGCTTCCACCACCATCGGCTATCTTGAAGCGCTTGCCGACCGGATGAGCAGAAAAGTCCGCCTGGAAGCCGTGACGCGCATGGCGCCCCCCCTGGCACTGCCTATTGTTTCCCTGGAACCCCGCATCTGGTTCAATCCGGAACTCCAAAGCGCAAAGTTTCTGATCCCGGGCCTGATCGGACTGCTTCTAATGCTCTCCGGAGTTGTCGCCACCTCCGTCTCCATCGTTCGCGAAAAAGAGCGGGAAACCATGGAACAGATCCTGGTGTCGCCCATCCGTCCGGAGGAGCTGATTCTCGGGAAGCTCCTGCCTTATGTTGTGGTGGGAGTGGGCACCATGATCACCGTGCTGTTGCTGGGGTATGTGCTCTTCGATATTGTCATCAAAGGCTCATACCTGCTGCTGGGCCTCACCACGTTGCTATTTCTGTTTGCAGCCCTGGGGATGGGGGTTTTGATCTCCACGATCACTCGAACCCAGCAAATGGCATTTCAGGTGGCAGTACTCTCTTCCATGCTACCAGCCATCATCCTGTCTGGTTTCATTTTCCCCATCCAGAACATGCCCCTGCCCATCCAGGCCATCACCCATCTCGTCATTCCGCGTTATTTCGTCGCGGCCCTGCGCCAAATCATTCTCAAGAACGCCTCGTTCATGGATGTGCTACCGCACCTGATCGGCCTGCTGGTCCTCGGCATTCTCTTCAACCTGCTCGCCGCCCTGCGCCTCCGGAAGACCATCTAAAATCGGCACGGCCAGGTAGGGCGGCCATGTCAAAATTACAACGGCAACATACCCGCCATTGCAGCTCCGAGCCAACACCATACCCGGTACCGGAGCCAAACCCTGCACCTGCCCCGATTCCTGAACAGCCGCCAGAACCAATCCCGGCGACAGAGTCCACAGCAGTGACAGAGCCTGAGATACAGACGCCTCTGGATAATTTTGGCGTACAAACTGAGTCGGGGGACACGACATCATTACCGGAACCAGCCCTTGCAGAAGATGAAAATCCCTTGCGATAACCACTCCAGACAAAGAAGGCCCATCATCACATCAGTCAATATTCACAAACTTTAGCAAGAGCCCGAACCCTCAACTTCAGAACTGTAATTTCAGAACGGCAGAAGAAGCGGGCGTTCAGATAGGGTACAAATTGTACCCCGGTTGAAACTCAATTCAGGGTCGCTGATTTTCGGTCTCTTCACATACAGCAAGACATGCAAAGAGATTTTCACACCCGCTTCGCTCAAGCCGCAAAGCTCGCAAAGAGAAGAGGCTGATCCCGTGAAAATGTTGCGAGATTTGAATTCTGGCCTGAATAGAACGATGAATGGCCTGGCTATGACTTGGGGCTTACCTGGCCAGATTTAAAATCTCGCAACGACTCCTCAAGTCAGAAAGCAGAAAAAAACAGGCACCCAGCCCAGCCGGAGGCGGATCTTCACCCCACGATGGCTTCAAAAGATCGTGGCGGGATTTTATATTCTGGCGAGAGAACCGCTTGCGCAGGCTAAAAGACCGGCAAAGCCAATATTCATAAGCTTTAGCAGGAGGTCGAGCCATCGTCACACTCCTGCCGATTGCCGGCGGGATCAGGATCAGAACCGGTACGACACACCGATCGAAATCACCGGGTAATACTTGAAGGCGTTGGCATCGTCCTGGATTTTCGTCACCTCTCGAGACAATGCTTGATCCACAATGGGTTGAATGGAGGGATCAGAGGCGGTCGCGCTGGCGGCGATCTTGGGTTCGCCCTGGAACATCACACCAAAGTCACAGGCAAAGTGCCAATGCCCGTCGGTGCCAACCGCGTTGCCATAGCCAATGCCCACATAAGGAGCCAATTCGCCAAAAGTCACTTGCCCGTTCAAATCACTCAGGGAATACTCCTGCCCATCCAATGAGACACTCTTGTTCAAGTCGGCGGTTAGTTTTAACTTATTCTTGTTGATCAGACCACCGGCACTCACTCGAAAGCCACCGCCAAACACATGGAGGTCAGCCAGTGCGCTATACGAAAGCAATTCCATATCCATTTTGATGGTTCCTTCATCCCGACTGATTGAAGACCCGGCGCTCAGCATATTCGCACCGAACCGGAACCCCAGATAATCATTGGCCCCAATCGTCGCCTCCAAACCTCCACCCAACGTACCCGCCTTGACGGTCAGCCCCACCCTGCCGGCAGACTCTTCAAAATCCGGCGTTTTCTCCCTCTTTGTCACGGGCGCGGACGCCAATGCCACCGGCGCCGCCAACAACTCCATCGACATGCCCATCACCATTAAACCTGTCAAGATCACTCGTTGTTTCACGTCAAACTCCTTTGAAATTACATTAATCACGGGACAATAACAGGCCGTCCTGAAAGCGCAAGCGCGCAATCCGCCTCTACCAAATATTCGCTTTTATGCGTGACCCAATTTGAGAGTTTTGACATGCTTCGCCGGTCCCTAAAAAAGGTTTAATTATGGCTGAACGACAACTTCTCAGCGGGAATGAGGCGGTCGCCTTGGGAGCCCTCCATGCCGGGTGTGCCCGGGGCACCGGGTACCCTGGAACCCCCTCAACCGAAATTCTGGAAAATTTTGATCTTATCGGCGGTGAAGCCGAGTGGGCGCCAAATGAAAAAGTGGCTGCCGAGGTCGCGCTGGGAGTCGCCTTTGCCGGCGCCCGCGCCATGGTGACGATGAAGCACGTCGGCCTTAACGTAGCCTCCGATGTCCTGTTCACCGCCGCCTATAGCGGCGTTCAAGGCGCCCTGGTCTTTGTGGTGGCGGATGATCCAGGACTCGCTTCCAGTCAGGACGAGCAGGATACACGCCGCTATGGCATTGCTGCCGGTGTTCCCATCATTGAACCCGCCGATTCGCAGGAATCCTACGACTTTATCCGGCTGGCCTTCACAGTGTCAGCCCGCTGGAAAACCCCGGTGATTCTGCGTATGACCACCCGGGTTTCCCACACGACCTCCATTGTTCGGCCTGTCGACGTCGTTGAGCCCCGCGCAACACCGCATTTCGTGCGCGATATTCCCGGACGGGTAATGATCCCCGGCCATGCCAGAATCAAGCACAAGGCCCTGCGCGCCAAACTTGCCGAAATCCAGGAGTGGTGCGAAACCGAGGGCCCCCATATTCTTTTTCCCGGCCAATCCGGCATCGGGATCGTATCCTCCGGCGTCGCCAGCGTGCATGCCCGGGAAGCCTGTCCGGAAGCCGCCTTTCTCAAACTCGGCATGACCTATCCCCTACCCTTTAAGCTGATTCTCAATTTTCTGAAGGACAAAGCCCAGCGCTTTGTAATTGAGGAGAACGATCCGTTTCTGGTTGAGCAGATCCGGGCCGCCGGGGGCGATGTTCCCTGGAACCCGGAACCCTACCGGATGGGTGAATTGACCGTGGATCGCGTGCGGCGGATTATCAAAGGGGACACCACTCCTGAAACACCGCTGCCAAAGGGACGTCCCCCGCGGCTCTGTAACGCCTGCCCGCATGGTTACGTCTTCGAGATTCTTAAAAAACATGATTGCATCGTGTCCGGTGATATCGGTTGCTACACGCTGGCCGCGCTCCCGCCGCTTTCGGCCATGGATTCCCAAATCTGCATGGGAGCGAGTATCGGCATCGGACTGGGACTCCGCCATGTGTTACCTGAAGTTGAGGCACGCCGCGTAGTAAGCGTGATCGGCGACAGCACCTTCATGCACAGCGGGCTCACCGGCGTGGCGGAAATGGTGTTCAACCCTCCCCCCACCGGACATGTTCTTATCGTGCTGGACAACCTCACCACCGCCATGACGGGCCAACAGGAGCATCCGGCGACCGGACGCCGCCTGGATCACACGCCCACCACACGTATTATGATTGAGGAGGTGGTCAGGGCGATGGGAATCAAGAACGTCACCGTGCTCGATCCAGTGCGGCAAACTGCCGAACTGGAAGACATTCTAACCAAGGCCCTGAAAACCAATGAATTAACCGTGATCGTCTGCCGTCAACCCTGCCTCCTGGCCGCCGGGCGTATCCGCTCCTATGAGCAAAAGGCATAGATTGGGAAGCTTTGATAGAAAAGGAACAGACTTTGAAAACAAACAAAACGACCAATATCCGAATCGCCGGACTGGGCGGCATGGGGATCATCAAGAGTTCGCAGGTTCTTGCTGAAGTTCTTTTTCGAGCCGGGTATGACGTTAAGAAAGCCGAAGTACACGGCATGAGCCAACGCGGCGGTTCTGTGACCAGCGATATCCGGTTCGGCACGGAAGTCCTTAGCCCCATGATTCCCAATGCCGAGACTGATTTCCTCCTTATTCTGGCTCCTGAGGAGATCGACATTCACCGTCCGGCTCTGCGGCCAAACGGGGTTCTGATCAATGCGCAGTCATTCGATGCCGTCACCCTGCCCAACAAGAAAAGCCTGAACATTGCCATGCTGGGTACCCTGAGTCGCTACCTTGAAATCCCTGTCGAAGCCTGGAACAAAACGATCTGTGATATTTTCCCTGAAAAACTTCACGCCATCAACCTGGCTTCATTTGAGGTCGGACGCAATATGGTCAAATAAGGAGCCTCATGAACAACAATCCCATCTATCCCGACAGCTATGCTGATTTTCTTTGCCCGGACGAATTGCACCGCATTCAGCTTCACCGCCTGCAGACCATCGTGCAAGCCTCCTACGAAAATGTGCCCCTGACACGACAACGGATGGATGAGATCAAACTCAAGCCGGAACACATCAAGACTCTTGCCGATACCGAGAAATTACCGTTCACCCAGAAAACAGACCTGCGGGATACCTATCCGTATGGGCTGTTTGCCAGACCGATGAAGGAAGTCGTTCGGCTTCACGCCTCCAGCGGCACCACCGGCAAACCAATCGTGGTCGGGTATACGCGGGATGACATGAAAGTCTGGTCCAGCGTGATGGCGCGGACGTTCTGCGCCGCAGGACTCACCGAACACGATGTGATCCAGAACGCTTTCGGCTACGGCCTTTTCACCGGCGGCCTTGGCGCCCATTACGGGGCGGAAGCACTGGGCGCCACCGTGATTCCCATCTCCGGCGGCAATACCGAACGGCAGATCATGGTCATGCAGGATTTCGGCGTCACCGCCATCTGCTCCACTCCCAGTTACTTCCTGCATCTCATCGAAGCCATCGAGGCCACCGGCACAGGGTTTAAGGATCTGAAACTCAAGGTCGGGGTATTCGGAGCGGAACCCTGGACCGACGCCATGCGGGCCCATATCGAAGAACGGGCTCATATCAAGGCCTATGACATTTATGGACTCTCCGAAATCATCGGCCCCGGCGTGGCCACCGAATGTTCGCAGCAAACCGGGTTGCACGTCTTCGAGGATCACTTCCTGATGGAAATTGTCGATCCGCAATCCGGTAGGGTCCTACCCGACGGTGAGGAGGGGGAATTGGTGCTTACCACGCTGAGCAAACAGGCTATTCCCATGATCCGCTACCGGACCCACGACATCACCTCCATCATCCCGGAGCGCTGCGCCTGCGGAAGAACGCTCCGCCGGATCCGCCGCATCAGTCATCGCAGCGACGACATGATCATCATCCGTGGTGTGAATGTATTCCCTTCCCAAATCGAGGCAGCCCTGTTGAAGGTGGAACAATCTCTTCCGCATTATCAGATTGTGCTGAGCCGCAAGGAAGGCCTTGATCAAATCGAAGTGCAGGTGGAGGTGACCGAGGCGATGTTCCGCGACCGGGTCAGCGCCCTTGAACAGCTCCAGAAAAAATTCTCCCACGCCATTGAGCATGTGGTTGGCTTGCGGGCAAATGTACGCCTCGTGGAGCCGCAAACGATTGCCCGGAGTCAAGGCAAAGCGAAGCGAGTGATTGATCAACGAAAGAATGGGGTGGCACTATGAAACTCAAACAACTCTCCGTATTTCTGGAAAACAAACCCGGACGACTGAGCCACCCCTGTAAGGCGCTCGCCGAAGCCGGCATTAATATCCTCACGCTCTGCCTCGCCGACACCGAGCAGTTCGGCATCCTGCGCCTGATCGTCAAGGACTGGGAGAAGGCAAAAAACATTTTGGAAAAGGCAGGCTGCGTGGTCAATGTCAGCGAGGTGCTCGCCATTGAAATTCCCGACTGCCCCGGCGGCATGGAAAGCATTCTCAGCATGCTGGAACCCAAAGCAGTTAACATCGAGTACATGTATGCCTTTACCCTGAAGCGCGGCAGTAATGCCGTCATGATCGCGCGGATTGAGGATGCCGACCGCGCCATTGAGATTCTCCGCCAGAAAAGCATTAATATCCTGAGCGCGGCCACGTTTTATTCCCTCACCTGATTTTAAAAAAGGATTCGTCATTATGGCCCTTATCCATTGCGATTTCTTTTCCGAGAGTCTCGAACTTAGCACCTCCATGACGGTCATCCTCCCACAAAACACCAAACGCCAAATCGGAATGACTGGCAAAGCGGGTAATAAAAAACATCCCGTTCTCTATCTCCTGCACGGGATGTCAGATGACCACACTATCTGGACGCGAAGAACCTCCATCGAACGCTATGTTGCTGATCTCGGCCTTGCGGTGGTGATGCCAGCGGTGGCACGAAGTTACTACACGGACATGCACTCCGGGTTGAAATATTGGACATTTGTCAGTGAAGAACTTCCCGCCCTGGTTGAATCCTTCTTCCCGATATCGGATAAGCGGGAGGACAACTTTGCGGCAGGGCTCTCGATGGGCGGTTACGGGGCCTTCAAACTGGCGCTGGCCAGACCGGAAAAGTTCGCCGCCGCTGCCAGCTTGTCCGGCGCGCTTGATCCCCAAGCATTGATGGCGCTGAAAGCGTACCGCAGCAAGGAGCACCTGTGCATGTTCGGCAACAAGCCTGTCACCGGAACTCCAAATGATCTCTACCATCTCTCAAGAGAGCTGGTCAAAGCAGGCGTCGCTAAACCGAAATTATTCCAGTGCTGTGGTACGGAGGATTTCCTTTACCAGAATAATCTGGAGTTCAAAGAACACTTGAAATCCTTAAACTTTGACCTGACCTATGAAGACGGCCCAGGCACCCACGAGTGGGGTTATTGGGACACCAATATCCAGAAGGTTCTCAAATGGCTTCCCCTGAGCCGTTAGTCCCGCAGTTGATCTAATTATAAAAGGACTGTGCCTGACTCATGGAGCCAGGCACAGGAGGGCTTTCACAACCCTTCGTTGAAGTAAACGTAAAGGCCGTCCTTACCAGGAGCGATGAAATCCAGGCGGCCCGTTCCGCGAAGATCTGCCAACGCAAAATGAATTCCGCAGCCTTTTCCCTCGCCGATGGGCCCGTAATCAATGACCTGCTTGGCAAACGATTCACCCGTCCACTTGAAATAGTAGAGCCCCAGATCATCCCATTCGCCCGCTTCATTTCCACAATGGGCGCGGTGGCGTTTACCGGTGACCAGTTCGCACTGGCCATCTCCGTCGATGTCAATCCAGTGCAGGTCATGATATTGGGCGTTATAGGGATCGATCGGGTGATGTATCCATTCGCGTTTGCCCCCGGATACCTTCTGTTCGCTCCACCACAATCCAAATCCATGCGCGTTACCGGTGATGACCTCATTCTTACCGTCACCATTGATGTCGACAACTAACATGGGATCACTCGCAGACCACCCCCATGGCGGGGACGGGAAGTCCTCATGCCAAGTCCAGCGCCCATGTTCGGGATCGGCAGGCGCCTCCAGCCAACCGTTGCAAAGTACGATATCCTTGCGTCCATTTCCCGCGATGTCACCACAGCCGATGCCATGCCCCTGCCCTTTACCTTCAAATTTATGAATGACCACTTTCTTGAACTTACCGGTGCCTTTACCTTTGGCATCGACGATCAGTTTGTAATAGGCCACTTCCGGGTTGGGCGGGGTGTTCGGAAAGATTTCCAGAATTCCATCCCCATCAATATCCCACGCTCGCGTGGTTTCCACATTGCCGGTCTCGGCAATGATATGTTCCGGCCACGGTTTCGTCGGGTCTTCCGGACACTCGCGCCAACGCAGGGTGTTGCCCCACCAACCACCAGTGATGAAATCGGTGCGCCCGTCACCATTCACGTCCATGGCAATGGTCGAAAAATCATCAAAGTATTCAGCCGCAGCTTTCACTTCACCGATGAAGTGCTTGCGGCGGAAATCGGGACCCTGATACCAGAAGGCTCCGGACACAATGTCAAGAACGCCATCCCCATCTACATCAAACACCCCAGCTGATTCATACGTTTCGTCAGAAATCCAAACACGCTTCCATTTCAGTGGCATAAATAATTCCTTTAGCTATTCAACTTTCGCGTTCTTCGCGGCTTCGCGTGAATCATCCCTCTTAAGCGCCCTTGTAATGCTTGAGGAACTGCCGGGCAACGCGCATATCTTCCAGAGCTTCAGCCGCCTCACACAGGGGTTTGATTTCACCCCTGATGGCACGGATAAAGTTGATCGCCTGCTGGCGCATGGCATGCACCCACGGCATTTGCGGTTCAATAAACTGAGGTTGTACACCGTTTCCAGGGTCCCGGAAAAATGTAACACGTCCAGCTCGGTTAAGAGTAAGTGGAGCCGGCAATTCCACTTTAACCCAGCCCTTTTCAAAACAAACCATAGCAGATTCCTGCCAGTCGATGCTGGTCTGGAAAGGGGTCATTTCGATCGTGCAGGGAATACCACTCTTGCTCTTACCGACCAACAAGACAGCGGTAGGATCAACGTGCGTGACCTCATAGTTTTCCCCCAGCATATGGCGCATCAAATTGACCTGATGAATGTAGTAATTCACAAAGCTGATATAGATTTCGTAGTTCTCCTTACTCAGTGATGAATCCGGCGGGTCCCACTGCATCTGCGGGCCGGGCATATTGGAGTTAATCAAGTCAAAGAATCCGCTGGCGACCCAGTCCCCTGCTGGCATCAGTAAACGCACATATTTCATTTTGCCCAGTTCGCCGGTCTGTTTCAGGCGATCAATTTCCACCTTGGCCGCCATGGTAGCCGGGTCACTCCGCTTGTGGTAACCCACCATGTGGAAGGTACCGCTGGCGGCAACCGCTTTGACAATTTTCTCACCCATCTCGAGGGT
>Ga0073936_10005662_pt1 | contig 16801 bp, 15 predicted proteins | sample AliMusrvi5mmetaG_FD_87041 | JGI IMG/M metagenome (GOLD analysis project Ga0073936, IMG submission 87041) | Freshwater lake bacterial and archeal communities from Alinen Mustajarvi, Finland, to study Microbial Dark Matter (Phase II) - Alinen... | ecosystem: Environmental > Aquatic > Freshwater >... | reverse complement strand
CAACGCACCCAAAAAGGTTGGACGTTCCACCAAAATGCAGTCGCCTTTATTGAGAAAAGCCTTGCAAGCCAAATCAATGCCCTGCTGCCCGCCAGATATTATAAAAATTTCGTCCTTTGTGCAAGGAAAGCCTGCCATATTGGTCAAAAATACAGCAGCACTCTCGCCCAGCGGAGCATACGCTTCTGTAGCACCATATTGTAAAATGGTCGCACCATTTTCTGAAAGCACTTTATCTGTTATACGCCTTATCTCCTCAACTGGCAGAGCATCCTTCGCTGGCATACCCCCTGCAAAGGAAATGACGCTTGGCTTCGCCAATAGCTTAAAAATATCTCGTATTGCGTTGCCTGTCATATTGGCTATACGGTCAGAAAATTGGTATTCCATATACTTCACTCCTGTAATAACTATTACATTTTATTATAGCATAATGCTTCATTCCACGCAATCAAAAGGCATATTATATTGACAAAACACGCCCTTAATGATATTATCAATTTGCTTGATTAAAATGTTTATTAATAATTCTTTTGGGAGGTTTTTCAATGAAGAAGGTAATTGTTTTACTTATGTCGCTGGTACTTTTCGCAGGTATGTTTGTTGGCTGTGCCAAGACCACACAGCAAGCTACCGCTACCCCTACAGTAGTCCCAACTGCAACAGCAGAGCCAACAGGCTGGGCATACATACAAGATAAAGGCGAACTAATTATTGGACTGGACGATACCTTTGCACCTATGGGCTTTCGAGATGAGCAAAATAATCTTGTAGGCTTTGATATTGACCTTGCAAAAGCAGTTACCGCAAAGCTGGGCATAAAAGTTAAATTCCAGCCCATAGACTGGGATGCAAAAGAACTAGAGCTTAGCTCGAAAAAGATTGACTGTATTTGGAATGGTATGAGCGCAACTCCTGAGCGTCAGGCAAGTATGGCACTTACAAAAAAATATTTAAATAACCGCATTATTATAATGACAAAGCAAGGCGGAAAAGCCGTTACAAGTAAGGCAGATTTAAAAAATCTAAAAATAGGCACTCAAGCTGATAGCTCTGCACTAGAAATGATGAAGGCAGATGCAGATTATGACAGCTTTAAGGCAAACATTACAGAATATAAAACTTATGACGAAGTAATGTTAGATATGCAGGCAGGCAGAATTGATTGCATGGTAGTGGACCAGGTATTGGGAGAATATAAAAATAGCAAGCTCACGACAAAGTATGTAGTTTCTGATGTAAACTTTGGCGATGACTTCTATGCCATTGGCTGCCGCAAAGAAGATGTGGACGTAGCTGCTAAGTTAAGTGATACAATTGCAGCATTAATAAGCGATGGCACCGCCGCAAAAATCAGCAATGACTGGTTTGGCACAAATATAGTTATACTGGAAGATTATTCAAAGTAAATGAAATTTATTGAATTAGACAAATAAGCAGCCTGTTGGGGCGGGGTTTCCCCGCCCTATTATATGCTTTTTAAGGAGAAATTCTTGGACTCTATTACACATTTACTAGGATATGTTATGCTAATATTGCCTTCCTTGCTTAAAGGTGCATTGGTAACTCTAGAGGTGTTTGCATTAACCATAATTTTTGCACTTCCTTTAGGTCTTCCATTTGGGCTAGGCAGCAATAGCCGCTTTTTCTTTTTCAAATGGCCCAGTAAGGCTTACATTTGGCTTTTTAGGGGAACTCCTCTTATTCTACAATTATTTTTCTTTTATTATTTCTTTTTTCCTGCAATTGGCTTGCCGCTGGATAGCATTACAATTGCTATTATTACATTTGTTTTAAACTATGCTGCGTATTTTGCGGAAATATATAGAGCAGGCATTGAAAGTATAGACAAAGGGCAATATGAGGCAGCAAAATCTTTAGGTCTTTCCCGCAGTCAAACCATGTTTGGAATAATAATTCCCCAAACAGTAAAGCGGGTTCTTCCGCCCATTTCTAACGAGGTGATTACTTTAGTAAAAGATACTGCCTTGGTTTCTGTAATTGGCGTTGCAGAGCTGCTGAAAAATGCACGCAGCGCCGTAAACCGTGATGTGAATACTGTTGCTGCTTATGCCGTTGCCGCTGCCATTTATTTGCTGTTTACATTCTTACTTACCTTATTGTCCCGCTATCTTGAAAAGCGTTTTTCTCGCCACGAGGCAAAGGAGGTTTAAGTATGGAATTTGTATTGCAAATGCAAAATATAACTAAAAAATTTGGCACGTTGGTTGCACTAGATAATGTAAATCTTTCTGTGCAAAAAGGTGAAACTGTAGCCATTATAGGTCCTAGCGGTTCAGGAAAAAGCACGCTTTTGCGCTGTGTAAATCATTTGGAGAGAATTACCTCCGGGCGCATTGTAATAGTTGGGCAAGAGTTAGCTAATACAAATGAATATGGCTATGTCTTTTACCCAAAAGAAGCAGAAATAAGGCGTTTATGTTCTAATACAGGCATGGTCTTTCAGCATTTCAATCTATTTCCACATATGAACTGTCTGCAAAACATTTGCTATGCTCCTATTAAGGTAAAGGGTGAGAACCCAATTGATGCAAATAAACGCGGACTGGCTTTACTAGAATTAGTTGGACTAACCAGCAAGGCAGAAGCATATCCTGCACAATTAAGCGGTGGACAAAAGCAGCGTATAGCCATTGCTAGAGGCTTGGCAATGGACCCTAAGATTATGCTTTTTGATGAGCCAACAAGTGCACTTGACCCGGAAATAACTGGAGAGGTGCTAACGGTAATTCGTCAGCTTGCCCAGCAAAAAACTACAATGCTTATAGTAACGCATGAAATGGGCTTTGCACGAGAGGTTGCCGATAGAGTAATATTTATGGACAATGGCGCCATTATAGAGGAAGGCACGCCAGCAGAAATTTTTAATACTCCAAAGAGCGAAAGGCTACAGAGCTTTTTGCGTGCTATGCTATAAATTTAACAGTTATATATTTTTTTATTGCATAACTTTAATATGAGTGCTATTATTGAGAAATAAAATTAACCTTTTAGGAGAAATTATGACCGCAATGCAGCGCATAAATAAGGCATTAGCCAGCTTGGGGCTATATGAAGGACAAAAGGAAGACGTAACAAACCTATTTACTATTAGGCTTATTTGTCTTTCTCTTTTCATTTTAGCACAAAACTTTTGGCTTATTTACTATTATAACCCCATTAGAAGCACTATTTCTATAATTACGCTTGCAGTTAGCAGCGGCATTTTTGTTGTAATTGAATTTTATAATTACTTTAAATATCGCAGAAGTGTTAGCTTTGCAATCAAGCCGCTTCTATTATGGCTGGCGTTTGCGCTTGTTGCTGTAATAGCAGAACTAAGCCATGGCGTATTGCGAAATAGTCTTGTATATCTTTTAGTTTTACCTGCTATAGTGATTATAATAGGCAGTGAGCGAAAAAACTTTTCACTCATTCTTTCGGCTGCCATATTGGGGCATTTGCCAATGCTCTTGATAGGCGTATTTAAATATCCCTTTATAAATAACTCCTATTCCCTGGTGCTCATGTGCACGGTAGCATTACTGTTGACACCATTTTGGAATGTTTTAAACGCCAAAAAGCTAAACTGGAACAGACTCATTTATTCAAGCAGTATGATATTACTTTGCGTTGTATTATCCTGGTCAACAAGCGGAAGAACCGGCTTTTTAACCATCGGTGCAATGCTAACGCTTGTTTTTGTGCTCTTGTTATTGCGCCATAAGGGCTTGCCGCCATGCCTAAAGGAGTACAAAATATTCTATTTTGTAACCACTTTATTTTTGATTTTACTGCTTTTAACCGCCTTTGTATTGGGAGCTTATATTTATAAATTCTTTACGGAAAGTAAGGAGTATATTGTTAAGCCCAATATCGTTCCAAACTTTACCATTGATTATAGTATTTATTCAGACGCAAATATACTGGATAAAATGACCTATGTAGTACAGAACTCCGACCCTCTCTCAGGAAGACAAATTATTTGGGGAAATGTAATACAATACCCCACCTTACTAGGAAACCCTACAGACTTCTTTCAAACACTTGGGCTTCCAAGCTATATGCAGACCGCCCATAATTCCTTCTTAGCCATTTTTGCACAACTAGGCATTCCTGCCATGCTGCTCTACATAATTGCATATATAAATATTGTCTATCTTGCAATACGCTACTACAAAAAAAATAAGCAATCGCCCATGTGCATATTCCCTCTAATAATTATTTTCTCCTACACCACAGCTGGTATGTTTGAAGATTTATCCTTTATAGTGAGTACACGCGTGCACGCACTGCTCTTTTATGCCGTGGCAGCTTATTTAATAATAGATGCGGCGGAGTTTATGGGGAGCGTGAGGGTAGGGTTTCCTTTGCGTAAAGAGACAAAGGAAATTAAGAATTAAGGAGTCCGCAAGCGGACGAAATATAATACTCATTGACATAGGCAACGACAAAATTCCTAGACAAAATTCTTAGTTTTTACGGGCGGGCATGGAAACCCGCCCCTACAATTTTCAGCCAAATTAACCTACCTTCAGCCATTTTCGGCAAGAGCTGACCTCACATTATGTGAGGTTGACCCTCTGCCCTACAATTCAATATCTTTCAGCTTCCCATACAACTGCATATCCTTAAATTCTTTCTGTCTCAACGCCTCAAACAGCACAATCGCTACCGCGTTGGAAAGATTTAGCGAGCGTGCCTGCTCCACTATTGGAATGCGGATGCAATGCTCCAGATTTTCTATCAATAAGTCCTCCGGAAGCCCTTTTGTTTCCTTGCCAAAGACTATAAAAACCTCATTTGGAAAGGCTATATCAGAGTAAATATGCTTACCTTTTGTGGTGGAAAAATAGAAGGGTGCGTCTTTGTATTTTTCGCGTAATTCTGAAAAGCTATCATAATAGCAAATGTCTAAAAGGTGCCAATAATCGAGTCCTGAGCGCTTTAGCTGCTTATCGTCTATGGCAAAACCAAGTGGGCGCACGAGGTGAAGCCTGGCGCCTGTGGCGGCGCAGGTGCGGGCAATATTGCCTGTATTTTGTGGAATTTCCGGCTCTACTAGTACAATATTAATCATATCATTTAATCCATTTAAACATTAATGGGCGTTTTATTTTCATTGCCTTGTGGGGGCAAAGCTCTTGACAGCAAAAGCATCGGATACATTTATCATAGTCGATTACAGGTAGTCTATCCACCATTTCTATTGCCTTGGGTGGGCAGGCGGACTTGCACTCGCCGCACGAGCGGCATTTATTGGCTGCCACATAGGGGCGTTGTCCCATCATTTTTTCTATCCAATTATGCATAAACTTAGGCATAATATTATTAAAAAACTTTGTATTATGCGCGGACGGAATATCAAAATCCTTTAAGATTAGCTCCTTTATATCGTCGCCGATTATTTCAATATCGGAAAAATCCTCTTTGACTATGCCCCGCTCTACTGCTCTTTGAAAAAAGCAAACGTCGCCTGGCTTGAGGTTTATTAGGGTGGCAGCGGCAAAATCTGCCGCATAGGGACTATGTGAAACAATTAGCGCACCTATCTGGCGAGGCACGCCTGCAGAGGGGCCTTCGCCCTCCATGCCTACAACAGCATCTACTATGCTGAGTACAGGCTTCAGATATTCGCAAATATCCAGCAGCATATTAGAAAAGGATTTCAGCTCCGGCATACGATAGTGATACTCTATCTTTAGCATTCCTGGCACGCAGCCAAACAGGTTTTTTATGGAACCCGTCATGGTGGTCATGCCATGCGTTTTTAGCTTTCCGACAGATATAATCAGGTCGGCATCCAGTGCCATATTGGTCAAGGTCATTTTCTTTAAAATGACGCCCTCAGCAAAAAAGGTGTCTCTGCCGCCCATTTCTTTTACAAGTTCTGCACCAGACTCCTCTGCTGCCCATTTCATACCGCTTGCTTCGTAGATGGCATCTATTCGATTATCGCCCAAGGGCCCTCCTGGGCTATCGCCAATAAGCGCAATGCCGCCAGCTTTTATAACTGCCTTTGCAATGGCTGCAATCACGCTGGGGTGGGTAGTCATGGCTTTTTCCGGCTTTGCCTTCATTAATAAATTTGCTTTAATGAGCACTTTATCGCCTTTTTTAATGTATTGCTCTATGCCCCCAATTAAAGTAAGCGCACTATTTAGTGCACTGGTGACATTGTTTAATTCATAATCATTGCATTTCACTACTGCTGCGGTTTTCATATTTACACCAATCTTTATATTTTATCGGACGCCATATATGGCGTCCCTGTAAATTTCTGATCGTTCTTATATTATGGGCGGGAAAACCCCGCCCCTACCATAATTATACGGTGCGTCAAGGATGCCGCACCCTACAATATTATATCAAAATTGTTCTAAAAATATCTTTATTCTGCGCATAGCTTCATTTATATTTTTCAATGAAACCGCATAACAGCAGCGTACAAAGCCCTCTCCGCTTTCTCCAAAGGCTGTACCGGGCACCACGGCCACCTTCTGCTCCATCAGTAGGCGTTGTGCAAACTCCTCGCTGGAAAGCCCTGTGCTCTTGATGCAGGGGAATACGTAAAATGCGCCTCTGGGTGTAAAGCAGGAAAGCCCCATATCGTTTAATGCTTTCAGTATGACTCGCCTGCGCATATCATAATCATTGCGCATTTTTATAACATCCTCAAAGCCATTTTTCGCGCCTTCTACTAATGCTTCAACGCCTGCCGCCTGGCTCGCTCTGGGGGCGCACATAATAACATATTGATGTATTTTTTTCATGGCATCCATGATCGTCTGTTCGGCAAGAGCGTAACCTAAACGCCAGCCAGTCATGGCAAATGCCTTTGAGAAGCCGCTGATTAATATGGTCCGCTCACGCATATTTTCTATGCTTGCAATAGAAATATGCTCCTGTCCATAGGTAAGCTCTGCATAAATTTCATCAGAAATAACAATGATTTCTGTATCCTTTAGTACATCCGCTAGCTCCTGCAAATGCGCCTTCCCCATGATTGCGCCGGTGGGGTTATTGGGGTAGGGCAATATAATCGCCTTTGTCTTTGGCGTAATAGCCTTTTTCAAATTATCAGGATGAATGCGAAATTCGTCCTGCGCATAGGTTTTTATAGGCACAGGAACGCCATAGGCAAATAGTACATTAGGCACATAGGAAACATAGCTGGGATCAGGAATAAGCACCTCATCACCAGGGTTTAAAACAGCACGAAGAGCAAGGTCTATCGCCTCACTCGCGCCAACTGTAACAATCATTTCATTTTCCGCGCTATATTGCAGACCAAATCGACCTTTTATGTAATGATTTATAGCCGTACGCAATTCTTTTGTACCATTATTCGCACCGTAAGAGGTTTCGCCATTTTTAATGGAGTTTATAGCCGCTTCACGAATATGCCAGGGTGTAACAAAATCCGGTTCACCAATGCCCAGCGTAATGGCATCTGGCATTTCCTGAACTATATCAAAAAATCGGCGTATTCCTGAAGGCGGCACATCAATTACGTTCAGCGCAATTTTGTCCTTCAAGTTCATGGAGACACCACCAATCTGGCATCACTTTCCTTATCGGTAAACACTCTGCCATTGTCCTTATATCTTTTAAGTATAAAATGTGTTGCGCAGCTCATAACATTGTCCAATATAGATAGCCTTTCAGAAACAAAGCCTGCCACCTCGCGAATATTTTTGCCCTCTACTATAACCATTAAATCATAAGTACCACTCATAAGATAGCAGGATTTCACCTCTGGAAAGGTATAAATGAGCTCTGCAATGGCATCAAAGCCTTGATTGCGTTGGGGTGCCACTTTTACTTCAATAAGCGCACTCACAATCTCTTCTTCCAGCTTTTCACGGTTTACTATCGCACTATATCCAATAATGAGGCCCTGCTGCTCCATTTTTGCCACTGCCGCAGCTATTTCCTCTTTAGTAACACCCAGCATAACCGCAAGTGTTTCATAATCGACTCTGGCATCCTGGCTCAATAGCTCTAGTACTCTAGCTTCCAATAAAACAGTCATAATAACGCCTCCTATGTTTTTATATTATATTATTGTAGCATTAGATAAGATTCAAGTCAATTTTAATATTCATACATTGACATATCCCTTGTAAAAAATTATAATATATTAAAGAATAATGTTATGGAGGTATTTACATATGTTTTGTGAAAAATGCGGCAAGGAAATAAATGACCAAGCTGTTATATGCGTCGGCTGTGGCTGCCCCACTGCCAGACCGCAGCCAATACGATTAGAACCAGACATTCCTTCTACCGGGCTAAATGTGCTTTGCTTTTTCTTTCCCATTATTGGATTAATACTTTATATAGTATGGAACAAGGATTACCCTTTAAAGGCAAAGGGATGCGGAAAGTGGGCGCTGATTGGTGTTTGCGCTAGCGTTGGATTTATGATTTTATATTTTATATTTATATTTGGATTGATGTTCACAATGATGCGCTGATTTTCTTGACTTTTAATTAAAAAATACCGTCGCGCACAGCGTATTGAGAAATACGTAAACGAGACGGTATTTTTTGTAACGAAGTAATATGGGGCTTATTGTCAGCCTTTAAATTAGGCTCTCCGCATTAAGTCCCTCAAGCTCTTTTATAACAAACAAGCCATCTTTTCTAATCAGCACATCATCAAAGTATATTTCTCCGCCGCCATACTCAGGTGTTTGGATATATACCAAATCCCAATGCAGACTGGATTTATTGCCATTATCAGCTTCATCATAGCAGCGGCCGGGTGTAAAATGAATGCTGCCTGCTATTTTTTCGTCAAAGAGCGTATCCAATATTGCCTTGGTGATATAGGGGTTCACGCCTATGGCAAACTCGCCGATATGCCTTGCGCCCTCGTCGCTGTCTAGAATTTTATTAATGAGCGCTGTATCATTTGAGGTGGCGTTTACTATTTTGCCCTTACTAAACTCAAAGCGTATGTTTTCATAGGTAAAGCCCTGATGCACGGCAGGGGTATTATAAGTTATAAAGCCCTCTACGCTGTCCCGCACAGGGGCTGTGAAGATTTCGCCATCCGGAATATTTAGCTCGCCATCGCATTTAATGGCATTGATTCCTTTGATAGAAAAGCTTAAATCTGTTCCCTTGCCCACAATATGCACCTTGTCTGTGCGGTTCATTAGCTCCACCAATGGGTCCATTGCTACAGACATTTTCGCATAGTCTAAGTTGCAGACATTAAAATAATAATCTTCAAAGCTCTCGGTAGAAACTCTTGCAAGCTGGCTCATGCCGTCATTAGGATAGCGTAAAACCACCCACTTCGTCTGGGGTACACGAATATTTCCATGCACCTCGTCGCTATAGAGCTTGCTGTATAGCTCCAATTTTTCCACAGGCACGTCAGCGCTTTCAAAGCTATTTTCAGGTGCTCTTACACCAATGTATGCCTGCATTTGGCTCATTAGCTTGCTATCCAGCTCTGCCATAATGCGCAGCTGCGCTTCGTTGCAATTCATGAGCATATGCCTTTGCACAGAGGCATCTCTCAGCCATACGAAGGGGTTTGCTCCCACTGCATAGACTTCTTTAATAAGCTCATCTACAAATACCTTATCAAAGCCCGTCATTTCAATTAAGCAGTTTTCTCCTGCTTTTAATTTGCAGGAATAGTTCACCAGTCTGTTTGCAAGTGTCTTTAATCTTTGGTCTATCATAATATTCTCTTCTTTCTATTCTTCAAAATTAATTGTACGCATAACTGTAAAAAGCGGTCTTCCTTTTACTTCATCATATATTCTGCCCACATATTCGCCTAATAATCCAAGACCTATTAAAATTAAGCCTGTGCAAAATGCCATTGCAGAGAGTGTAATCTGCAAATATGAAGATTCAATATCTATTACAAATATCTCAAGTATTATTAGTACAAGCAACCAAATTGCTCCGCCCGCAAGCATTACTCCACCAATAGTACTAGCTAGAGCTAAAGGTGCATTAGAAAAAGAGATAATACCGTCCTTAGCAAGCTTGAGCATTTTTTTAAGTGGATATTTGGTCTCTCCTGCAAAGCGCTCATTTCGCTCATATTCAAATGGGAATTGTTTAAAACCTATCCATGAGCCCATCCCGCGCAAAAAGCGGTTATGCTCCGGCATAGAATTCATAGTATCCACCACTGCTCTGTCAATTAAGCGAAAATCACCGGTATCCACCGGCACTAAATTTCCTGTTAGCTTATTAATAAAGCGATAAAACATCTTTGCAGTCAAAAGCTTAAAAAAGGTCTCCCCTGCCCGCTTTAGTCGCTTTCCATATACTACCTGATAGCCCTCTTTCCATTTCTCCAGCATGGCAGGAATAATCTCCGGAGGGTCTTGCAAATCGGCATCTATTATTACTACCGCCTCACCGCTGCAATACTTTAAACCCGCAGTTACGGCAATTTGATGCCCAAAGTTTCGCGCAAAATCCACAATCTTTACAGCTTTATCCCCCTCAGCAATTTTGCACATTATCTCCATTGTTTTGTCCCTGCTGCCATCATTGACAAAAATCAGCTCATAGGACTCATTTAGTCCCTGCATAACAGCGGTCAGTCTTTTATAGGCTTCTGCAATGCCCTCCTGTTCATTATACATTGGTATAATAATTGAATGCTTTACATTTTTCATTTGTACTTCTCCTACCATATAAAATATTATTAAACTTATGCTTTAATCAAAGAAAGATATAAATTTATAATGTCATTGCCTGCGAATATGCAAATCATAACCGCAAAAGCTATAAAGGGTCCAAAGGGAATTTCCGATTTTCCCTTTGCTTTTTTAGCCAGCATTAAAATTAGCCCATAAGCAGCCGCTAAAATTGATGCAATCAGCATTGTTAATAGTATTAGCTTCCAGCCCAGCATTAAACCGCAAACGGCAAAAAGCTTTACATCGCCTTCGCCCATACCATCTGTCAGCAAGGCTATTATATAAACTGGCACGCTGATAGCAAAAAAGCCTATTACTCGCTCTAGTATTGTTAAATCCTTTGCTGCAAATATTAAGGCAATTGCGCAAACACCTATAATAATATGAAACCTATCAGGTATTATTTTGTGGTCAAAATCAATCAACGCAAGTACAATAAGGCTAGAAAATACAACAAAATAAATAAGCGTAGAATAGTTGAAACCAAATTTTAGATATATAACGAAATAACAAATGGCATTTAATGCTTCTATTGCAGGGTAACGAAAGCTAATTTTTTCTTTGCAATATCTGCATTTCCCGCCCAAAAAAATATAGCTGAAAAGCGGAAAGAGGTCAAACCACATTAATCTATGGTTACAGCTTGGGCAAAATGAAAAGCCCTTTGATGTTGGGATGTTTAAAGGTATTCTATAAATTAAAACATTTAAGTAGCTACCTATTATTAATCCAATAAGAACTACATAAGCATCTATTATTACATTCATTATATCCATTAAAAATACCTCATATTTAGCTTAATATTATATAACAATTTTAAAACATTAATAGTATATCACATTCAACCCTGCCACCGCAAATATTTTATTAATATGCAATATTTTCGGAATAATATAAAGAATATATTGTTTTAATGAAAATAGTATGCTAAAATTATTGCAATTGAGAAAAGTGAAATACAACTTTACTTGCGTGGGGTGTGAAAAATGCTGACAAATAATATTCCTCTTGGTGAATTGCTGGTTGAAATAAATGTTATTACCAGGGCACAGCTGGATGAAGCGTTAAAGCTCCAGCTTACTTCTGGCGGCAAGTCGCTGGGCGATATACTGCTTAATTTGGGTTATATCACAGAAAAGCAATTAATGAAGGCTTTGGAATATCGTTTGCGTATTCCCTTTGTAGATATTGGCGCAATGGAAATTCCGCCTGAAATGTCTCATATTATTAGCCACGAAACCGCAAAAAAATATACAGTAGTAGCCATTTCCAAAGAAGGCAGGCAGCTTACAATTGCCACTACAGACCCTATGAATTTCCATGCACTGGATGATATTAAGCTGGAAACAAAGCTGGATGTTAAACCCGTCATTGCCACCTCGTCTGATATTAAAAGCGCCATTGTAAAGCTTTACGAGCGTACACAAACAGATGCGGCGGTAGAGGACTTAAATAAAGAATATACTATAGAAGATGTTGAGCTGCTAAGTGAAAAAATAAATGAAAATGTTGATAATGCTCCTGTTGTTCGCTTAGTAAATCTCATCATAAATCATGCCATAAATTCCCGTGCAAGTGATGCTCATATTGAGCCAATGGAAAACATCGTACGAATTCGCTTTAGAATAGACGGCGAGCTATATGAGCAGCTAAGCATCACAAAATCTGCTCATGCGGCAGTGGTCACACGCCTTAAAATTATGGGCGATATGGACATTGCAGAAAAAAGAATCCCCCAGGATGGCAGAGTACAGACAATGTTTGGGAATACGCCCATAGATTTACGTCTTTCTGTGCTGCCTACAGTCAATGGCGAAAAGGTAGTTATAAGAGTTTTAGGCGGCAGAGGCGTGGTGCTGGAGCGAAAACAGCTTGGCTTCACTGAAAGAAACTCCCAGCTATTTGATAATATTTTGAAAAATCCAAACGGCATTATTTTAGTTTCCGGTCCTACAGGAAGTGGTAAATCTACTACACTATATACTGTTTTAAATGAAATTAATAAACCTGGCATTAACATTATAACAGTTGAAGACCCAGTAGAGTATAGACTGGCTGGAGTCAATCAAGTGCAGGTTAACAATAAAGCAGGGCTTACCTTTGCAAATGGACTTCGTTCCATTTTAAGACAAGACCCTGATGTAATAATGATAGGCGAAATTCGCGATGCAGAGACCGCAGAAATAGCAGTGCGTGCTTCCATTACAGGTCACTTAGTTTTATCCACCATTCATACCAATGACTCGGCATCTACTGTTTCCAGACTAGTGGATATGGGTATAGAGCCATTTTTAGTTTCTGCTTCTTTAGTTGGCGTAGTCTCCCAAAGACTTGTGCGCAGAATTTGCACCAAATGCAGGGTTGCCAAGCCAACAGATAAATTTGAAATGGATTTGTTAAGGCTGGACGAGCCACGAGATATTTATAAAGGCGTTGGCTGTGCAAATTGCAATAACACAGGCTATAAAGGGCGTATTGCAATTCATGAAATCTTGGTTATGACCAAAGAGCTTCGTGCAATGGTGGATGCAAGAGCTTCTACGGAGCAGCTTCGCCAGTCTGCAATCGCCGCCGGCACAAGAACGCTAAGAGAGAGCTGCATTGATCTTGTTTTAAATGGCACCACCACAATGGATGAACTAATTAAGGTTACATACAACAGTGATTAATATAATTTTATGAGGTGATAATATGGCTAGTGAAATTGAAACAATTATTCGTAAAGCAGTGGAGCTCAGAAGCTCTGATCTTCATATTACCGTTGGCGTTCCGCCAATGTGCAGAATAGACAGCCAGCTTGTGTCTATTGATGGCTATGAAAAATTAACAAGCGATGATACCAGATTGATTTGCTATTCTCTAATTACTTCCGAGCAAACAAAGCGTCTAGAGGAAAATGGAGAGATTGATTTCTCTTATTCAATCGCTGGAATAGGGCGTTTTCGTGCGAATATCTATAAGCAAAGAGGCTCTTATTCTTTGGCACTTCGTGTGCTCGCCAACAAAATCCCTACCATAGATGAGCTTGGCTTGCCGCAAGTTTTCAAAGAATTGGCATTAAAACCAAGAGGCTTAATATTAGTTACAGGCACGACAGGCAGCGGTAAATCTACTACCTTAGCCGCCTTAATTGATTATATAAATACGAATAGACGCGGTCACATTTTAACCTTAGAAGACCCAATAGAATACCTTCACAAGCATAATAAATGCATTGTAAACCAACGTGAAATTGGCGAAGATACCCATAGCTTCAGCTCTGCCCTTCGCGGAGCACTTCGTGAAGACCCAGATGTTATCCTAGTAGGTGAAATGCGTGATTTGGAAACAATCTCTATTGCAGTTTCCGCTGCTGAAACAGGGCATTTAGTTTTGTCCACGCTGCACACAGTAAATGCTGCACAAACCGTGGATAGAATTATCGATATGTTTCCAAGCTATCAGCAGCAGCAAATAAAGGTTCAGCTTGCGGGGGTGCTTCAAGGCATCATTTCTCAACAGTTACTAAGGCTAATGGGTGCGCATGGGCGTACTGCTGCCATTGAGCTGCTTTTACTTACTGATGCTATTAGAAATGTTATCAGAGAGGGTAAAACACATCAGATCCCTTCTATGATGCAAACTTCAATCACGCAAGGAATGCTTACAATGGATTATTCATTAAGCCAGCTAGTGAAAGAAAGAAAAATTACAATGCAGGATGCAATAGTGCATTGCTCTGATATGGAAATGTTAAAGCGTTATTTGAATTAATATCTGGTTATAGTCAATAAATCCTTTGTGTAGAGAATATCAAAGGTGGAAAAGCTTAGCTTTATTACGCTGGCTTTGTTAATACCAAGTATTTGATCATGTGCATTTACTATATCATCCTCATCCATTGCAGGCCAATAATTATTTGGATAATTTTTATTTACCCAACTTTCTAGTATTTGCTTATAAATTTGTGATGTGTATGCATAAGCATGATTAGCCCATTCATTACAATCCACAACAATATAATTGCCGAAATTGATTGCGAAAAAGCCATTATTTAAAGGCTCAATAGTTTTTATTTTCCCTGCGATTGAACTATATAAATCAACTTTTTGCTTGTTATTATTAGTATAGTCTTCAAGGACTTCAGTAAAACGCTTTTGGCTTATCGCTTGTAATACATTAGGCGAAAGCCCAAAGGATTCGTCATTCTTCTCAACAGACAAGCGATAGGAAAGCGCATCATTGACTAATTCAGACATCTCTTCATATTCTATTTTTGATATATAATTTTTTATTGCAGGACGCAAATACTCAACCTTTGCAATAGAAATAAGCTGTGCAAATTCCGTTTCATATTTGAGTAATTCTTCTCTTTCGCAACGTGAAATATATACAAGATGCAATCGCTGGCAAAACAGTGAATTTGCAATTATATCATACTTTTCGCAAAAGCCCTCAATGCTTAGCTTTTCTATGCGCATAATATCGCTGCAACGAATAAATAATTCGTCCCAAGGAAGCCCTACGCGACCTATTATTGTTTTTTCGTATTCCTCTTTTTTATTTGTCTGCATCCATTCACAGGTAGTAGAAAACAGGGTAACTGCTCTTTTATCGTCAGCATTTATTTGGCAATACACCCAGCCAATATAAAAAAGGTTTGCAGTCACTCTATAAGCAAACGCTTTTTTTAAGCTGTTAAACTCCTCTTTTGTGCAAAGCTTAGCAATTTGATAGACATAATTAAAATCAGAAAGTGACAAATCAGAAAACAAACCATCACTATAACGCATTTGTTCCATAATATTTAGAGCAAAGGAATCGTCTTTAAGTGCATAATCTATAGGAAAAAGAAACTGCGCTTGCAGTTTTTCTTTTAATTCGTCTAATGCCTTTGGAACAAACGTAAGCACTAATCAAAGAGCCCCCTTCTATTTGTTATTTGGATTCCTTTATCGACCGTATTGCCTTTGGAAGGGCATCAGCAGCTTCTTGAATATTTACTGTGACGGAGACAAGACGTTTAACTATCTCTGCCAGTGAATCATCTATTTGATTAAGTGCAGCACCAACAGACTTTTCCATACCTATTTCAAATATATTAGAGGAATCCTTTGCTTCGTTCTTAAAGGAGCTAATATTATTATTTAGCTGCTGGGTTATAATTTGCAAGCCGTCAATATGGTCTTCTAAGGTTTTATTAAACTTCGTTACGCTTTGGCTAAAGCTCTTTGAATAATTTTCCGCACTGGAGACTATCTTCTCGTATTCAGCGTTTACAGTCTCTGACATAGCTTCTGAAACGCTGCCAAGCTTTGCATCCAGTTTATTGCCAAGCTCACCATAGCTATTAGAAATACCCGCTGAAAATTGTGTTGCAGCGATATTAATATTATCTGTAATTTCCTTTAATGTATTGATTGCATTTTCTATAGAAGCATTGGTGGCGTTAAGGTTTATACTAAACTCAGAAAGCATAGCCTTTGCTGCCTGCTCTGTATTTTGTTGCATAGCATTTACAGCATCGTTTAACATTTGAGAGGTTTTTTCATTTTGATTGGCAAGCAATTCAGAAGAAGCACTAGCCAGCTTTTGAACCTGCGCTGTGGTTTCTATTAAATCCTTGAACATATTATTGTTTGCAGTTGTATCCTTCTTTGTCTGTGCCATTGCAAGCCCGATATTGCCCATTACTGTGCTGAGCTCTGCCACAGTGCCGCTAAGTAGACTTGCCGCTTCAGAAACGCTTGCAGAAACAACGCTGGTCTTATTATAGACGTTGTTATTTTGTTCAGAAAACTCCTGTATTGTAGCCGTGATGTGTGCCAGTTCGTTAGAAAAGGCAACAGTTGTCTCTTTCAAGGAAGAAATGGTTTCAGCCTCTTGCAAAAAATAATCTTTTGTTTTATCGGCTAAAGACTGAGCAATAATATTCGCCAGCTCCGCCATACCCTTTTCCTGTCTCTTAATAACCTTATCTGAAAGCTGAGAAATTTTTAAGGAAGCTTCATTCACAGAGGGAAAAAGCTCCTTTGTAACAAGCTCAGTATAATAAGAGTTTACTCTTTCAATTAAAATAGAATCTGTATATTCAGCTAGCTTTTTTGCCAATAGATCTGCTGCATTTATAATAAACT
>Ga0073936_10005661_pt1 | contig 16805 bp, 14 predicted proteins | sample AliMusrvi5mmetaG_FD_87041 | JGI IMG/M metagenome (GOLD analysis project Ga0073936, IMG submission 87041) | Freshwater lake bacterial and archeal communities from Alinen Mustajarvi, Finland, to study Microbial Dark Matter (Phase II) - Alinen... | ecosystem: Environmental > Aquatic > Freshwater >... | reverse complement strand
GATCAAAGAGATTGGCAAACATACTGCCAGGGTGAAATTTCACCGCGATGTGATTGTTGATTTCGAATTTGAAGTTATCGCAGAATAACCAGAAATATTTTATATAAATAATTCTTCGACATTTCAACCGGATTAAAAGCTGTCCTTTTTAGGGCAGCTTTTTTTCGCTAATTTGTAGCATTAACCGGATTTGAGATTAACTGGCATGACGGGAAAAAAACATTCAGAAAGTCAGCACTTTCCAATCTTCTTTAAGGTAATTGGACATCACTGAGCCCATTCCTTTCACCTCAATCCCTAAGGCTTTTAGCTGATCTGAAACTCCGTACATATTTGCACAGGCTATACAAGCCTCCAATTTGACTCCATCTTCGATCATCTTCTTTACCTTTTCCTGTAAACCTTTATTTTCAGTCAACAGTTTGGCAGAGGGTCCCCAGACAATCAGAACTACTTCGTCAAACCACCATTGCAAACAGGCGTTATGGACATACATCAAACAGACTTTTTCGGCCACCTCAGGATCACCACTTGCCCAAACTACGGCTAGCCGTCGTTTTTCATTTTTTTGCATACGAAATGATTTAAATATTTACTATCCTCAAATTGAATGGTTATAAAAGTAAGCAGTAAAAGGATATTTTAAGTGTGAATTAGCTTATATTAAATCCTACTGGTTTATATTTGTACAGAAGTAATACGACGAACCGTTGAAAAAGAAAACCGAGCAAGAGCTGATCGATTTTTACGAGAAAAGATTTAAGGAAGATAATGTCACTATTGAAGTTTTACCCCCATCAGGATCATACCGCCAATATGTCCGACTCTCTAGTCTAAATTTTTCGGCTATTGGTACCTGGAATGACGATGTGAAGGAAAATAATGCCTTCGTTGAATTTTCAAACCATTTCCGGAAGATGGGGATTAAAGTCCCTGAGATCTATGATTATAATCCCGCTGAATGTATTTATTTACAGGAAGATCTGGGCAATGAAACCCTTTTCAGCTATTTGAGCTTTATCCGTCTGACAGAGGGTTTTTCAGAAGAAATCATACGGATTTATCGCAAGGTGATCTGCGAACTTCCTAAAATACAGGTTATTGCAGGAAAGGATCTGAATTATGATTTCTGTTATCCCCGCAAAGCTTTTGACCGGCAATCGATGATGTGGGATCTGAATTATTTCAAATACTATTTCCTTAAACTGGCTAAAATTTCCTTTAACGAACAACTCCTAGAGGACGATTTCATCACTTTCACCGATTATTTGCTTAAAGCCGAGAACAACTTCTTCATGTTCCGTGATTTTCAAAGCCGCAATATCATGTTGCGTGATGATGAACCCTGGTTCATTGATTATCAGGGGGGCCGACAAGGAGCGCTTCAGTATGATCTGGCCTCTCTCCTATACGATTCCAAGGCTGATATCCCGGAACTGGTAAGGGAGAGTCTGATCGATGATTATCTCAGTGAGCTCGAAAGGATTCATCCGGTCAACCGTATAGAGTTCAGACAATATTTCTTCGGTTATGTCTTGATCCGAATGATGCAATCGATGGGAGCCTACGGTTTCAGGGGGTTTTATGAAAAGAAGGAACACTTTCTGAAAAGCATCCCCTATGCCTTGTATAATCTGGAAATTGTCCTTCAAAAAATTGCCCTTCCGATTGCCCTGCCTGAATTGATTCAGGTTTTAAAATCGCTCCCGGAATCAGAAACGCTCAAAACCATTGCTTCTAAATCGGCAGAACTCACCATTGATATTACCAGCTTCTCCTATAAAAAGGGGTATCCTGTTGACCTGTCGGGAAATGGAGGAGGATTTGTCTTCGATTGCCGTTCAGTCCGAAATCCCGGTAAGTATGACCAATATAAATCACTTACCGGAAAGGATAATGCAGTCATCAGGTTTTTTGAGGAGGATCAGGATATGGAAGATTTTCTAAAACCTGTTTTCCAAATGGTAGGGCGGACTGTCGAAAAATATAATGAGCGGGGATTTACCCATCTCTCGGTAAGCTTCGGCTGCACAGGCGGTCAGCACCGTTCGGTTTACGCCGCAGAGCGAACTGCAGCTTTCCTGAGAAACAATTATCCGATCAGGGTTGTTATTCATCATCGGGAGCAGGATAAATAATGGTTAATGGTTAATGGAAAATCTGCAAATCATGTCAGATGGATAACCAGATCAACTTAAAAAATTACACCGGTTTTTGTAAATCAATCTGTTAAATTGATCACGAGATGCCAAAAAAGCGTTGTGAAAAAGAGGGTTACGAGAAGCCAGAAGAACCAAAGTTTGAATGCAAAAAGTGCGGTCGGACAGCGGTGAAAGAGAAACAGGTTTGCAAGCCAAAGAAGGTTTGATGAGTAGGCTGTTAGGCTATTAGACTGTTAGACTGTCAGGCTATTAGACTATTAGGGAAATTAAATTGAAAATATTGGGAAGATGAAGGCAATGATTTTTGCGGCCGGACTGGGAACGCGGCTCTATCCGCTGACCAGCGACAGACCCAAGGCACTTGTTGAAGTCGCTGGCAAAACATTGCTTCAACGGGCAATTGAAAGAGTCAGTAATGCCGGTTATAAGGATTTGGTTGTCAATATTCATCATTTTGGTGATCAGATAATCAGTTATTTGGAGGCAAATGACAATTTTGGTGCATCCATTATAATTTCTGATGAGCGCGAAGGACTTTTGGATACCGGAGGTGGAATTCTGAAAGCTGCGGCGTGGCTGGATGGTAATGAGCCTTTTCTGGTCTATAATGTGGATGTTCTGAGTAATATCGATTTGAGTTTGTTCCGGAAGTATCATCTGGAAAGGGGAGGAGTGGCAACGCTTGTGGTACGCGATCGTTTAACAGCACGGTACCTCGCTTTTGATGAGTCTATGCAGCTCACTGGCTGGAAAAATATTCAAACCGGACAGGAGATTTTATCAGGTAACAAACCTATTCGCAATTTATTGGCTTTTAGTGGAATCCAGCTGATTGAGCCTGGAATATTCAAACTGATTATTGAAGCCGGGAGCTTTCCGATTATTCAGCTCTACCTGAGGCTTGCAGCAGATCACCCTATTTACGGTTACAACGACCAATCATCCTTATGGATGGACCTTGGCAAACCAGATCAGATTGCAGAGGCTGAAAAATATTTAAACGATTAGGTAATAATGATAAATAACGAAAATGAGCAATTACACACTAAATGTCGTAGCAATTGCAGAAACATCATCCGAAAAGGCTGAAGAATTGAAGTCAGTTTGTGTTAGTTTGATTGAACCCACACGAAAAGAAACCGGATGTATCAGTTATGAGCTTTACCAGGATGTTACGAATCCAGGAAAATTCACATTCATCGAAAACTGGCAGAGCATGGAGCACCTTGAGGCACACCTAAAAACGCTGCATATGGCGGAAGCAGGGGCTGCATTCGGTAAAATCCTGACTAAAGAACTGACGATTTTAATGTTGAATAAATTAGCCTGACATTACCAATTAATTGGCTCTTTCCCGTGATTGATCAGGTATTCATTGGTTTTACTGAACTGATGGTTCCCAAAGAATCCCCGGTGAGCTGAGAGTGGTGACGGATGCACCGATTTTAATATCAGATGGTTGCGGGCATTGATTAATTCTCCTTTCCGCTGGGCATAGGCGCCCCATAGCAAAAATACGAGGTGATTCTGTGATTCGCTTAGAACCTGAATTACCTTGTCTGTAAAGGTTTCCCACCCCTTGTTCTGGTGTGAACCAGCCTGATGCGCCTGCACCGTTAAAGTAGCGTTAAGTAAGAATACCCCTTGTTCAGCCCATCGTTCCAGATTTCCAGAATTTGGAACAGGAATATCGAGATCGTTTTTTATCTCTTTGAAAATGTTTTGCAGCGATGGGGGAAAGCTGACACCATCAGGAACCGAAAAGCAAAGCCCGTGTGCCTGTCCCGGTTCGTGATAGGGATCCTGCCCCAGGATGACTACCTTGGTATTGTCTAATGGACACTTTTCAAAAGCATTGAAGATCAGTTTTCCGGGAGGATAGATTTTTTGAGTTTCGTATTCTGATCTTATAAATCCGGTTAAATTAGCGAAATAAGGTTTTTCAAACTCATCAATTAACCGCTCTTTCCAGCTCTGTTCAATTTTGATCTCCATGCTTCAATTGTTTTATCAGGGTGCTTTATTGTTAAGATTTTGAATTGCAATCGACTAACTAAAAATAAATATTTCTGCTATTGAATTTGTCTTTTGGCCAATTCCCTTCCAAAAATAAGCCACTCAAACGATTTTTTGACTAGAATTGTGAATAATTTAGAATAATGACCATCAGAGATAGAAACTTCCAGGACGAATTTGTATTTCAGGCTTCACGCAGCGGAGGTCCTGGAGGGCAGAATGTCAATAAAGTCAGTTCAAAAGTTGAGCTTCGATTTAATATTGCTAACTCTGTCCTCTTATCTGATGATGAAAAAAGCGTTATCCTGGCAAAACTGGCCAATAAAATCAATAAGCTTGGCGAACTTGTACTCGTTGCCCAAACCGATCGTTCGCAGCTTAAAAATAGGGAGAAGGTTACAGAGAAGTTTTATCTGTTGATTGATAGGGCCTTAACCCCCCGTAAAAAACGACTGAAAACCAATCCTACAAGGGCTTCGGTTGAACGGAGACTGGAATCGAAGCGGGTTCAGTCCACAATCAAAGCTGGGAGAAAAGATGTCGATTTAATGAACTAAGTAATTTGAAAAATTTCGGTACCAAATAGGATATTATAGTTATACCATTACTTAGTTGAAAGATGGGAGAAATTATAATTCTTTAATTTTCTATTTCTTAGTTTCTACTTGTTTAATTTTTGGCAATTAGGTATAAAGCAAGTATCACTTTTAGCATTCATCGGACATCCATTATGATGAATCTTATAAGTCGTTCCAATCTTTGCCCCGCACCTTTGGCACCTTTCGCACTTATCCTTATATCTGATATTTAAATAGGATACTAGAATCAGTAAGACAATTACGATATACAGAAGAATTGAATTGATTGAAAGGTTTTTCTTTTGCATGGCAATTTAGTGATTAGCAACAAAATTAGGAAAAATATTTTTATTATTAATCATGTCAATAAAATCAAAAAGATAGGTGAACTTTTTATCATTATACAAACGTATCGTTCGCAAATTAAGAAAATTGAGAAGGTGATAGAAAATTTTATTTGTTGATTGATAGGGCTTTATCCCCCCTTAAAATACGACTGAAAACCAATCCTGCAAGGACTTTGGTTGAACGGAGACAGGAATCGAAGCGGGTTCAGTCTACCATCAAAGCCGGGAGAAAAGATGTCGATTTATTGAACTAATTACGAGAAAATTGCCCCAAATTTTAATGATCCACTGTATTCGAGGCACGCACGAACAGTCGTGTGGAGCCTCTCCCTGTCAGTTTTTACTGACGGGGCGGGCTACCGGATAAGTAGCTGGTTTATTTTGTTTTGCTATTTCAATCGCTTTGTCTAAAAATTCATCCCTGCCATCTTTAATTCCCTGAATTGTTTTCGTCACGTACACATTTGGCAATATACCAATTCCATGATGCTGAGAACCGTTGTGCTTTAAAACCTTCATACCAGTCCATGAAACATAATAACCACCGGGCAAATTAAAAGGGTTAATATTCCCATTTGTCCCGGCAGATGGTTGTCCAACGAGGGTTGCTAACTTATAACCTTCAATATAACCCAAAAAGCTTTCGGCAGTACTAATAGCTCTGCCATCGATAATGTAAACGATTTTCTTATTTCCGAGGTAGGGCTTTCTCGCCTTCATCTCGGGTATCCAATTCTCCTTTTTAAATCCCGTCATACCATCATGGTCCGGATAGATGATTTGAGGAATTTGCATCCAGGAAGTTGTCGTGTCATCCATTTGCATCAAATGGGTTATAAACTCTTGATTATTATTCGCTTGACCCCTTGCATCACAAATGATCGCCTTGCATTTCGCAAGTGCAGGCAACAGTTTATTGATGGTATCCATTTCAATCATGCTCATATTTAGATACCAGATGCTGTCACCGAGTTGCCGGTAAGGTTTTTCATTTTTTCTTATTGATCTTTCCATTTCATTAGGATCTATATTCCTTACAACATCGATCTGCTTGCCTTTTATTGTCAGCTTCATCACTGAACCTAAATCACCAAGTAAGCTCATTCTGTTAGCCTTGTAGTTTAACCATCCGTTTGTCCCTGCTGAAATTTGCGAATTAATCTCCTCAAAATACTTCTCTGGTTGAATACCGTCAATTTGGGTAATAATGTCTCCAACATTTATATTCGGATTATTACTAACATGGGTGATAACTAACTTACCTTCTGCCCATTCCCAGGCAATGGAAGGAGCGCTAAATTCAATCTGGTTGGTACTAACAAAAATATGTCCATCCTTTAGAGGTGACGTAAACTTTTTAAGCGTTATTAACTCATCATTCGTACTTACATTGGTAAAGCACCTTGAAAGTGCTTTTGTTAACTCATTGTTCCAATTTACATTCACAACATCGAAATAGGGATAGAAATGCTGAAATACATTGTAAACATTAATCACGTTTCCCAATCTAAACGATAACGTATCCTGCTTATAATCAAACTTTCCGATTTCAGTTTTCAGTTGTTTAAATGCCAGTGAATCTGCCCGGGGATACGTATTTTTATCGTTTCGGTACAGCACCAGGGGAACCTGACAATAAATATCGTCACCTATTTCCTGTGTTATGATCTGTCCAAACGCAGGTTGAGCATCAAATATTTTTCCTTTACCTGGATTGGGGCCACTGCCTACCCGTACACTTTTATAGCAATTTTTCGGGATTAAGCCAATTTCAAGTCCCTGGTGTTGCCAGTAAGTCAGCCGGTATCCAAGAGTATTATCCGGCATTATTATTTTCAAATCATAGCCGGGTTTGTTTTTTGATATTAAGAACCTTACAGAAGGTGCAATTGGATTAAAAAGGTTGTTCAATGCAGCAACAACCTGTTCTTTTGTCTTGCATTTTTCAATTTTGGCTGAACCATAGATTGAAAACTTTGCCCAATCAATCTGGGATGCTTCATCGCCAGGATGGAAATACTTAACATAGCCATAAGCTTTTGCATATGTGCGAAGGTTATCCACTTTTTCAGAATTATTGGTACAACCAATAAAGAGCATTATTGTGATTACCAATCTAACAAAAACTGACCTGTTTCTCATTTTAAGAAGACTTATAATTATTATTGCATCACTTGCAACTTCAAAGCATAAACTGCCTTTCAGATTCATGTTTTATTTGTCTGTGAATTCATATGAACAAGTGGTTCATTAACTTGCTGCTAATGTAATATGTAACAACAATATTGCGTATATTTTTATTTTAAACTTAAAACAATATCTCATCAAATATAACATAATTAAGAGCATTTTAATCTAAATTAAAAAAGCTTCCCACCAAATACTGCAGAAGCTTTCTCAAGTTAACCAAATTTCATTCAGAAAGAAAGGATGTCGGATTATCAGCTTGCACCACCCGGATTGGAGTTTTGATATCTTCTGATCTCTATTAATCATATTAATCATTTTTGTTCCCCTTCAATCTGGATAGACCCGTTTTTATTACTACTTTCACCCGCTGAATATTTTCTGGCCATAAATAATGTGAGGGTTAACTAAACCCGGGTCTTTTCGGGATAAATGACATTTAAACAACTTATTTGGGTTCAGACTGATAAATTGGTTAAACCTGAATAATGAATTGTTTTATAAGGCTAATCCTGTTTTTGTTGTTGATTCCAATCTTTGGTTATGCCCAACCTTCATTTCATGCGGTCTATGTCTCAAAACCACCGGTTATAGACGGTCGATTAAATGATGAGGCCTGGAAAAATGCTGCAAAAATAGATCAGTTATATCAACGGGAGCCAAATCCGGGTCAACCCATTTCCGAGAAGACAGAGTTTTATATTTGTTATGACGCCAATCAAATCTATATTGGTGTCAAGTGTTTCGACGATCCCGCCAAAATCACAGCCAAGGAGATGGCACGTGATGCCAATCTGGGAAATGACGACAGGGTTCAGGTCATTTTGGATACTTTTCTAGATCATCGAACCGGTTACTGGTTTCAGATTGGGCCGAGAGGATCGTTTGGGGATGCCACTGTAAGCGAAAACGGGGCTGTTTTCAACAAAGACTGGAACGGGGTATGGGAAGCCAAGGCCAGGATAGTTGCAGATGGATGGGAGGCTGAAATGGCCATTCCTTTTAAGACAATGGGGTTCGATAAAAACATCTCAACCTGGGGGATAAAATTTATCCGGAATGTTAAGCGAAAACTCGAAGCATCCTATTGGCCGGCGGCAAATATCAATACCTATCGGTTTCAGATCTCGGATGCGGGTTTGATGGAAGGGATTCAACATATTACCCAAGGGATTGGTCTCGACGTCTCTCCTTATGCCATCGGTGGAATGGATACCCAATACGGGTCAAAAAACAAATACCGCGCGACTGGTGGTCTGGATGTGTTTTACCAGATTACACCCAGCTTAAAATCGCTGTTATCCATTAATACTGATTTTGCTGAGACTGCTGTGGATGACAGGCAAATAAACCTTACCCGATTCGACCTTTTGTTTCCTGAACGAAGGGATTTTTTTCTCGATGGGTCCAGTCATTTTTCATTTGGAATTCAGGGAAATGACGGAAATCCTTATGGCAAAGCAATAATTCCCTTCTTTTCCCGCAGGATGGGGCTCGATAACAACGGATTACCTATAAAAATCAATTATGCCGGAAAACTAACCGGTACAATCGGACCCTGGAATGTTGGAGTAATGCAGGTTAATGACGACCACCAAACTGGAAATACCAATTTTTCGGTGGCCCGAATCTCCAGAAACATTGGCGGAGCCTCTTCCATCGGAATGATTGGGACATATGGCAATGCCGTTTCTGCAGGCAATAACCTTGTTGGTGGTGTCGATCTGAAATTGGCCACCTCAAAATTCAGGGGAAATAAGAACCTTACGATGATTTTGTTCGGATTGAAGTCTGACACCAAAGGACATTCGAATAAAGATGGTTCATGGGGAGGATCACTGACCTACCCGAACGATTTTCTTTATTTCATCCTGGGGCATCATGAAATAGGTCAAAACTTTGTTGCCGGAATGGGTTATGTTCCACGAACTAATATAAAAGAGTCGTACGGTAGCATTAAGATCGCTCCACGCCCTGACCGGTGGGGAATTTTGCAGGTCAGCTCCGGTATCGGTTTTGACCATATTGCTAATTTTGCCAATGTTCTGGAAACGCGAACGATCAGCTATTCACCTGTTTATTTAAGGTTTAAATCGGGAGAAGAATTTACGTATTCACTTTTGCAGGATGGCGAAAATCTCGAACAACCATTTAATATTTATTCCTCATTTTCGATCCCCGCCGGGTTCTACCAATTTTACCGCCAGACCCTTAGTTTCCTGACTGCCGGAAGCCGGAACTTCGCAATTAATGGTTCTTACGTCTGGGGTGATTTTTACAATGGAAGCCGTAAAGACTACAATTTCGGAATGAATTACAAAGTAGCAGTCCCTTTCTTCCTGGGAATCAAATATCAGCAAAATGATGTGACACTTCCCGAAGGCAGTTTCACAACGCGAATTTTCCAGATGAATGCCAACATCCTATTTAGTCCACGAATTACCCTTTATAATTATTTTCAATACGATAATGACTCTAAGACACTTGGAATTCAGTCCAGATTTCAGTGGATCGTCAATCCGGGAAACGAAATATTTATTGTCTGGAGTTCAAATATCTCACAACCATTAGAGCGTTATGTCATGAATGATAGTGCATTGAGATTTAAGGTAAAGTATAATATCCGGTTCTGAACAAATAATTCTAACCATTATTTCAAATCTCGGTCATCTCCTGTACTTTGTAATGCTTTAATAACTTTTGACTCTCTGGCGAAGTCTCAAGATTTGCAGCCACTAATTCAGCAATATCTTTCACCGGTGCTGTTGAGAATTGAGCAATACTCTTTTTGCACATTGGGCATGAAGTTGCAATGATTTCCGGATCCACAGTGTTCAAATATCTGGCAGCAGCTTTTTGAATGGCGATTCGTTCTTCGGTGTTTATAGAGAGATTTCCAAGACTACCGCCGCAACAAAGGGCATTTCCCTTTTCCTGATCAATCGTTTCCAATTCCATAAATTGTCCCAGCAGCATCCTTGGCTGAATGTAAACGTCTGATCCTCTGCCTAATTCACACGGGTCGTGGTAAACAACTTTTTTGCCGGAAGGATGGAGGGCTATTCTCTTTTGCAATATGAGTTCCAGTAGATATTCACTGTGATGCAGCACTCTGATATTCAGGTGATAATCTTCCTTAAAACTCTTGTAACAGATAGGGCAGGAGGTGACCAGCGTTTTTGCCCCTGAAGCAATAATTTGTTGCCGGTTACTTGTGACCAGTTTTTGGGCAGCTTCGAACTGTCCTGATAATTTAAGTGGCCGACCGCAACAAACAGAGCCGTTTTTATCCAGAAAAAGGTATTTAATCCTTGCTGCTTTGAAGATCTTCTCCATCGACCGGCTGATCATGGGAGAAAGATGGCTCATACACCCCGCAAAATAGACCACATCTGTCTTTTCAACAGATTGATTTACAGGAAGGTATTTAAATCCGGAAGGAAGTTCAAATTCCTTTTTTTTACGTTGCAATAACCTTTGTTGGGTGAGATCGATGCCGACAGGACAAGCTTCGTTGCAGCGCCCGCAAAGCAGACAATTATCTGTGAGATCCGGATGAAGCTGCCTGTACCGGTAATCGCGTAAAAAATAGACCATTTGAGTAGTACTGTTTTTCCCCTGGGAATTCATCTGGCAGGTATCGATACATATGCCGCACCGGGAACAGGATTGAATCTCAATTTCGGAAAAGCCTGTAAATTTGTCCTTGGTTTTCAATCCCCAGTTTCTTAGAAAAATCAGCAGAATCTCAGTAGGGATATGCATATATCTTGAAAACGGTATAGAAACCATAAAGAGTCCAAGTGAAATTGAATACATCCACCAGAATACAATAGCTAATTGATGCACTGGCAGGAATAGTGCCATAAAATTTCCAATAGATTGAGTCATAAAACTGCCGTTTCCTGAATAACCCGCGGTTGCACTCTCGGATAGGAGACGTAACGGGAAGATCATCCAGAGGGTGGTCAAGGCCAGACGATCACCTGGGGAGTGCTTTGTTATCTTTTTCATTCCGGCAATCCGGGGACGGAACCTTCTTAAAATGGCTATAACAATTCCGGAAAGGACGACCAATAATACAAAATCCATTAGTGCGTTGAACACCACCAAAAGGGGTGATTTGTGTGGAGCTTGTTCAAAAAAGCGAAAAAAGACGGGATAGTAAAACTCGTTGGCAAATTTTCCGGTATAAAAGAAAGTTTCAAGTTTTCCGACCACAATCAGCAAAAACCATCCAAAAGCGAGACTCATGTGCATATATCCAAGCAATGGATTGGTTTTAAATATTTTACGATGCAGAAGACTTTCCATAAACACCTCCCGGATCGCGAAGAGGGTATTTGTGGTAAACAAATTACATCCGATCTGATAGCGGTTTCCCTGTTCCAGATTGCTCAACCATCTGATATATCGAAAAGCCAGCAGAATTCCCAGAATAAGCATTCCTGCCGTGAAGGGAATTACAAACAGGTTAAAGTGCATGGTTGATATTTAATGCGCGTTTGACATTTTGAATCACATTCCGTGTATTTATGCCACGCGGACAAACCAGTTGGCACTTCCCGCATAGCATACATTTAGCAATTTCTTCAGCAAGACCTTTTATTTCGCCTCGCTGGATCAGTAATTTGAGTTTACGGGGATTAAAATCGGTTAACCGGGCAGCAGAACAGGTTGCAGTACAACTCCCGCAACCAATACACCATCGGAACGAGGGCTCGTGCCTGGTGATGTAATCGGCAATTGAGAAATCGTTGTTTTCGAAGTCTATCTGCCGCCCTTTTAATATGGAATATCCCCAGTCTTTCACATTTATTTATCAATCAATTGTTTGATTTATCTCATTCTCCCTGAGCCAGGTGATTATTTTAACTGTTGCCGCCCTTGCGTCGGTCAGAGTTTCAGCAACCGACAGCGGTTCCCGACAGGTACCTGCTATAAAGATTCCAGGAGTGTTGGTTTCATTCTGACCAATATGGGAATCCAGTCCTGCCAGAAAATTGCCGGAAGTAAACGTAAGACTGGCTGATTTCCCGATCTCCACGGTACGCGGCTCAGGAACCATCCCTGCCAACAAAACGACAAGATCGAAACTCATCTTGATAGGTCGCCCCGAAAGGGTATCTTCAGCTTTTATCTGGAGGGAATTGTCGAGGTTTTCAGCGATTTCGGAAACCCGTCCGCGTATAAAAGTAACTCCCCAGTTTTGCTGTGCTTCAATGTAGAGCTCTTCAAAATTCTGCCCGAACATTCTCAGATCCATGTAAAAATTAAAAATTTCAGCATCCGGAAGATGGCGTTTTATTTCGATTGCCTGTTTTACACCAGTAATGCAGCAGGTTCTTGAACAATAGGTGTTTCCTGATTTTTTGTCACGGGATCCGACACAATGAATAAAAGCAATCCTTTTTGGGGTTAACCCAGACGTAGTTCTGACAGGAAGTCCGGTTTTGAATTGCTTTTCCAAATCGGATGAAGTGATGACATTATCATAAATCAGATAGCCGTATTCTTCTTTCTTTTCAGCATTATAGAGTTTAAATCCCGTGGTAATCAATACAGTATCAGCCTGAAGAGCCTGACCGTCCCTTAAATTTATACGATGATGACCATTTTCGGGAATTACGCTCAACACTTCTGAATCGGTCAATATCTTTGGGGGATTGGTTTTCAATCTGTCAGAAAGATGATTCAGCACTTCGTCTGAACTGCGAAACTCAGGGAATAGCTTATCCCATACCCGAAGTTTTCCACCGGTTTGTTTTTCTTTCTCAAGAACGGTAACCCGATAGCCGGCATTGCCAAGGCATGAGGCTGCCTCAAGTCCTGCGGGACCACCACCGATAATGACGATATGTTGACTATTCGTTGTCATTTTCTGTATCAGACAATTAAGAACATTGGTTTCTGTGGTTCTCCGATATTTTGACCGTTCGAACCAAGGTATTTTTCCTCTTTACTATATTCGATTCCCAATTTGTCAAGCAAAGGTTCTACCGATACCTGATGCATCTGTAAGCCCAGATCCCATGGCGAATATCCCATAACGAGTCCGGCCATCTCCTCGTAAGTCAGCACAGGTATCCCGGTGCCACTGTTGTCGTAAGTAATCCCCTCCAATTCAGCGATGGTGTACTGCCATCTGTCCAGAAACATGGAGCAGCCGGGGCAGTTGGCCACTATAAAATCGGGTTGATAAGGCTGCATCGATTCAAACTTCTTTTTTGAATTGGAGACTGAATAGCCGCGATTGGCTTTTACGACATATTGCCTGAACCCAAATCCGCAGCAATGCCGGCGTTCCGGGTAGTCAATAACCGTTCCACCCCAGGACTCGATCATCCCGGTGAGCACAGCCGGAAACTCAGCCCCGCCAATCCCTGACTGAGGGAACATTTTGGAATAGTGACATCCAATGTGTTCTACGACTTTAAGTGGAAGACCAGTTTTTTTATTGACGAGTGACACCTTTGAAAGATCCTTAATCTGATTCCGGAATTTGAAAATTATATCCGATGTATGTACCAAATTTTCAGGTACCTTAAACTCTCTTTTGGTTGCTTTCCAAAGATACTCCCTGATTTTCGCCTCTATTTCGGGGAAGTGTTTCCATGTATCGAGTACTTCAGTGTATAATACAAAGGAAGTGACACAAGAAGGGATAATATTCAGGTAGCCTGCCTCGGTCATCAGATCAATGTGGCGGGCAATTACCGTCATGGTTGTTTCAAGCGGAACTATATCGGTATGATATCCGATACCGGTGCAGGTAGTATGCCGGGCATCTTCAAATACATCTTTCTTAAGATCATTCCGGAGTATTTTGAGGAATGTGGTTTCAGATCCGGGAAAAAAGGTTTGCCTGATGCAGCTGCGAACATAGAAATAATGATCATCCGCAATTTCTTTCTGATAATCTTCCCAAACTCTTTTTTTACCTTCTGTTCCCACTTTAAACTATTTTATATGTAGTTGTAAATGAAATTGTTATTGGCCAAATTACCCGGGTTAATTTGTGACCAAATATGATGAGATGATCGTCTTAACCATTATGCGACCCGTTATTTTCAGTATAAACAGTCATAAAATATTCATTTCCAATTCCTTCAACTGAAATCTCAATTCCCAGTTCATCAGCCTTATGTTTCGAATATTTTTCGATGGTCTCGAACAGGGTATTGCAACCGGTTACCTCAAAAATCCGACTCAACTCTTCGAGTACCTCAGGCGCAATTGCACGCATCCCGCCAACACCATCCTGTTTGTAGTTGGAACCCATCCTTTTCATGATTTCAGGGGTATTCATGGAAATCCAATCCCATACAGGACCTTGTTCAGGGTGCATCTGTGGTGAAACAATATCGGGATTAACACAATATCCGGTACGTAAAATATTGCCGCCAATTGCTCTTTTTATGGCGAACTGCTGCCTCCCTTTTTCGGAATCGGTAAAATAGCCCAGCTCCTGGGAAAGTTTACGTAGAGCCATGATGACAAAACCGGGGGTGTTATTTCGGGGGCATCGGGTTTTGCACGACATACATTCGCCACAATACCAGATTGTTTCGCTTCGGAGAAGTGCCTCGATCAGTTTTTCGTCTTTACTTTGAACGGTGGCACAAATCACCCTGGGATCATAATGATAAAATTCGGCTGCAGGACAAATTGCAGTACATACGCCACAATTCAGACATCCGTTAAGCCCTTCGATAAACCGGATATCCTGGTTTAGCCGATCGTATAATTTACCCATTTTGGTGTATTTGAATCAAATGTTCAATAATTTACCACTAACAAAATTACGCTTTCGTACAGAAGAAAGAAGTCGTAATAAGTGGTATTTTTTAATGGGTATTTATACTTATTAAGTTTTAATTAATTGATTTTTAATAGCATACATAACAAGACCGGCCGTGTTTTTGCTACTGGTTTTACACAAAATATTTGCCCTGTGTTTTTCAACGGTCCGTTTACTGATAAATAGTTGATCCCCAATCTTCTGATTCGACAGACCTGAACAAATCAGGAGTAATATTTCGATTTCTCGTTCAGATAAATCTGCATCTGCTTCTTTGGATTCGTGTATTGCTTTGTAGTTTCGTAACAGGTTTTGCATTAATTCCTGAGAAAAATAGTTCCCTCCTGCCATCACAGTGTCAATTGCAGTCCTGACCTCCTGAAGATTCGTGTTTTTCAACAGAAATCCCTTAGCCCCGGCATCTACCATCTGATCGTAATACTCCTCATCACCATACATCGAAAGGGTAATGATTTTTAGTTCAGGTTTACTCTCAATCGCTTTTCTGGCCGCATCAATACCATTAATCTCGGGCATCTCAATGTCAAGAAATACAATGTCATAATCATTTTTTGCGACCAAATCCAAAAAATCCCTTCCGTTTGAGGCTTCCCCGGTTACTTGATATCCAGGCAAAGTATCGAGTAGCATCTTTAAGCCATTGCGGAAAAGGGTGTGGTCGTCAACCAGTAAGATTCTCATTGGACTTTGAATTAAATTAAAAAGGGACAGTGATGATAGCTTTGGTCCCTTTTTCATGTTCTGAAGTGAGATTAAAACTACCGTTTAGCGAATTAATACGTGTTACCATATTTGAGTATCCCATTCCGGAGTGATAGGCTGGGGATGAAGAACTGGTATCAAATCCTCTGCCATTATCAGTATACCGGCAAATTATCTTTTTCTGAATTTTTTCAAGCGATATAGAGATCAAGGAGGCTTCAGCATGTTTAATAGTGTTGTTAATCAGCTCACAAAGAACACGGTATAAGACAACTTCTGTATTACTTTCAAAACGTTCGTCTTCGAAATTGGAGGAGAATTTAATTTTTATAGTGTCAGAGTAATTAATTTTATTGATAAAATTGCGCATTGCTTTATTCAATCCAAAGTTATTCAGGATATGGGGACTCAGGTTGTTCGATATCTCCCGGATGCTTTTTATGGCTTCATCAATTACTACATCGGAATTGTGTAGTATTCTTTTGGTCTGATCGTCTTTTTCGATTCTTGAAAGTGAGGAGAGCGACATTTTGACGGTTGACATGAGAGGACCAAGTCCGTCATGCAGATCTTTGGCAAACCGTTTACGCTCAGTCTCTTCGGCCTGAATGATTGCATTTAAAAGGTTTTTCTCCATATCCCGTTTTTCCTGCTCCACTTTTTTCAGGTATTTAAAAATCTTCTGAATCAGAAAGACACCTGCTGCAAATGAGAAAGAGACAGCAACTCCCAGCCAGACAAATACTTCACGGAAAGTTTGCGGTGCAAAATCAGGAATTGTGGAAAGAAATTCGACGAGACACCTGACAGCCATAATGATGAACCCGGCACTGATGAGCATCCAGGAAACATTGTATTTTGTGACCCTTGTAAGTTTTATCGCGACTCCGGCCGCAAAAACCTGCAAAACCATCGCCAGCACCAAGGCAAATTGGAGAAGCATATTTTAATGGGATTTGGATAACTGCAAATTTACTATAATTGTCCGATT